>ENA-UOOC01001885-UOOC01001885.1-human-gut-metagenome-genome-assembly--contig:-C48old-NODE-1885-length-16866-cov-4.074535_pt1 | contig 16866 bp, 15 predicted proteins | sample MGYA00242469_ERZ724016 | MGnify/ENA metagenome assembly ERZ724016 | reverse complement strand
CAGGCACATAACAGAGAACGCATTGTTCATTGGGGACCGAGAACACTTGATTTGGATATTATTCTTTATGACGATGTTGTTATGTACGAGGACGATTTAATCATACCTCATATCGAAATGGAAAACAGAGAATTTGTTTTAAAACCGCTTTGTGAGATAGCGCCTTATATAAAAAATCCCGTAAATGGAAAATCAATAAAACAACTTTTAAGTGAAATTCAAAAATAAATAATTTTGTACAAAATATTTTTATACTTTTTATGCAAAATAATACGATATGTCACTTGAAAAATATCGCTACTTATGATATATTTGTAATGTAAATGTAAAATAAGGTCGTAGACGGACGAAAACCGTCAAAGAGAGAGAAAATTTAATACATATCCAGTAAGAAGGAGAATTACAATGACAAACAACTTTATAAGGAACGAAACACCGATAGTCGGCAAGCTTAGTATCATAAGTATGAAAGGCTGTGAAGGCATAACGGCTAAGATTGATGAATATCTTAGAGCTTTTAGAGGTTATGAGGATACAGAAACTTATGTTACTCATGTAACTTGTCCGAGATTTGGTACAGGCGAAGGAAAATGCGTTATCGATGAAACTGTAAGAGGTCATGACGTGTATATCATATGCGACGTGTTCAATTACGGTGTTACCTATAAAATGTACGGAGTTGAAAATCATATGAGTCCTGATGACCACTATCAGGATTTGAAACGTGTTATTGCCGCAATGGGCGGTAAGGCAAGACGTGTTACTGTCGTAATGCCTATGCTTTACGAGGGCAGACAGCACAGAAGAAACGGTCGTGAATCACTTGATGCGGCACTTATGCTACAAGAGCTTGTTCATATGGGCGTGTCAAATATCATTACATTTGACGCACACGATCCGAGAATTTCAAATGCAATTCCACTTGCAGGTTTTGATGATGTTCAAGCGACATATCAGATGATAAAGGCACTTGTCAGAGCCGTTCCTGATATATCACTAAACAAAAAAGATACTATTGTAATCTCTCCTGATGAAGGCGGTATGTCAAGATGTATGTACTATTCATCAGTGCTAAAGCTTGACCTTGGTATGTTCTATAAAAGACGTGATTACTCTGTAATCGTAAACGGCAAAAACCCTATTGAGGCTCACGAATATTTGGGACGTGACGTAAACGGTAAGGACGTTATTATCGTTGACGATATGATTTCATCGGGTGAATCTGTAATTGACGTTGCAAATAACCTTAAGAAGCAGGGTGCAAAGAGAATATTCGTATTTGCATCGTTCGGTCTTTTCTGTAACGGTCTTGAGTGCTTTGATAAAGCGGCTGCAGACGGTATTGTTGATAAGATTTTCACAACAAACTTGATTTACAGAAATCCTGACCTTGCAACTCGTGAATGGTACTGTGAAGTTGATATGTCAAAATATATCTCACTTCTTATCGATACTCTTAACCACGATGAAACTATATCAAGCCTTCTTAACCCTGTTACAAAGATTAAGAATCTTGTTAGTAAACTTGAAAATAAATAGGAGATAATTATGCAGTGTGTGTTGTTGGCGGCAGGCTATGCCACAAGATTGTATCCGCTTACGGAAAATATGCCTAAGGCACTTTTAAAACTCGGTGACAAGACTATTTTGGAAATGGTTACGGATAAAATTGACGAGGTTAGCGACGTCGAAAATATCTACATTGTGACTAACGAAAAGTTTTATAAGCAGTTTGAAAAGTGTTGCGAAAGCTATAAAGGTCCGAAAAAAGTTAAGGTTATTAACGACCATACAACGAGTAATGATAACAGACTCGGCGCAATCGGTGACTTGAAGTACGTTATTGATACGGAAAATATCAATGACGAAATTCTTGTTATGGCAAGCGATAATATATTTGATTTTTCGCTTTGCGATTTTGTGAATATGTACCGCAGTAAAAATGCTGATATGATTTGTGCTCATACGATTGAGAATAAAGAAGATTTACATTCTATGGGCGTTGTTGAACTTGACGGTGACGGCAAGGTGACAAGTTTTGAAGAAAAGCCGAAACAGCCTAAATCGGATTTGGGTGTACCGCCGTTTTATCTGTATAAACGCGATACACTGCCTCTTATAGATAAATATTTGAAAGAGGGCAATAATCCCGACGCACCGGGACATTTTATACCGTGGCTTATCGGTAAAAACGATGTGTACGCATATGTGTTTGACGCAGTTCGTATTGACATCGGTACACCGGAAAGCTATTATGACGCTTGTGAAAAGCAGAAAAACGGTACATTGTTTAATAACTAAAACCAAAGGGCAGTTTAAAAACTGTCCTTTTTACTTGCAATCAAAGATGAGGGAAACCTCATCTTTTTTTGTGTTCACAAATTGTTAAAAAACTAAATACAAAATATTCATTGACAAAAGAAACAATGTGAGTATAATAATAGATGAAAGGTCAAAGAAAGTCAAAGTCAAAGAGGTGATTGGAAAATGGGTATGAGTGATAAGATAGAAGCTTTCATAAACGAACTTCTCAAAGACGATACGGACGAATGGTTGGAGCTTAAACGAAACGAACTTGCTTCAATATTCGGATGTGTTCCGTCACAAATTAATTACGTTATTTCAACAAGGTTTAATCCCGACCACGGTTACATCGTCGAATCAAGACGAGGCGGCGGAGGTTATTTGAGGATTAAACAGGTAAAGCACGAAGATGGTATCATAATGCAGACCATCAAAGCCGTAGGCGAAAGCCTTGACGAGAAAACCGCTAAATCATATTTGGCAAACTTAATCAGGCACAACGCTCTTGATGAAAGAACAGCCTCAATTATATTCAGCGGAATATGCGACAATTCTTTGACTGTTAATCAACCGCAAAAAGACAAAGTAAGAGCAAATATATTTAAGAATATGCTTGCTATGGCAGGTAAATAAGGAGGATGATTGGAATGTATGATTTATTTTCAGATTTGTTTGATGGGTTTGATTGGTTTATGCAGCCGACAACTTATAAAGAGGAAAAGAAATGTCCCGTTTGCGGACGTACTTATTCCGATTTCAGACGAGATGGCAAGCTTGGGTGCAGTGAATGTTACAAAGTGTTCAGAGGTCCTGTAACCGAAACATTACGACAAATTCATCCGAGTACCGTTCATGTCGGTAAGATACCGTCAAAGTCAGGCGAAGAACTTAAATTAAAGAGAAAGTACGAAACACTAAAGCAAGAACTTTCGGCGGCGGTTAAAAATGAGGATTACGAAACAGCCGCAAAACTTCATAAACAGATTCGTGAAATAGAAAATGAGGTGAAAAAGTCATGATTTGGTATAAAAATAATAATTCGGACATAGTTGTTTCAACAAGAATACGTCTTGCGAGAAATGTTGATAAAACACCGTTCCCGAATGCCCTAAAGGACACAAAGGAAGTAACCGAAAAAATTAAAAACGCTGTTTTGGGCGGTAATTCGACATTGGCAAAGGATTTTGACTTTATTGACCTTGATAATACACCGCTTATCAGAAAACAGGAGCTAGCCGAAGAACATCTTATAAGTCCTGTTATGTGCGAGGGCAAAGGTAAGTCGGTTATGATAAGCAAAGACCGGACAATGAGCATTATGCTTATGGAGGAGGACCATATCAGACTGCAAATCATAAAAGACGGCTTTGCACTTGACGAGGCTTACTCACTTGCAAGCAAGGTTGATGATGTAATCGAAGAAAATATCACATATGCTTTTGATAATGATTTCGGTTACTTGACAGCTAGCCCTACAAAAACAGGCACAGGTATGAGAGCGTCGGTAATGATGCACTTGCCTGCACTTACAATGACCGAGAATATCAACAGAGTTATTTCTTCGGCAGGCAGTCTTGGCATTGAAGTAAGAGGTCTTTACGGTGAGGGTACAAAGGCATACGGTAATTTGTATCAGATTTCGAACAGAATTACTTTGGGACTTTCCGAAAGTCAGGTAATCGAAAAATTGACTAATGTGGTTAATCAGATTGTCGATATGGAAACAAAAGCAAGAAATATGCTTAAAGAAAAAAATTATGACGTCATTGCGGACAGATTGTTCCGCTCATACGGTACACTTAAATATGCACGAAGTGTATCATCATCAGAGGCGAAATCACTTTTGTCCGATGTAATGCTTGGACAAAGTTTGGGTATAATTCCAAAGGAAAGCAAAATTGCACCGCTTGAATGTATGGTGCTTTCAGAGCCGGCGCTTGTGTGTGACGGTAAGGAATTATCACCGAATGAACGTGATAAAAAACGTGCAGAATTAATAAGAAACAATATCTAAATAACAAATAACACATAGAAGAAAAGGAGTTGATTATTATGTTATTCTCAAATTTCACAGAAAAAGCAAGAATTGCGATTAGCGAGGCTCACGATGCGGCTGCGGAAATGGGTCATAACTATATTGGCAGTGAACATCTTCTTATGGGACTTATTCGAGAGGGTAGCGGAGTGGCTGCTAAAGTGCTTGAGAAAAACGGCGTAACCGCCGAAAAGGTTAAAGATAAAATAAATGAATATATCGGTATCGGAGTTTCTCTCCCACAGCAGACCGAACTTCCGCTTACACCGCGTTCAAAACGTATTTTGGAAATGAGTGCTCTTGAAGCAAGACGTTTGAACCACAGTTATATCGGTACAGAACACTTGTTAATGGCTATCATTCGTGACGGTGACGGAGTTGCCGCAAAAATTCTTGAATCGCTTGGTGTTAATTTGCCGAATTTCTATACGGATACAGTCCGTTCAATAGAGGGTGACGTTGAAATGGAGTCACAGCCGGGCGGCGAATATCACCCAAATCCAAATTCGTCAACACCGACTCTTGACCAGTTCGGACGTGACTTTACAGCTATTGCGAAAGAGGGTAAATTTGACCCCGTAATCGGCAGAAGTAAGGAAATCGAACGTGTAATTCAGATTTTGTCAAGACGTACAAAGAATAACCCGTGCCTTATAGGTGAACCGGGTGTAGGTAAAACAGCCGTAATTGAGGGACTTGCTCAGAAAATTGCGTCAGGCGACGTTCCTGAGCCGTTAAAGACAAAACGTCTTGTATCGGTTGACCTTTCAAGTATGGTTGCCGGTGCAAAATACAGAGGTGAATTTGAAGAACGTTTGAAGAAAGTTGTAAATGAAGTTCTTGCGGCAAAGAATGTAATATTGTTCATTGATGAATTTCATACAATCGTCGGTGCAGGTAGTGCCGAAGGTTCGATGGACGCGTCGAATATCCTAAAACCGTTCCTTGCAAGAGGTGAATTGCAACTTATCGGTGCGACAACGCTTAAAGAATATAAGAAATATATCGAAAAAGACGCCGCACTTGAAAGACGTTTCCAACCTGTAACAGTCGGTGAGCCGACAGTAGAAGAAACGGTTGAGATATTGAAAGGTATCCGTGACAAGTACGAGGCACATCACAGCGTAACAATCACAGATGACGCATTGAAAGCCGCCGCAACATTGTCGTCACGTTATATCACAGACAGATTTCTTCCCGATAAGGCAATCGACCTTATTGATGAGGCGGCATCTAAAAAACGTCTTGGATCACAGACAGAGCCTGATGATTTGAAAGAAAAAGAAAAGAAACTTGAAAAATTACAGTCGGAAAAACAAGAGGCTATAACTGCACAAGATTTTGAAAAAGCCGCAAAAATCCGTGATGAAGAAAAGGTATTGAAAGAAGAAGTTGAAAAACTAAAATCTTCTTGGAAAGGTACAGGTTCATCTTCGGGACTTGTTGTAGACGAGGACGATATTGCCGACATCTTGGCAGACTGGACTCATATTCCTGCCGCAAGATTGAAAGAGGAAGAAATGGAGAGATTAAAGAATCTTGAAAATATTCTTCACGCAAGAGTTATCGGTCAGGACGAGGCTGTAAGTGCGGTTGCGAAAGCAATCAAGCGTGGCAGAGCCGGACTTAAAGACCCTAAACGTCCGATTGGCTCGTTCTTGTTCTTAGGTCCTACCGGTGTAGGTAAAACAGAACTTTCAAAGACTTTGGCTGAAGCGATGTTCGGCAGTGAAAATGCACTTATCCGTGTAGATATGTCGGAATATATGGAGAAGCACGCCGTATCTAAATTTATCGGCTCACCTCCGGGATATGTAGGATTTGAAGAGGGCGGTCAGCTTACTGAAAAAATCAGAAAACACCCTTATTCGGTAATCTTGTTCGATGAAATCGAAAAGGCACATCCTGACGTATTCAACATTATGCTGCAAATTCTTGATGACGGTATTCTTACAGACGCACAGGGCATAAAAGTAGACTTCAAGAACACTGTTATCATTATGACATCTAACCTTGGCGCAAAAGAAATTCTCGGCAATGTATCATCTAAACTTGGTTTCAAGAAAGACGAGGAAAAGGACAAGAACATCAGTGAACACGACAGTATCAAGAACAAAGTTATGGAAGAAGTTAAACGTGTGTTTAAACCTGAATTCCTTAACAGAATTGACGATATAATCGTATTTGACAGATTGACAGAGGATAACATCAAGGAAATTGCAAAACTTATGCTTAAATCTCTTGAAAAACGTTTGAATGCGAATGAAATCAATGTAACATTTACGGAGAGTGCCGTAAGCAAAATTGCTAAGTCGGGCTTTGACCCTGTATACGGTGCAAGACCTTTAAGACGTGCAATTCAAAACGAAATCGAAGATATGCTTTCGGAAGAAATCATTGACGGTAACGTTAAGAGCGGTGACAGCATTACTGTAGATGTTGAGGACGATAAGTTTACTGTTAAAAAATAAGACTCAAATAAGGCAGTCACATTTTTGCGACTGCCTTATTTATGCAAAAAAATATAGTTGCTCATTTGAGCAACTATATAAATTTTTGTATTTAATTATGCAGCCGGAGTAGCTGTCGGAGCAGCTGTTTCAGCCGGAGCTTTTGTCGGTGCTACAGTAGCAGATGGGTCTGCGGTAGCCTCAGGAGCAACAGTGGCTGTTGGGTCTGCAGTAGCAGTTGGTTTAACTGTTTCGGCAGGAGTATCAGTACCGTTTATAACAACTTCAGCTTGGCTGATCTTTAGATCATCACCTTCATATTGTACTGATTTATTGCCTACATTGCTAACTGAGTCAACAAGAAGTGATGTGTTGAAACCAAGCTTTGTGTTGTATCCGTTTGAAAGTTGGAATGAACCCTTTTCGCCTGTAAGTGACTTGAATGTAAGTTTCATAACAGCACCGTCTGTCTTAACTGCTGTTTCGGCATTAACAGTAATAGATGCGGCTTTTACATAACCGTATGTAAATTCAGGGTTTGCGGCACCTATTGCACCTTCGATTACGTTGTCGCCGTTTACAAGTTCGGCTTTTACAAATTCAAATGCAGTAGGGTCATACTTAACAGTTGCAGTTACGCCTGAAACAAATTTTTCAGCCGGAAGATTTTCTGCGTTTACAGAAAGAACAACTTCTTCGTCCTTAGCGGCTGTTAGCTTGTCAGCTGAAAGTGACAATGCAGGAACGCCTGCGTCTGCTGAAGGAGCGTTAGCTGTTGTGATATTGATTGTATAATCTTCACCGTTCCATTGAACATCTGCGTCAAGAGCCTCGCTGATTGCTCTTAGAGGAATCATAGTTCTGTCGCTGATTATTTGAGGAGCAACGTCCAAAGTTACGTCATTTTCAGGAGCAACGAAGTCTTGTCCTGACATAAGAGCTCCGAAAACACCGCTTACGTCAAAAACTTTCATTGTACTGTAGTCGATAGTCAATCTGATAAGAGTTTTGTTATCAGAACTTGTAACATCAACAGTTCTTGTATCTTCTTTCCATTCAACCTTTGCACCCATAGCCTCAAATACGCCTCTTGCAGGAACAAGAGTAGTACCTTCGCCAAGAATTACAGGAGCTTGGTCGTCAAAAAAGATTTGACCTTGGTTCACGAATACAGTAGGAGTTTTATCCTCTGCCATAGCAATACCTGTGCATGAAACTGCAAGTGCAGCTGCAAGAGAAATGCTTAAAATTTGTTTCTTCATAAAAAATACTTCCTTTCATTTTACGAATTTATCAAACATTATAACACAAAAACTCGAAATATACAATAAAATTTTTTAAATTTGTATAGCCATACAATCGAAAATGTAGTATAATAATAAACAACTGAGGTCATATAGAGGATATATCGCCTTAAGCTCCAAGAAAATGAAAGGAGTATCTGAATATGAATGCGTTTTTGGAATACTTAGTAAAATATGTACAGTTGCTTAGAATAAGTGATTTAATTGATATATTGATATTTTCGGTTATAGTGTATTATCTTATAAATTTAATTCGTGAAACAAGAGCAATGCAACTTGTGAAGGGTATTATATTTTTGTTTATAGCATTCTTTTTAAGTCAGTGGCTGAAACTTAATGCATTAAACTATATTTTAGGCGGTGCAATGCAAATCGGTGCATTTGCGGTAATCGTAATATTTCAGCCCGAATTGCGTAATTTGCTTGAAAGAATGGGGCGTTTCAAAGTCGGACGTATAATTGATTTTGCGTCGGACACTACAGAGGACGATTTACACAGGGTTATAGATTCGATTGCACAAGCCGCCGCGAATATGTCGGCGACAAAGACGGGTGCGCTTATTGTAATGGAACGTGCAACGCGATTGGGTGAATATATAAGTACGGGGACAATGCTTGACGCGAATGTATCAAGCGGACTTTTGGAGAATATATTTGTACCGAATACACCTTTGCATGACGGTGCGGTTATAATAAGGAATAATAAAATTGTGACAGCCGGCTGTCTTTTGCCGCTTACCGCAAATAATAATTTATCAAGAGATTTGGGTACACGTCACAGAGCGGCGATAGGACTCAGCGAAGTCACAGACGCGGTTATTATAGTGGTGAGCGAAGAAACAGGCAAGATTTCCATAGCGTTAAACGGCTCGCTTACGCGTAATCTTTCAAGAGAGTCGCTTGCAAAGGCACTTAAAAAGATTATGAGTCAAAAGCAGGAAACGAACGAAAAGATAGATAAGATTATGTTTTGGAGGACGAAATGACGGAGAAGAAAGCGAATGTAACGAATACTCAAAAGCTGAAAACCGTAATACTTTCGGTTTTCCTTGCAGTAATCGTGTGGTTTATGGTTATATATGTGAATGACCCCGATATTACGACTACCGTTTCGGATTTGAATGTAAGATTTGTCGGTGAAATGTCGCTTAGGGATAAAAAACTTGCGGTGACCGGTAAGGATAAAATTCCCGAATTGTCGGTTGTTGTAACGGGTAAACGAAGTGACCTTATGAATTTTATGGACGATATATATGTTCAGGTTGATGTCAGCGATATTGACTCAACGGGTGAATATAATTTGTCGGGAGTGATTTCAATTCCGACAACGAGAATTTCAGTTGAAAAGGAAAAGTACGGAGATATTCCGATTACGGTTGAACCGCTTGAAATGAAAGATATTGAGGTTACTGTAAAACAGACCGGTATGCTCAAAGACAAGATAGTAAAATCGTCTGTAAATAATCCGACTGTCACAATAACAGGTGCAAAAAGTGAAATAGACGAGGTTGCAGGTGCTATTGCAACGGTTGATGTGTCAAGTATTCAAGAGGACGGCGTGGAAAACGTGAACTATCTTCTGACGGACACAAACGGTGAACTTATAAACAAGAATGAAACGATTGAAAGTGCACGTTCTTATGTGGAGGTTGTAAATACGATATATGACGCAAAACTTTTGCCTGTTGTGCCAAGACTTTCGGCAGAGCTTGACAAGGAATATATTTTGAAAGCGGATAAATCTTTTGCCACACCTGCAAGCGTTACGGTTGGCGTGGACGAAACTAATACGGATGATAAAGTCATTGCACTTATAGATAAAGTTCCGTCAGACGGTTTCGGCGAATATGAACTTGAATTGTCAAGCGGTATGTATATACCGGAGGATAATAAAAAAGTCAAGTATAAATTGGATATAGTAAAAAAAGCCGTTGCACAGCTTGAACTTACCGTACAGGCACAAAATGTACAATCAGGTTTGACGGCTAAGATAAACAATAAACTCATCGCACAGGTTTGGGGTGAGGAAGGAAAAATTACCACAGATAATGTAAAGGCTTACGTTGACGTAAGCGGACTTGGAGCGGGAACATACAATTTGCCTGTAAAAATTGAAGGTGAAAATGTTAGTTTCGCAGAAAATTATACAATAGAAGTTACTGTAGAATAGGAGAATAAATAAATGGCAGATAAATTAGTAAGAGGAAACAGTATGGACGGTGCAATCCGTGTTTTTGCGGCGGTGACAACCGACCTTGTGAATGAGGCACAGAGAATACATCATACTTATCCGGTTGCAACGGCTGCACTCGGCAGATTGCTTACAGGTGCGGCAATTATGGGTGCGGCAGGATTGAAGAATGAAACAGACAGTATGACGGTTCAGATAAAGGGCGAGGGTGAAATTACAAACCTTGTTGCCGTTACTGATTGTCACAGTAGGGTCAGAGGTTATGTTTCAAACCCGTATGTTGACAGACCGCTTAACAATAAAGGTAAACTTGATGTAGGCGGTGCTATCGGCGGCGGATATTTGAGTGTTGTACGCGATTTGGGATTGAAAGAGCCGTATGTCGGACAAATTCCGCTTGTATCGGGCGAAATTGCGGAGGACTTGACATATTATTATGCAAAAAGTGAGCAGATACCTACATCGGTTGCACTTGGCGTGCTTGTTGATACAGACAACAGCGTAATAGCGGCAGGCGGTTTTATGATACAGCTTATGCCGGAGGCTACCGAAGAAATGGCGGTTCAGCTTGAAGATATATTAAAGGAGTTGCCTCCTGTTACGACAATGATTAAAGAGGGTATGACTGCGGAGGATATTCTGTTCAGAGTAACGGAAGGATTTTCGATGGTATGTGAAAACAAGGCGGTTGTACCGGAATATAAGTGTACGTGTTCAAAAGAGCGTATGGAAAAAGCACTTATTTCAATAGGTAAAAAAGAGCTTGAAGAACTGATTGAGGATCAGGGGGAGGCTGAACTTACTTGCCAGTTCTGTGATAATAAATACCATTTCAATAAGAAAGAACTCGAAGATTTATTGGAAAAAGCAAAATAAATAAAGAATTTAGTAAAAAATGCTTGACAATCCGAGAGAAAATCTATATAATATTTGAGGTGTCTATTTTTATGATAGGAATAAAGACGGCTGATTGGGGCCGGAATTAAGCAGAGGAGGTGCTGTAACAATGAAAAGAACATTTCAACCGAAAAAGCGTCAAAGAGCTAAGGAACACGGTTTCAGAAAGAGAATGTCTACTAAGTCAGGCAGAAAGATTTTGGCTAGCAGAAGACAGAAGGGCAGAAAGAAGTTATCTGCATAATATATGAAGATGTAGGCAGGAAGCGGGGAGGAATTCTTTGCTTGTTGCCTTTTTTTCATAATAAGACAAATGAGGTTTAATATGAAAAACACTCAAAGTTTAAAACTCAACAGAGATTTCAGACGTGCATACAAGGGTGATAACTTTGTCGGAGGATATACCGTTGTATATATGAAGAAAAATAAATATCAGTTTAACCGTCTTGGTTTGAGAGTCGGTAAGGCGACCGGTAAGGCTGTTACGCGAAATCGCTTAAAAAGGCTTATGCGTGAGAGTTATCGCCTTATGGAAGATGATATTGAAAAGGGTTATGACTTCATAATTGTTGCACGAAACAGAGCTGTTGGAAAAACACAGTCGCAGATTCAAGGCGATATTAGGTTTGCTATGAGAAAGCTGGGACTAATTAAATGAAAAAATTTTTAATCGCATTGATTGATTTTTACAGACACCAAATTTCACCGTATAAAGGCGGGGCGTGCTGCCGGTTTGTCCCGACCTGTTCACAATATGCAAGAGAGGCAATAGAGAAATACGGTGCTTTGTACGGGACATATCTTGCCGTAAGAAGAATATTAAGATGTCATCCGTTTCATAAGGGCGGTTATGACCCTGTACCCGATAAACATAAAGGCAGCGGAGAGGAAAAATAAGACATATGTTTGAATATCTTATTACACGACCGATGGGCTTTATAATTGAGCACATCTATAATCTTGTTTCAAATTATGGTCTTGCGATAATTATCTTTACGATTCTTATAAAGCTGATATTGATTCCGCTTAACATACATTCGCAAAAGGCTATGAAGAAACAGCAAAAAATACAGCCTCTGATGGCTGAACTTCAAAAGAAGTATGCAAATGACCAAGAAAAACTTCAGCGTGAAATGATGAAGATTTATAAGGAAAATAATATAAGTATGACAGGCGGCTGCTTGCCTATGCTTATTCAAATGCCTATATTGATTGGTCTTTATCAGGTTATTCAGAAACCTCTTTCATACCTTGCAGGTGTTGATTGGGCTAATGCGTCGGTTATTAACGAAGTTATCCGTCTAAAGGACGCAATGGTAAATTTGGGATATAACATTGGTAATCTTGCTAATGCTACAATGGAACAGCTTGCGAACAATTCGCAAATCCAGCTTTCAAAGTGGGCAGGTATTGTCGGAACACAGGGAACGGCTCTTGAAGGTGTTTCGGGCGGAGTTCACCCTTGGGTATTGAATTTCAATTTCCTTGGTCTTGACCTTTCAAACGCACCGTCAGCGGCTTTTGGACATATTATGGCACTTGATTTTTCAAATATGAGTGTTATATTATTGCTGCTAATTCCTGTTTTGGCGGTTATTGCGTCGGTAATTTCAATGAAAGTTACTCAGGCACAGACAGGTCAAAATCAAAACACAGAAGGTCAGGCTGCTCAAATGACAAAGTCAATGAATCTTATGATGCCGGTAATGACAGCGTTCTTTACAGTTACACTTCCGGCAGGTCTTGGATTGTACTGGATTATAAGCTCAGTTGTACAAATTCTTCAGCAGTTGATACTAAATGCTTTTTTAGATAAGAAAGGGGAAGAGATCGTTGTCACAGTTCCAGAAAAGAAACAACAGCATAGAAAAAAACGCAAAAAATAAACAAGACGCAATCGAACTTGCATTAAAAGAGCTTAACGCAAGCAGAGAGGACGTTGAAATAGAAGTTCTTGACGAGGGTTCAAAAGGATTTTTAGGAATCGGTGCAAGAGATGCGCGTGTTAGAGTAACTCTTATAAAGAGCGAAGAACCTGTAAATGAAACTTATGTTCAAGAAAAAGAAGAAGTAGCAGAAACAGAAGTTAAGCCTGTAAAGCGTGAGCCGAAAGTGAAGAAAGAATCACTTGGCGATCCGGCTGATGACGCTAAGAAATTCCTAAGCGACATATTTAACGCAATGGATCTTGACGTTGCCATTGACGCAAAGATGGAAGAACAGTCTGTTTCAATCGACCTTTCAGGCGAAAATATGGGTATTGTAATCGGTAAAAGAGGTGATACTCTTGACAGCTTGCAGTATCTTACTTCACTTGTTGTAAACCAAAGATCAGATGATTATATCAAGGTTTCAATAGATACTGAAAATTACAGAGAAAAACGTGAGGAGGCATTGTTGGCACTTTCAACACGTCTTGCCGATAAGGTTACAAAGACAGGTAAGAAGTTTACTTTAGAGCCGATGAATCCGTATGAAAGAAGAATAATTCATTCAAATCTTCAAGACAGCGAAACAGTAACAACTTATTCTGTAGGTTCAGAACCATATCGTAAAGTCGTAATTGCACCTAAGAATGCAAAGCCTTACGGTAAGGGCGGTTACAAAAAGGACGGCTATAAAAAGAGAGGTCCTAAGCCACACAGAAATAATTCGGATAAGCCTGTTGCAGAAAAGACAGGAAGTTACACAACAACTTATAAAGCTGACTTTAAGCCTCAACAGCATAAGGCAGAATACAAGAATTTTGAAGATTATCTTGCAGGTCACAGTGACGAATTTAAAGGTGAAGAATAAGTCTAAAAGCTATCGCATTTTGCGGTAGCTTTTTCTTTGTTAAAAATGTATCAAATTGACAAAACAAATATAGCATAGTATAATAAAAATAAAGTACCAAAATATAAGGAGCGGAGATATGAAAACGGAATTTGTGAGATACCTCGAAAGACTATCGGAACTTTATCCGACGATAGACAAAGCGTCTACGGAGATTATCAACTTGCAGTCAATTCTGAATTTGCCAAAGGGAACGGAACATTTTCTTTCTGATATTCACGGTGAATATGAGTCGTTTTCGCACGTTTTGAGAAACGGCAGCGGTGCGGTCAGAAAGAAGATTGATGATGTATTCGGGCATACACTCGGCACAAATGACAAGAGTGAGCTTGCGTCACTTATTTACTATCCAAAAGAAAAAATAGATTACATAAAAAGTCTTGATAAAGATACGGAAAATTGGTACAAAATAACGCTTTACAGGCTCATTGAAATATGTAAGGTGGTTTCGTCAAAATACACGCGTTCAAAGGTCAGAAAAGCACTTCCTCCGGCATATGCGTATGTTATCGAAGAACTTATAACGGAAAAACCTGAGGTTTTAAATCGCGGTGCGTATTATGACGGAATAGTGAATACAATTCTTGAAATCGGTGCGGCGGAAAAGTTTATTATCGCAATAGCGGAACTTATACAACGACTTGTCGTTGACCATTTGCACATAATAGGCGATATATACGACAGGGGCAGCGGAGCACACAAGATAATGGATAAGCTTTGCTCTTATCATTCACTTGATATTCAGTGGGGCAACCACGATATTCTTTGGATGGGTGCGGCTGTCGGCAATCCTGCTTGCATTGCAACCGTTATCAGAAACAGTATCAGATACGGCAATCTTGACGTTATCGAGGACGGTTACGGAATTAATATGATACCGCTTGCAACGTTTGCTATGAGCGTGTATGCAGATGATGACTGCAGTTGTTTTGAAATTAAAAACAAAAAACACTCATACGAAACGGAAATCGAACTTGAAATGAAAATGCACAAGGCGATTACCATTATTCAATTAAAACTTGAGGGACAGCTTATACAAAATCATCCTGAATTTGATATGAACGAAAGGTGCTTGCTTGATAAAATTGATTTTGAAAACGGTACGGTAACTATCGGTGAAAATGTTTATAAAATGAAAGATGTCAATTTCCCTACGATTGACAAGGAAAATCCGTATAAACTCACCGAACGTGAAGAAGATATGATGAATAAACTTTACAGTGCCTTTGTGAAGTGCGAAAAATTGCAGAAACATATGCAGTTAATGCTGAAAAAGGGCAGTATGTATAAGGTTTATAACGGTAACTTGCTGTTTCACGGTTGTGTGCCGATGAACAGTGACGGCAGTTTTAAAGCAGTTAATGTGAACGGCAAGGAGTACAGCGGTAAAGATTTGTATGACGCCTATGAGGCTTGCGTGAGAAAAGTGCTTGTTTCAAACAATAAAAGAGAAAAAAGCATCGGCGGTGATATTTTGTGGTATCTTTGGAGCGGTTCGGGTTCACCATTGTTTGGTCGTGACAGAATGACAACGTTTGAAAGATACTTTATTGAGGATAAAACTTCACATCACGAAGAAAAAAATGCGTATTATGATTTGATTGAAACGGAGGATGCGACAAACAGGATTTTTGAAGAGTTCGGTCTTGACGGAACGGGGCATATTATAAACGGTCACGTTCCCGTACATCAAAGCGAGGGTGAAAATCCGCTTAAATGTGACGGTAAGGTTATAATGATTGACGGCGGTTTTTCAAAGCCGTATCATAAAGTTACCGGAATTGCGGGATATACTCTTACATATAATTCATACGGACTGACATTAACGGCACACGAGCCGTTTGAATCGGCAGAACAGGTTATTCAAAACGGCAAAGATATTGTGTCCAATCAAGTCGCTGTTCAGCACGCATTTAACAGAATACTTGTCGGCGATACCGACAACGGTAAGAAATTGAAAGAAAATATAGCCGATTTAAAGGAGCTTATAGAGGCGTACAGACAAGGTATTATAAGCGAACGAGAAAAATAAAACATCATTATAAAATCAGTACACAAAAATAAAGTAGCCAAAACCGTTTAGGTTTTGGCTATTTTAGTCCGTTGTTTTCTACGAGATTTTTAAATTCCTTCAGCTTATCAAGTGTATTCACACCTGTTCCGCGGTCAAGAATTTTTTGCTGCATTTCGGCGGAAAGTGAGTTGAAATATTGCGTTGCCTCAACATTCGACGAAATAAGCTGACTTATATTTTCGCAATCCATAAAATCACCCTGTAATAGTATGTGCGAATAATTACGAATTATGCGATAAATTGTTGCTTGCGTTTATAGGTGTGCTGTTTTTGTAATTTTTGCCGAGTATCCAAACCGACAGAAACGGTATTTTCCGTATTATGAATTTTGACAAGACAATCGGAATAAACAATCCCAACACAAGTACCGATACACAGCATATAACAGTCGGAAGAGGTGAATATGCGAGCAGTATTCCCATCAATCCCGACACAAGAAACGGTGCGTGCATAAGATAAATGTCATACGAATACATACCGAGTGTTTTTAATAATCTTTGCGGTGCTTTGTTTTGAAGATGTTTTGAAATGTTGCATACCGTCATAATTCCCGTTACGGACGAGATACTTCTTATCAAATACAATACACCTTTTAAAACACCCGACGGCATTTGTGTAACGTAAAAATAACTGTACAGACAGTTGGTAACAACGAATATCACTGCGGCGACAATAGTGTTAATTGATTTTTTGTTGCCGGTGCTAAACGCAATTCTTGCAAGTGAGAAAAACAGTAAATCGCTTGTTACATAGTCAAGTATTCCGTAATAATGCAC
>ENA-UOOC01001813-UOOC01001813.1-human-gut-metagenome-genome-assembly--contig:-C48old-NODE-1813-length-17341-cov-4.908192_pt1 | contig 17341 bp, 18 predicted proteins | sample MGYA00242469_ERZ724016 | MGnify/ENA metagenome assembly ERZ724016 | reverse complement strand
TAGTATTGCCGCTTCCAGGTCGGCTTCCAGCTCTTTTTTCTGTTCCTCGAGCAAAAGCTCGGTATTGGTCGCCGCGACATAGCTGCCCTTTCCGTGAACGGTAACGGTGAAGCCCTCTTCCTCCAGATAATCATATGCCTTTTTTACTGTCAGGGCGCTGATTTTCAGCTCATTTGACAAGGTTCTGACAGATGGTAGAATATCGTTTTCCCGCAGTTCGCCTTGGCGGATAAGTGCCTTTATCTGCTCCACTATCTGTTCGTAGATGGGGGTCATCAGCGAATTGTTTATTATTATTCTCAATTTTTCGATCTTTCCTTTCTATGACGTCATGTATAACAGTATATAACAGTATACAACTGTTGTCAAGTGTTATATGCTGTTTATTTATTGAGATAATGTTAGCCGCTCAGATACTTTATCATACAGCTTTTGCCTAAATCATCATATATTTGCTTTATAAGTAATCTGTACAATCCATATCGGAATATGATATAAGAGGGAAACGGAATTATCCGCCGATATAGGCTTTCAAGGCTTGTTTTCACGGATATTCAAGGAAAGGCGGGGTAAATACTATGCTCTTTGAAATGCTTGCAAGGATAGCCTCAAAGCTATTGTGGTTCGCACTTCACATTTCGGACAAAAACAACTTTCCCAAGCCGCTTTCGGCAAAGGAGGAATCTGAGCTTTTCGGGCGGCTTGCTTCGGGCGACAAATCCGCCAAGGATAAGCTTATTTTGCACAATATGCGGCTTGTTGCGCACATTGTCAAGAAGTATTACGTAAGTGGGGAGGAGCAGGATGAGCTTATCTCCATTGGAACGGTCGGGCTTATAAAGGCGGTGGGTACATATAAGCCGGATAAAGGCAACAGGTTCGCGGCATATGGGTCGAGATGTATCGAAAACGAAATACTTATGCACTTCCGAGCCTTAAAGAAAACCGCGCAGGATGTTCACTTCGATGAGCCTATAGACACCGACAAAGACGGCAACCAGTTAACCTTAAAGGACATAATCGCGGTGGATGGCGACGTCTGCGACGAGGTGGAGCTGAATCTCGGCGCGCGCCAGCTGTATAGTCTTATAGAAACCAAGCTCGACGAGCGCGAAAAGCTTATAATCGTCCTGCGGTACGGCTTGTATTCAAAAAAGCCGCTCACTCAGCGGGAGGCGGCTCAGCTTCTGGGAATATCCCGCAGCTATGTATCACGTATAGAAAAAAGGGCGATAGATAAGCTTGCCGAGGAAATGAAGTGTGAAGAAGACGACGAGGACCACAAAGACGATAAGGAAGATAAGGACAAAAAGGACAAAAAAGACAGCTAACCAAAATCAAGGCTTGCCGGAAGCTATGGCAAGCCTTGATATATTTCATTATTTATTCAGTACGGCAACCCCGATGTTCAGATATAGTGCAAACAGGCACCACACAAGATACGGCACTAAAAGCAGTCCGGCGGTTTTGTTCAGCTTGTAGAACTCTATAAGATTCGAGATTACCAGCAGTATCAGCACTCCCAGAACTATTGCTGCCGCAGTGTAGTATTCAAACCGGAAGAAAACTATCGGCCAGCAGAAGTTTACAAAAAGCTGATAGCAATATGCCTTAAGCGCGTCGTTGAATTTGTATTCAGATTCTTTGTAGATAAGATAGCTCGCAATGCCTATCATGACATAAAGAATCGTCCAGACGACAGGGAACAGCCAGTCGGGAGGGGAGAGCGGAGGCTTTTCAAAGCTTGCTTTCGTCCCTCCCGAAATAAGCGTTGAAAGTCCGCCGACGGCTAAAGGTATTACAATGGCGATTATCAGCATGACAATATTGTTCTTTTTGTTTTTGGTATCGGTCAAAATAATCAGTCCTTTCAAGCATATTTTATGTACAACTGTGGACAAAAATACATTTTAGTGCTATAATATCGCATAGTGGTAACGAAAATATCCCTAAAAACAAGGAGTGAAAGCATGAATACACTTATGCATATCTGTTGCGCACCCTGCTCTTATATGTGTATAGAGACTTTGCGCTCGGAAAACATAGATATCACAGGCTTTTGGTACAACCCCAACATCCACCCATTTCAGGAATACAAGGCGCGGCGGGATACTCTTATTATGCACGCAAAAAACGTTAATATGCCGCTTGTGACGGTGGATGACTACGGTCTTCGCGAATTTGTGCGGCTGGTGTATCCGAATTTAGAGGACAGGTGCGGCAAGTGCTACGACATCCGCCTTGAAAAAGCCGCGAAATACGCCGCCGAAAACGGCTTCGACAGCTTTACTACCTCGCTTTTGATAAGCCCATATCAGCGGCACGAGGTTATTATCTCGGTAGCTCAGGAAAAGGCGAAAAAGTACGGCGTTGAGTTTTTGTATCGCGATTTCCGACCGTATTTCCGCGAGGGTCAGCGTAAGGCGCGCGAGGCAGGGTATTATATGCAGAAATACTGTGGTTGTGTGTTCAGCGAGGAAGAAAGGTACGCAAAGCAGGTCAAGCACGAGGGTGCGATTCAAATATATCCGGAGAAATAAATAAAAGTGGGGAATCGAAAAATGACAGTATCAACCATAAAAGCCATCTTTGAAAGCGATATAAACAAGGTCTGGGAGACTGTGACTAACCTTAAGGACTGCTCTTGGCGGAGCGATTTAAGCTCTGTCGAGATACTAAGCGAGATTCAGTTTGTGGAGCACGACAAAAGCGGCTATGCAACCAAGTTTACCATCACCTGCACCAAGCTCCTTGAGCGCTGGGAGTTTGATATGGAAAACGGCAATATGAGTGGTCACTGGGTCGGAGCCTTTACCAAAGTGGGCGAGAACACAGAAATAGAATTTACCGAATCGGTCGAGGCGAAAAAGCTAATTATGAAGCCGTTTGTAAAAGCGTATCTCAAAAAGCAGCAGGCGCAGTATATTTCCGACCTGCGCAAAGCGCTGAGCGGCAAATAGCCTATAAAAAATTCCATATGACAAAGCCCAAGCACTGTAGAATCGCACGGTACTTGGGCTTTATTTTTTTATTTGGGAGACTATTTGAGCATCTCAACCCATTTATCGTTTTCCTTATAGAAGATATGCTCGCTGATGTTATCATCCAGAAAAACCTTAAGCATGGTTTTCATACTTTTTGCAAGCTTTTTATCCGAAAGTGAGCTTACAGGAGTCCAGAATACCTCGCCCTCGTCGGAGGATTTCAGCTCACCCTCGTATGTACTTGTCTTGTACAAAAGCACGACATATCTCACGCCGTCGTCCCGCGTCCAGTCTTTGATTCCGCAAAGACTCAGCTTTGACACTGTAAGCCCTGTTTCCTCAAAAACCTCTCTTATAACGGCGTCGGTAAAGGATTCGCCCTTTTCAACGTGACCGCCGGGGAAGGCGATACCCGACCAGTTGGGGTCAACCCTGTCCTGCACAAGCACATTTCCGGCGTTGTCACATACCATGCACATATTTGTGAATATTACTTCTTCCGGCATTCTCATATGAATAATCGTCCCTTTCAAGAAAACACGGATTTATATTTCAAAATCTTCGGATTTAAAATTGCTGTAGTATCTGCCCTTAACGGCGGTAAATTTGAGCACGCAATAATCCGGGTCGGTCACGCCCTTTTTATAGTACATTTTATCGCCGACCTGCCATAGCCTTTCCTTTGCCTCGGGGGTTTCCAACACTTCAACCGTTCCGACTAAGCTAACGCCCCTGAAAAATCTTCTATCCACAAAATATACGCTTGCCTTGTTGTTTTCCTTGAAGAACCTGACTTTATTTGATGATGTATTTGTCGAAAACCATATTTCTTTAATGCCGTTTCTTTCTCTCGGACGAAGCATTTCTTTAGTAATCGGAAAGCCATCGCCGTCTACATAGGATAAAAAGCTGACGCTTGCTTTGTCTATCATCTTGCCGATAGTCTCGGTTGGATTTCTCATATGATTACCTCCGTAAATTTTTCGGTTTCGGGCGTTAGCATAGGTATAATCGTTTCTTTTGTTTAAACCGGAATTTATTTATTTTCCATAATCAATTCTTTGCACTTCCATTCTTCACCTAGAACACAATATGTTTCTGTCGTATCAAGAACAGTATCGTTAAAGCCGACTGATTTATAACAATAATAAGCCGAAAGATTATTCTCGAAAACGCCCAATGATGCTTTTTTAGCTCCATATATTTCAAATACAAATTTTAGACCTAGCCGGAGCATAGCTTTTCCATAGCCTTTTCCTCTCTTGTGAGGATTTACAATAACAAATCCAAAACGTAGTTCATCCAATGATTCATCAGGGTTTCTTAGTGTAAAAAAGCCAACGATTCCTGTTTCATCAAATGCAGTAAACGGCATTAGAGACTCAACAAAACAAAATTCCTTTTGTGTTATCGGATAATTACCGAGTATGCCTGCTGTCCATTGATAAAATGCTTTTTCATCCTGACACCATGATAATATTGTATCTACATCTGTAGCTTTATATGGTCTTATTCCAATCATACATTTTTCCTCGCAAATACCGATTTATGTAACAGACTAAGCTAAACTATTTCCGTCCTGACAACCACAAACCCATTTTTCAGATACATTTTGATTGCTCCCTGATTCCGGTCCACGGCATGAAGTGTGATTTGATTTATCGTCTGAGCTGTTCTTAGAATTTATCCAATTTGTATTTAGTGATTACCATTCCACTTCAATCACGCACTTGTCTGCCCCTGTCTTTATGCTTTCAAGTAATGTAACTTTTACATCTGTCTTGAATACGTTACTAAAAATTCCTTCTGCATTTCCTAATGTACAATAGCACCATGTTTTTGATAATTCTTGGGGTACTCTTTTTACACAGGCACAATAGCATTCAGGGTAACAAAATCGAATTTTATTGTCAGATATGTATTCAAGACAAGCAAAGGTTTCTTTTTCATTAAATAAACGCACAAATTCCTTTATACTATCTGCCTTATTCAAATATTTCAGAAGTTTGTTTGCAATTGATTTGCCATCATTACATCTACACTCTTTTCTGATAGATATGATTGTATCAGTATCAAAATGTTCTTCAAGATAGCTGCAAATTGTATTCGCCCATTGATATTTTTTATTAATATCTGCACTCTTTGACAATGGATAATTGGCTTCAAATTCTCTTGCTGTATCATATCCAACATGTCTTTCTAAGCTATCTACTAATCTAACAGATTGTGCATTATCATTTTTTGCCATAATGTCCTCCTTACAAATATCGATTTATGTAACAGAAAAACTAAACTTTTTCCGTTCTGACAACCGTAAACCCATTTTTCAGATACATTCTGATTGCGCCCTGATTCCATTCCGCAACATGAAGTGTGATAGGGGAGATATCATTATTTTGCATCTGCGAAACGGCAAATCGCAATAACGCTTCTCCATAGCCCATTCTCTGACAGCTTTTTCTCACGATCAGATCGTCGATTTCATTGCCATATATTGCAACCGAGCCAATCAATTCGCCGCCCACTTCAAGAATGTAGATATTATCCTTTTTATGCTCCAATCCTTCCTCGCTGTAACAGCAATCGACCGGATATAGCTGATAAGCCGATCTCATATCATGAAAGCATTCTTCGTAAATTTTCTTATATTCGTCATAATCGCAGGCAGAATAATTCCTTAGCTGCAATGAAGACTGCATATGTTCGCCGTGATATTCCATTGTATGCGCAACAATCTCCAATTTCATATCTCCTTTGCAGCTTGCCAATCAATATATTCTAAAACAGTTATTCATCATCTTTACTGATTGGCAGAATATACTTTTCAAAGTACTGCTTGTAGTAATTCTTGAATTCGTCCGAGTCGGCAACGTTGGCAGTGTACATATGCTCCTCGGCGTTGATATCGTAGCTGTGCATAACCGCAAATGCTATGTTGGAGCAGTGATCGGCAACTCTCTCAAAATTCGTAAGCAAATCGTTGTAAACAAAACCGGTAACTATGGTACAGCTGTTCTGAGATACTCTCTCGATGTGATTAGATTTAAACAGCTTGGTCATCTCGTCGATTACTTCCTCTAAGGGTTCAACTTTGATTGCAAGGTCGCGCCTGCGTTCCATGAAAGCGGAGGTGGCAAGTGTGAGGATCTCGCCTGCGGCTTCTATAAGAAGATTGATTTCCTTGGTGGCTTCATCTGAGAAGACTATCTTCTTTTCGTCTATTTCAGCGGCGGATTCGGATATGTTTGCGGCATGGTCGCTCAATCTCTCAAAGTCGCCTATAACACTTAAAAGCTCGCTCGATATTGCCTGCTGCTTATCGTCAAGACCGTTTTTACCTATTTTAACTATGTAGTTGCCAAGCTTGTCCTCGTACTTGTCGCAAAGGGCTTCCTTGTCCTGAACCTTAACATACTTTGAGCGGTCGTATTCTGTTAAAAGACGGATGGAGCGGAACAGGTTCTTTCTTGCGATATCGCACATCTTCAAAGCCGCCTTTTTGCTTACCTCTAAAGCCGCGGGAGCGTAGTTAAGAAGTGAATCGTCCAGATGCTCAATCTCACTCAAATCCTCGTTTTCGGAAGGATCCTGCTTGATAACGATATAGCACAGCTTTTCAATAAGCGAATGCATCGGGAATAGAATAACCATTCCCACAACGCTTATAAGTGTGTTCATAAGTGCGATTCCGACAACCGTCGAGGACTGCGACATAAATCCAAGCCCAACCGCAGCGTCAAGCGGGTATATCACAATAAATACAAGTATAGCGGTAAGAATATTTGCTATAAGATAGACCATAGCTGTGCGCTTGGAATTTTTGTTTCCGCCTATCATAGCAAGCATAACAGGAGAGCTTGCACCAATTTTTATTCCCAGCATTACCGGAAGGCACACGCTGTAGGGTATAACCACCGAGGTGCACAGCGCCTGCAAAATTCCCACGCCAGCCGAGCAGGACTGTATTATTGCCGCAACAATAATTCCTGCAAACATTCCCAAGAACGGATTCTTGAACAGTATCAAAAGATTCTGAAATTCCTCGCTTTCCTTAAGCGGGTCAACCGAGCTGCTTATCAGCGACATCGAAAGAAGTATCGTTCCCAAGCCGACAAGCACAAGACCTATGCTTCGGGTGGTGTTCTTTTTCGAGAAGTTCATCATAACAGCGCCGATTATCGCGAATATAGAAATAAGGGTAGCCGTGGAAAGCAGGGTTCCGATAAATCCCGAATCCGAGCCGGAAAGCGAAAGTATCCAGCCGGTCATTGTAGTACCGATATTTGTACCCAGCACTATCGGCACCGCCTGCGAAAGAGTCATCATTCCGGCACTTACAAAGCTTATTACCATAACGGTGGTTGCGCCGGAGGACTGAATGGCAGCCGTTACGAGTATTCCCAAAAGAAAGCCCTTGATAGCGGGGGAGGACAGCTTCCAAAGGATAGCCTCCATTTTGTTTCCGGCAAGGCTTTTAAGTCCGTTGCCCATCGACTCCATACCGAAAAGGAAGAACGCGACGCCTCCAAGCAGGGAGACAATATGTGTGAAATCCATACTCAATACCGTTCCTTTTTTGAGATATAATCAGCAATCTACTTATAATCATAACTAATATAACTATACCAGTATTTCGTCCTTAATTCAAGAGCAATATTAAAATTCGTCAATTTGTAAAAAAACATATCAAGTTCAGACCAATTTGCAGTCGTTTTTTAAAGACATCCCCGCGCGTCATAAAAGCAAAACATAAAATCAGAAATTTCCCGAAAAATATTTAAAAAAATTTGCGAAAACATCTTGATTTTTTTTTAGAGTAGTGCTATAATAACAAATGTTGTGAATCTGGGTGTAGCTCAGCTTGGTAGAGCGCTACCTTGGGGTGGTAGAGGCCGTGGGTTCAAGTCCCGTCACTCAGACCAACTAAAAAAACCGTACCGTAAGGTGCGGTTTTTTAGTTGGTGTGTGTGTCTGGCGTAAACCATTTGATAAATCCTGAAAATTAAAGAACAGATGACGGATATCTCCTTTGAATTGTAAAGCTTATTGAATAACATTTTATCCGGCTGCAATTAATAGAAGTCGACGATATCAATCCCGCGCTGCGGCTTTGAATCAGCGAATTTCACCGCTTTATCGGGAAAGCATCATTTTGAAATGTACTAAATCACCTGTTTTGAGCATAGGCTATTCTGGCAGAAAAACTCTATGGAATCCTTTGGAGGCGGTGATCGGCAAAATAAACGGAATCATCAGATAGGGCGTATCGCCTAATACAGGGAGTGATGTATATGCAGACTTTAATGCTTGCTGCCGGTATGGGATGTCGTATGGGGGATTGCACAGGTGCACTTGCAAAATGTATGATACGCATAAACGGGCAGACGCTTTTTGAACGAACGGTGGAAGCACTCAGACTGGCGGGAATCTCTAAAATGGTGATCGTTGTAGGATGGAACAGTGCTCAGCTGATAAAGGCAATTCAAAGCTCTGTTAGCGGAATTGAGCTTGAATTTGTTTGCAATTCCGATTACGCGGCGACAAACAATATATATTCGCTTTACTTGGCAAGAGAGCAGCTGAGCCGCGATGATACCATCCTGATTGAGTCGGATCTGGTATTTGACAAGGAGCTTCTTCAGACTGTTGTTCAGAGTCCGGCGTGTGATATTGCCGTTGTGAGCAAGTATAAGCCTTGGATGGATGGGACTGTAGTTACCGTGACGGAGGACGGCAGAATCGGCGCATTTATTGAAAAGCAGGATATCGAGCGAAAAAGTGCGGATATCTATTATAAAACAGTCAATATCTATAAATTCAGCAGGTGCTTTTTGCAGCAAAGCTACATTCCATGCATGGAAGAATATATCACAACGCATGGTAAAAACCAATACTATGAAATGGTTTTAAAGGAATTAACCAAATCCGACCGGCTCAGGCTGAATGCGTTTATTATAGACGAACTTAAATGGTATGAAATTGATACGAAAGAGGATCTGGCGCGTGCGGTTTCTATCTTCCGATGCATGGAGTAAGGTGTAAAGTAATGAACTGTATTTATGAGATAGAATCGGGGCAACACGATCTGATAGAGCGGGGCAGTATATGAGATATTCTATTCTTGTTAATTTAGCCAAGATGAGCCGTAAGCTTGCGGATTCGGCGCAGCATTTACGCGCCGCGCAACAAAATGATCTGCGGACAGAGGCGACAAAAAACGGCAGACAGATACTGTCCCAAATTGAAGCTGTCCTGAAACAGAACCGGAAAGACCTGCGCTCCGAAGCTCTGCTGGCACAGCTGGCGGAAATAAACACGCTTTGGGAAACCGGAGATGAGTCGTTGGAGGAACGGCTAAAGCAGTTTATCCGGAACCTTCCCAAAGAGATTTCCTACAAGGTGCGGGCAGTCTCCTTTGCAGAGCAGGGTGAAAAATGGGACGCCATGGAAAGCGTCTATGAGTATATGCGCAATGATCCGAGATTTGACCCGATAGTGGTACTTATGCCCATTATCCGTTCCTCGCGGCACGCAGACGGTCATGCGGAGAGGTAATCATCTACAAGGATTATCTTACGCCCATGGGGATTCCATTCTATGAATGCAATGAGTATAGCCTTTCGGATGACCGACCGGATCTGGCTTTCACCTGTCAGCCCTACAATGATGTCCAGCTTCCCCAATTCTGCGCGGAATACGTTTCAAAATATAGTCGGTTGGTGTATTTGCCGTATTTTGTGCCGGATAAGGTCACCGTGGAAGCTGTCCGTACATGGTGCCGGCTACCGATTTATCATTATGCTTGGAAGGTGTTCGGTTCCTCACAAAGTCATTATGATGTCTACCGTCTGTATTCCCGATTAAAAGGCAGAAATATTCTGATTACGGGACTGCCAAAGCTTGATTCCGCAGCAACACTTCGGGAGCGGGGCATTCCTCTTCCGAAGAAATGGGAAAACGTCATCACAAATCGCAAGACGTTTTTGTGGAACAGCTGGTACAGCATAGATGTTTGTTCCCTGCGGTATTTTGACGAGCTTTTGTCATGGTTCGGGGAGCATACAGACTGCGCTCTGATCTGGCGTCCTCACCCAATGACAGACATAGTAACCAAACTGGACCTTCCGGATAAATACGATTTTTGGCTTCAATGTCAGCGCAAACTGGAAGAGTTTCCTAACGCAGTTCGGGATGAAGAGGTCTTATGTGACGCGGCATTTTATTATTCGGACGCTTTGATTTCGGATTTTAGTTCTCTAATGCCGCAGTATCTTCTTATGGATAAGCCCTGCCTATGGATAATCAGTCCAGCCTTTGGCTTCATTGGCGAAGTAATTGACGGGGACTGGGCAGAATCTGCCTCGGATATTCAGCAGATTCTGGACTTTATGGAGCGTATTCGTCAGGGCGATGACCCGAAAGCCGAACGGCGCAAAGAGGTTCAGCAAAAAGACCTGCCTTTGGCTGACGGACACTGCGGAGAGCGGGTGTGCAAAAAGCTATGGGAAGCCATGCATCAGGAGGATTTCGGCATTTTGCAGTGAGGGGAGTTTATATATGAATGAAACAAGAGTCTATGGTACAGCGGTATCCGTCAATGAAGAGAACATCAAGTCTTTTTGGGAGCAGCGGGCAGAAATGTATAAAGAAAAAGGCGACAGCACGGTGATATTGTACGGCGAACAGTTTTCCGACGCTTTGGAAAAACAAAACGCTTTCACCAGCGACGTTCTTATTCCGCAGCTGAATATAACAGGCAATTCAAGGATTCTGGATGTTGGCTGCGGGGTGGGGCGGCTGGCAAGAATGCTCCTTCCAAAGTGCGGGTTTTACTATGGTGTGGATTTTTCCAAAAGCATGGTGAACACAACAAGGCTGGTCTGCGAAAAGATGAAATCCGAGGGGTGTAAGGCTGATTATAAAATCGAGCAGCTTTCTCTTTCCGACGCTCTGCAAAAAACTCCCGACTATTATGGCGGCGTTTTTGATTGTATATGCTTTTGCGGAGTTTGTATGTATGTCAATGATGAGATTCTGCAAGAGTCATTTTGCAATATTCCGAAGCTTTTGGGGAACTGCAGCGCAGTCCTTTTCCAAGAGCCTGTCGGAATCAGCGAGCGTCTGACATTGAACAATTTCTATTCCGGCGCGTCAAATACCTTATATAACGCGATTTACCGTACGCCAGAGGAATACCTATCCCTTTATCAGCCGCTGCTTAATGCCGGATTTTCTGTAGAACATCAAGGGAATATTCCCGACCTTGACGAAAACTACGCAGACACATACCGGTGGTATGCAGTTCTGAAGCGTTGACCCCGGTCAGCCGGATTTATAGATAACAAAACCGCTTCCGAGGGCGATAACGAGTGTTTGGAGTACGTCTACTACCGGAGCGAAAAATGACATGGTGATTATTAATCGGAACTTTTGGGTGTTTACTTGCCTGCGCAAAAGAAGATATTTGGAGCCTTTTTCTGCTGTCGTTTTAATTATCTTCGTAATACTGGATGCGATACTGCACGGCTATGACAGTGTTAATCATTTGACAGACGAGGAAAAGCAAGCGATATACTATTTTTGAAAGCGTCAACGAATATACGGATCTGGCAAGAACCAATCGTGAAATGCTGGTTTATATTATAGATCAAAAAGATAGGATCAATAATATTTTTAAGTGATTGCTTTTGCTGATTCTTAGTAACGGAATATGTTTGTCGCGATTTTAGGGGATTTTGTCCGTATTTCTACCGATTTTTCTTGAAGCAAAAGAAAATCTGTTTTGTCAACGTTTCACAATTAAAAAAGGCTCCTTTTGGAGTCTTTTTTAGTTGGTGGAAGCGATGGTATGCAAACCCACCGAATATACAGGGCGGGGAAGAACACAGAACTCATAACCAAGTAAAAGCACAAAGGATAAGCAATAGCATAGCTATGAACCGAGCGGCTTCGCGTTAGCCGCGCCCGACCGGATAACGCTGTTCAACATCCCGCCACTCGAAATACACTAATTAAATAAAAACATAACAAGCGTTGCGAGCACATATATAAAACCAATTCTTTCTATTCATGCTGATTTTCTCTTATCTTACCCTCTCCATCTTCCCCTTATCCATCTCAACAACAGTATCACAAAGCACATCAATATCCTCGGCAGAATGTGAAGCGATAAGTATAGTCTTACCCTGTTCCTTAAGATTCAGAAGATACCTTCGCATATCCCCGACGCCGTCCTTGTCAAGACCGTTCATCGGCTCGTCAAGAATCAGAAGGTCGGGGTTTTCCATTACCGCTTGTGCAAGCCCAAGCCGCTGTCTCATGCCAAGAGAGTATTTCTTTACCGACTTTTTCAGCTTTGGGTCAAGCCCGACAAGCTCCATGCTGCGGCGTATGTCATCATCAGTGATCTTGTGCCTGATGTCGGCAAGGAGCTTAAGGTTCTTGAAGCCGCTGTAGTGGGGGATAAATTCAGGCGTTTCGATAATAACTCCAATGCTTTCCGGAAAGTCGCAGTCCGTGCCGATTTTCTTTCCTGCGACTGTTATCTCGCCCTCGGTTGGCTTAATGAACCCGCATATGCACTTCATAAGCATGGTCTTGCCGGAACCGTTTCTGCCGATTATTCCATGGATTTTGCCATCTGTGAACTCAGCGGTAATATCCTTTAAAATCATGTCTTTCTTTATTTTAAGACTTACATCTTTAACTGTAATCATAAACTCCTCCTAATTTGAGTTGTCCAATAGCGTAAGCATTTTGCGCTTGATGACATATCTGCCGACAAAGTACAAGATAACATTTGCAACAGCAAGGTAGATAAACGACCCCCAAATAGGGAAGTTTACCTTGTTGAAAAGCTCGTCGTAGTGATAGACCACAGTTGCATAGGCAAGCGGGAACAACCACTTAGCGGAACTGTCCGCCCACCATGTAACCATACCTAAAGCCAACATAGCAGCGTTTCCGAGCAAGCCTATCATCTTGTTGAATCTTAAAGACAGTACCATCTGCAATTGAGATGAGAGCGCAAGGTGCAAAACCATAAGGACAATTCCATAAACTGTTGCCGCCGAAACTGTGTAGTTATTTATTATTGACAAGTCAAGATAAGCCATAGGGTTCTGAGAACGGAACTGACCGTAGCTTGCTCCGTTAATAAGTCGCTCAGCATTTGACCATACGTTGGCGACGAATGCGTTTGACTGAGTAATGACCGCAGTATAGATAAAGAATATCCCTATAAACGAAGCTGCTGCTGTATATACAAACGTCACCTGCCCGCTGTACCAGCGTGTTCTTCCTGCGCGAATCAGCATAAAGGTTGAGTTTGCGGAGATGTCGGGGAAGTCTATCATAAGCACGGCAAAGGTCAAAACCAATATCGGGATGATATAGAAATTGCTCATGAAGATTGCCAGAGGCTCAAAAATATTTATAGGTTCGCCCATTTCAGCGGAGTATTTTTTTATTATCTCCAAAGAGTACACATACAGAAAAATCATCGAAAATGCGGTCATAAGCTGTTTATCGCTCTTGAGCCACTTTATGTACTCCGATTTGATTATACCTAAAAACAGTCTCAATTCATCACCCGCTTTCTGAATAATGCCCGTCCTGCGAAGTAAAACGCTACTGCGGCTAATGCGAAGAATACAAGATACCATAAGCCATTTATTTTGAAGGTTGAGAAGATCTGTCCTGCGTTTATTAAAAGCCATCTTGGGCTTAATATGTTGTATTTCGGATTAAATGTTTCAAGCGACTTACGAGTTGAAAACTGCTCCACAAGATAGAAAACTATCATCGGCATACCGATTGCCTTATATCTGTTCATGATTAAAAGATAGAGCAAAAGGCATAAAATCGCCACTAAAAACGAGTAAGCGAAGATGTTCACTGCCGTCGGAATCCAGTATAAAAGCTCACTTTCGGTATTATTAAAAAGCTTGTTCAGAGTACCGTTGAGAGGTCGGCGTACTGCCATTTGAGCATACATATCTGCAGAATTAGTCGCCTCTGCCGGGTACTCAGACATATGGGGAAAGTATGCGAATACTACAATCGAGAATATTGTATATCCTGCTGTTACGCAACCCGCACCTAAAAGTCCCGACTTAAAGAACACTCTGTTCCAGTACCTGTTGAAGCTGCCTATACGTGTGATTTTCAGGCGGTAGTTGCCCTTCATCTCTCCAGCAAAGTGTAGAAGATATGGTGTTGAAGCGAGCATGGGGAGAAAGATTGCTGTCCAGATATGCGTTAAGCGGCAAACATACGGTGGGGAGTAGTTTGAAGATTCTTTTAAGAATACTGAGCTGTCATCCAAAAATATATGAGCTATTATTGACCTTACCGGAATGTTGGTGGGAAGAACGGCATAGTTGTTCATCAGAAAAATTATCGCCGTGAGAACGACCGATACTATCATAAAGCCGAATTGATAGATGTAATCCTTTTTGAGTGTCATTTTATCACCGCACGTCTGTAGATTGTTCATACTTTTGATACGTACCACGTGTTATTGTGCTGACTTCTCCGGTAACAGCGTCAACATAGTATCTTTCCGCCATAATCTCATTCATCAAAAAGCATTGTCCGACCGGCTTAAAGCACCAATATGGGCGAATTTCAAAATCGCTCTCCCGAAGGCAAAGGTCGTTGTAAAAGTCTTTTTTAATCCAGCTATCGGCGCAATGATAGCCTTTGCAGACCACCATATAGTTAAGCTCTGCTGTAAGGTGAAGTTTCAAATTCGGCGCAAGAGCTTCCGAAAGCAGTTCCGCAGCTGCTCCAAGTGCAAGAAGATCATCGCCATTGTCAGTCTTATCTGTAAGTGTAAAGCTGAAATCCTTTCCAAAGCGGGATATGGATTCCTTCTCGGCACAGTATGTCACAAGGCGGTTTGTATATGGAAACGGTATACCATCAAGTATTTCATTATTGCTGAAATAAAAATCCGTCTTGTCGACATCGTAATAGTTGCCCGCTTCATCCTGCCGCTGCATTTCAAAAAGATAGGCAAAATGAGAATCGTCTATTTTCACTACATATAACGCCTTAACACTGTACGTAAAATTATAAGTGTCAGACGGTGTGATATAATCCTTCCAGAAAGTCTCGACAAACTCTATTGCCTCAAGCGTGTTCCATTCCTCACCGTCAACCATCACATATGATTCATCTGGAGAGGGCTGTTCGTTCATCAGATAGTATTGTTTACAAATTTCACGGTCGGCATATGAATACCAGTCGTTTCCATGCCCAAGACCTCCGCCGCACTGCGAGCCAAAAATATTGCCGTTAGAATATGCAATGGTAGAAAGTGTTACATCCTTGTTATAATCAGGAGAAAAAATAGTAATGTCCATGTCGTAAACATTTCTTGACATAATGTTTTTACCGTCGTCTCTATATTTCGGCTCAGTCAGGGCAGGATACGCCTTGTCAATAGCTTCGCCAATTTTTCGATACAGATAGTATTTTTTATCGGAGATGTCAAGTGTGTCGCCGTACATCCGCTTCAAAAGGCTGTCAAGCGTAAAATCAGGCTTCATGCCGATTTCGATGTCATAGGTCGGCATAGTATCCGCTTCGCTTGTTCTTGCATAGGTAATGGTTATGTTTTTGTAGGTCTTTTGCAGATCGAGGTCAAGCTGGCTGCGGATTTCTTCCAAGCTTCCGCGCTCAACCTGAACAATAGCCTCTTCCACGTGCTCATCTGACATCACGTCGGAAATTTTCTCTGACGTTTCAGTTTCATGGATTACAGACGGCGTTGTCTGCTTCACAAGGTTCTCAGGAGTATCAACACATCCGAAAAGGGAAGCGGCAAAAGCCAATACTGCAAGAATTTTAACTGTATTCATATATAAAAATGCTTTTTTCATCTGTTTATCCCTCAAAAGTAAACTCAATGCTGCCTAATGATAATTTCTCTATCTTATAAATGTCCACCGGCTTTATAAACGGAAGATTAATGTAGTAGATTCTGTTTGCGGGGTCGGTGTCATCGATGTTTTCAATAAATCCGCTTTTGCCGGATATTATGTTCGACAGTGCCCAGTAGGTCTCGCCGCTGCCGTAGATCCTGCCGTCGGTAAGATGAATCCTAAGGTTGTTCGACCCGAAATACTTGTCGGAATAAACTTCTTCCGCTCCCTCGTGATTTTCTCCGGTGAAGCTAAGCATAATTCCCAGCGGCGACAGCTCTGCGGTGATGTATATATTGCCGTGCTCCGTGGGATATGCCGTCGCCTTGGATGTGCGGTTGTTCGCCCTTTTTATTCCGGCGGTGGGAATAATCAGATGCTCCTCCATCTCATACAACGTGATAAACTCCCAGCCCAGCTCAATCGGCTTGTATCCGAAATTCTTAAACAAGATTTCCACTTCGTCGGCAAGGCTTAAAAATCCTGACGAAAATACCGAAAATGTAAATATATCTCCCTCTAAGGATATCGGTATTATGCCCTCATACCCGCCGCAGTCGTAGAAGTGATTGCTTTCAAATTGTGGTGGCTTTCCGTTCGGAATGTCTTTAAGGGCATTAATCGCTTCGTCCGGCATGGCATACTGAATTACCGCGCAGAAGTAGTGCTCATCGCACATAACAGCGGTGGCTCTGAACTGTCCGGCATCAAGCTCTCCATCAGCTTCAAGCTCAACTCCGCAGTTTTCAAGACCTTCAAGCCACGGGAACTCCGAAGGGTCGGGGATCTCCTCGCCGAGATCGCTGTAATATGAGTAATCTCCCTCATAGTCGGCAGTATGGTTGGGTGTTAAGTCTGTGACCTCGGTGGAGGCTTCCTCATCGGTGGAAAGCGTGGCAGAGCCTTGAATCCCCGAAAAGCGGTCAAAGGCGTATTTCATCTTTCTTAGATTGCCGCCGTAGCTTATCGCTGCAACGCTTGTGCTCAGTGCAACTATGCTGATAATCGCTGCCAAAAGCGTCGGCTTGAATTTAAAATGTCGTTTCTGCGGCAGCTCTGCTTCTTTTAAGAATCTGTCGTCGATATATCCGAATGCTTCCGCGATTTTTGAGATATTCATATATCAAAGCCCTCCTCCTTAAGGAATTTTCTTAGCTTCTCGCGAGTGCGCAAAAGGCTTGTTTTCACCTTGGACTGACCAAATCCGAACTCCGCAGCTATATCCGAAATCGAATCAAAATGCCAGTATCTGCGGACAAAAATGATTCGCTCATCGCGACCTAAGGTGTCTAAAAATTCGTTTATAAGCTCTGTAAGATCGGAAATGCTGAACTCCGGCGGAATGCTTGCGTCCGGAAGAACATTATCCAGCTCCGAAAGTGATATTTCCAGCTCCCGCGAACGCTTTTTGCTGCTCAGGAATTTCAG
>ENA-UOOC01001811-UOOC01001811.1-human-gut-metagenome-genome-assembly--contig:-C48old-NODE-1811-length-17345-cov-4.851243_pt1 | contig 17345 bp, 15 predicted proteins | sample MGYA00242469_ERZ724016 | MGnify/ENA metagenome assembly ERZ724016 | reverse complement strand
GACCAATTTCAAGACCATTCAGACCAGAGTTTCCCGTCTTGAACAGCTCCACAAGATGGCTGAGGATGGCACCTTTGACCTTCTTCCCAAGAAGGAAGTTGCTCAGCTCACCCTCGAAATTGAAAAGCTTGAAAAGTATCTCGGCGGTATCAAGAATATGCAGAAGCTCCCCGCAGCTTTGTTTATCGTAGACCCCAAGAGAGAAAAGATTGCAGTTTCCGAAGCTAAGAAGCTTGGTATTCCGATAGTTGCTATCGTAGATACCAACTGCGACCCCGACGAGGTTGACTATGTTATCCCCGGCAACGACGACGCTATAAGAGCAGTTAAGCTCATCTCCGGCGCCATGGCTGACGCTATTATCGAGGGCAGACAGGGCGAAACCGCCGCTGAAGAGGCTCCCGCTGAAGCAGCAGAGGAAGCTCCTGCTGAGGAGTAATTTATACTTATTTCTCGCTAAAAAGTGTCTATAAAATCGCTGCAAAATCCATCGTACAGCGGTTTTGTGGCGATTTTATAGCAACACTTTTGCGAGAAATTAGTATTAAACATAACAGGGCAGGGCAAAACCTGCCCTTGGTTCAATAAATAATGTTTTTGAAAGGAATGTAATAATATGGCTAATATTACCGCTAAGGACGTTGCTTCCCTCCGCGAAAGAACAGGCGTTGGAATGATGGACTGCAAAAAGGCTCTGGTAGAGGCTGAGGGCGACGTTGAAAAGGCTATAGTTATTTTAAGAGAAAAGGGTCTTGCAACCCAGGCTAAGAAGGCAGGAAGAGTTGCCGCAGAAGGCATAGTTGCTTCTGTAGTTGAAGGAAACGTCGGCGTAGTTGTAGAGGTTAACTCCGAGACCGACTTCGTTGCTAATACCGCCCAGTTCAAGAGCTTTGTAGATCTCGTTGCAAAGACTATAATCGAGGCTAACCCCGCTGATGTTGACGCTCTTAAGGCGTGCAAGGCAAGCGGTTCCGACAAGACCGTTGAGGAAGAGCTGCAGGAAGTATTCCTCCAGATCAGAGAGAATATCCAGATCCGCAGATTCGTAAGAATGGAAGGAACTCTGGTTTCCTATGTACACGGTGAGGGCAGAATCGGCGTTATGGTTAAGCTCGACACCGACCTCGGCGACAAGGCTTATGACTGCGGAAAGGACTGCGCATTGCAGATCGCCGCTATGAACCCCGCTTACCTCGACAGAACCAAGGTTCCCGCTGAAGTTCTGGCTAAGGAAAAGGAAATCATGCTTTCTCAGATGGCTGAGGATCCCAAGATGAAGGGCAAGCCCGAAGCAGTTCTTCACAAGATCGTTGAGGGCAAGGTTGGAAAGTACTATTCTGAAAACTGCCTCGTTGATCAGGAATTCGTCAAGGACGGCGACTTTACTGTCGGCAAGTATGTTGAAAAGTGCGCCAAGGATCTTGGCGGATCCATCAAGGTTGTTGACTACGTCCGCTTTGAGAGGGGCGAGGGTATCACCAAGAAGGCTGACAACTTCGCTGACGAAGTTGCTTCCATGATCAAGTAATTTTTAGTATTATAAAAGTCCCTGAAACGAACAATTTCAGGGACTTTTTGTTATCTAACCTTTATGTCGGCTTTTTGAGTGTCCTTCTGCTTTCCGATGGAGTGGCGATGCTTTAATACTTCGTGCATCTCCTTTGGCGAAAGCTCCTTTGCAAAGTCTGACGATTTAAGATTCTGGGTGATAATAATGTCGGTAAGTGTTGACATTGCGACGCACCTTCTTTTTTATTATATTTTTGACTGCACCGTCGAAAATATACGTATTGACTTGAATGATAAAACAGGCTATAATACAATAAAAACTTTACGGAGATAATATATAAGCATGGATAATCTGTCTAACATCGGGGTTATAAAAGAGATACTTTCAAAGCATGGCTTCACCTTTTCTAAAAAGCTTGGTCAGAATTTTCTTATAAACCCAACAGTCTGCCCAAAAATCGCCGAGATGGGCAACGCTGCGCCGGGCTTCGGCATACTTGAAATCGGACCTGGAATCGGAGTTTTGACAAACGAGCTTGCCAAACGCGCGGACAAGGTGGTCACAGTGGAAATCGACGACCGCCTGATACCTGTTCTTGGCGAGACGCTTTCGGAGCATAAAAATGTAAAGATAATTTACGGCGATATCCTTAAGCTTGACATAAAAAAGCTGATTGCAGAGGAATTTTCCGGACTTGATGTCGCGGTATGCGCAAATCTGCCGTATTACATAACCTCGCCGATAATTATGTCCCTTTTGCAGTCACGGTTGCCGATAAAATCCATAACCGCAATGGTTCAAAAAGAGGCGGGAGTCAGGCTCTGCGCGCCATTGGGTACTCGCGATGCAGGAGCCGTTACAGTCGCAGTAAACTATTTCTCAGATGCAAAGATTCTTTTTAATGTTTCAAGAGGGAGCTTTATGCCTACACCGAACGTGGATAGCTGCGTTGTTCGGTTCGATATCCGGCGCGAGACACCAAAGGTGAAGGATGAAGATTTCTTTTTCAAGGTAGTCCGCGGTATGTTCTCGCAGAGAAGGAAAACTCTTTTAAACTGCGTAAGCGGCTCTATGGGAATTGATAAGACGACTCTTGAAAGCGTTATGTCTCGCGCGGGAATCAAGCCATCGGCACGACCGGAGGAGCTTGATATGGATATGATGATACGCCTTTCGGACGAGCTTTTCTCGCTTAATAGTAACACCTGACATATGAAAGCTATATTATTTATGCAAAACAGCAAAAAATCGTTGACTTGCGTTCACTTTAATGCTATAATATAAAGAAATATATAATAAAGGATTGATACCATGACACAGCTTATAAGGCTATTAAAATCTAATGCCCGCCTATCAAACGCCGACCTTGCAACTATGCTCGGCGTGACTGAAACCGCAGTTGCAAACGAAATTGAAGCATTGGAAAAAAGCGGAGTTATAAAGGGCTATACCGCTATTGTCGACGAAGAAATGACCGATAAGGACAGCATTACCGCATATATAGAGCTTTCCGTAACCCCTAAGGCTCAGGTGGGATATGATGAGATAGCGCGCCATATCGCCGAATACGACGAGGTTGAAAGCATATCGCTGATGTCCGGAGGATACGACCTTGCGGTCACTGTAAGATGCCGCAATATCAAGGAGGTTTCTATGTTCGTCGCGCAGAGGCTTGCAACAATCGACGGCGTTATATCCACCTCAACTCACTTCTTCCTGCAAAAGTATAAGGAAAACGGCATCCTGCTTGTCGAGGAATCGCCCGACGAACGCGGAAAGGAATAGTATCTTAAAATGATGGACTATAATTCACTTCTTGGCAAGACCGCTTCCGAAATCAAGCCATCCGGCATACGCAAATACTTCGATATTGCTGCCACGCTTGACGATGTAATTTCTCTTGGAATCGGCGAGCCTGATTTTTATACGCCATGGCCGATAAGACGCGCGGCTATACTTGCTCTTGAACGCGGCAAAACGGTTTATACCGCGAATGCCGGTCTTATCAAGCTAAGAAAGACAATATCAGAGTATACAGCTTCAAGAACCGGCGTTGAGTACGACCCTGCCAAGGAAATAATCGTAACCGTCGGCGGCTCTGAAGCTATCGACCTTACGGTGAGGACATTGGTAGAACCGGGGGACGAGGTTATCATACCCGAGCCTTCGTTTGTCTGCTATAAGCCGATAGTAAAGCTTGCGGGAGGAACTCCCGTAATTATAGAAACCAAGGCTGAGGATAATTTCAAACTCATGCCGGAGGCTCTTAAGGCGGCAATCACCCCAAGGACAAAGCTGCTTGTCCTTCCGTTTCCGAACAACCCCACCGGAGCTATAATGACCCGTGAGGATTTAGAGCCTATCGCCGAAATACTTAGGGGTACAAATATTGCCGTGCTTACAGACGAAATATATGCCGAGCTTACCTACGGCAGAGAGCATTTCTCGATTATATCGCTTGACGGTATGCGCGAACGCACCATCTATGTAAATGGCTATTCAAAGGCTTTTTCGATGACCGGCTGGCGACTCGGCTATCTCTGCGGTCCGAATGAAATCATCCGCCATGCTCTTAAAATACATCAGTATGGTATAATGTCCGCACCGACTGTCAGCCAGTACGCGGCAATAGAAGCAATGACCACCTGCGAAGAGGACGTCAGACGTATGAACTCGGAATACGATATGCGCAGGCGGTATCTTGTCAACGCTTTTAACGAGCTGGGACTTGACTGCTTTACTCCCGAAGGCGCGTTTTATGTTTTCCCATGCATAAAATCAACAGGTCTTAAGAGCGAGGAGTTCTGCGAAAAGCTGCTTTACACCAAACGTGTTGCGGTGATTCCGGGTACAGCCTTCGGTGACTGCGGAGAGGGCTATGTGCGTGTTTCGTATGCGTATTCAATCAAGCACCTTATGGAAGCCATAAAGCGAATTCGCGAATTCATGTCGGAGATATCGGAAAATGAATAGTCTTTCACAAAAGGCTTATGCTAAGATTAATCTCACGCTGGACGTCACCGGAATACTGCCCAACGGCTATCATTCTCTAAGAACCGTCATGCAGACAATATCTCTTTTTGATACCGTAACCGTGACTCTCAAGAACTGCGCCGACATACATATTTTGTGTGACGATGCAGGAGTTCCCACCGACGAGCGCAATACCTGCTATAAGGCAGCAAAGCTGTTTTTAGAAGCCGTGGGCAAAGCTGAGTGTGGAGCCGATATAGCCATCGAAAAGCATATACCTTCAATGGCGGGCTTAGGCGGTGGCTCGGCTGACAGCGCGGCGGTTTTGCGAATCTTAAACATACTGCTTAAAAAGAATCTGAGTGCTGATAAGCTATGTGAAATAGCTGTTAATGTCGGGGCAGACGTTCCTTTTCTGATAAACGGCGGGACTGCACTGTGCGAGGGCATAGGCGAAAAAATCACGCCGGTTTCATATGACATAAAGCATAATGTTCTGCTTGTAAAGCCCGATTTTGGAATATCCACGCCGCTTGCATACAAAAGCTTTGATGATAAAAAGCTAAAAAGTGCGGATATGTCTGCAAGTCTGATTTCCGCCATGCATAACTGCGAAGCGATATACGATTACCTTTCCAACGACCTTGAAACAGCCGTTGCAGATGAAAAAATCATCAGAATAAAGCAGGAACTAAAGGATTGCGGAGCAAAAGCTTCAATAATGACCGGAAGCGGCTCCTGCGTTTACGGTCTGTTTGAAAGCGAAGGCGAGTGCCTGCGAGCGCTTGACCGTCTTTCCGGCAGATATGCATTTGTTTATGCTTGTAAAACGATATGATTAGTGATAAATATAAGAATTGTAACCTCTGCCCGCGCCGCTGCGGTGTTGACAGAACCAAATCGGCAGGCTTTTGCCGTCAGTCCGATAAAATAAGAATCGCCCGCGCCGACCTGCATATGTGGGAGGAACCCTGCATATCCGGCAAAGAAGGCTCGGGTGCTGTGTTCTTTTCGGGATGCACACTTAAATGCTGCTTCTGCCAGAACTTTGAAATATCCCAGCAGTACAAGGGCTACGAGGTAACAGAGCGTGAGCTTGCGGACATATTTTTAAAGCTTCAGGATAAGGGAGCAAACAATATCAACCTTGTCAGCCCAACGCCATTTGTCCCCGGCATTATCTCAGCCCTTGATATCGCCCGCCCAAAGCTCAGAATCCCTGTTGTATACAACTGCGGTGGATATGAAAATATTGAAACAATCGATATGCTAAATGGGTATGTTGATATATATCTGCCCGACTTAAAGTATTTCAGCGATGAGCCTGCCACAATATACTCAGGCGCAAGCAATTATTATGATACAGCCATAGCGGCGATAAAGCATATGCAAAAGCAGGTTGGCAAGCCCCGCTATGACGACAGATGCATCATGAAAAGCGGAGTTATAGTTCGTCATCTGACGCTTCCAACGCTTCGGCACGACTCTGAAAAGCTTTTGTATGCGCTGAGAGATAATTTCGAGCCTGATGATATCGTGCTTAGCCTTATGAGCCAGTATGTTCCCATGCATAGAGCCTGTGAGCACAAAGAGATCAACCGCAGGATATCGACTTTTGAGTATAATTTCGTGGTCGATCTGGCGGCTTCGCTGGGATTTGAGGGATATTCTCAGGAAAAAGCCGCCGCAGACAAGGGCTATGTGCCGCAATTTTTTGGCTCAAAGCCCAAAGAATATTAATATAGAACCGTGATTTCCAGCCTTGGGAATCACGGCTTTTCATTGAAGGCACATTGTCATCTTTACCCTGATCATCATATATTGTTGTATGAGCAATTAATAATTTCAGTCTGAAGTGAAAAGGGGTGCTTTGGCAGCACACATAAAAATCGGGCACAAAACGCTGTACGATGAGTTTCGCACCCGATTCTTGGACTGAAATAAGTAAACAACTATGTATGATAAGGACAGGGTCAATATGAATATACTTGTTTTGGGCGGGGACGCCCGCCAGATATATTGCGCCGGGAGACTGTCGCTTGAACCCGGCATAATAACGCATACACTATATTTAAAAGAAGATGACGACAAATGCATGGACAGCGTAAAACCGGACGTTATCGTTCTGCCTTATGTAACGCTTAAGGATGGCAGAATAAGCTGTCCGCTTGTTTCAAAATCGGTTGATTTTGAAGAGATCCTGAAATATGTAAAAGCAGGCACTAAGCTTTTTGCCGGTATGCTTCCGTCGGATAAGAAGGATGAAATAATATCGGCAGGCGGTGAGGTATTTGACTGGTTTGATGATGAAGACCTGACGCAAAAAAATGCCGCTCTCACTGCAGATGGAGCGGCTCAGATAATCGTTGGAAAGTCGCACAGCGCGGTGAGTGGCTCTAAAATTCTGATTTTAGGATGGGGAAGAGTGGCAAAAGCGTGCGCCAAGCTGTTTCGGGCAATGGGAGCAGAGGTAGCTGTTTCCGCAAGAAGAAGCTCTGCTCGCTTGGACTGTGTTCTGAATGGCTACAAATCTTTTGAGTTTATAGACCGCAAAGCAATAGAGGCAGCTGACATTATAGTAAATACCATCCCATGCAACGTTATAAACGTCGATGAACTGAAAGCAATGCGCCAAGAATGCTGGATATTAGAGCTTGCCTCAAAGCCATATGGAGTTGATTTCTCGCTTGCCGAGGATATGAACAGGGAAGTAGTGCTGGGGGCGGGTCTTCCGGGAAAATATACTCCCGAATCTGCCGGAAGATATATGGCGGAGTCTGTTCTTTCAAAGTTTAAAAAAGGCGGTGATTGCAGTGGATAAGGTTAGAATCGGATATTGCTTCACCGGCTCCTTCTGCACCTTCAAGACTGCTTTCGACGCGATGGAAAGATTATTTGAGTGCGGATATGATATCACACCTATAATGTCATTCAATTCCTATTCAATCGATACGCGCTTTGGAACTGCTGAATCGAACCGAAAAAAAGCAGAGGACATCTCCCACAAATCGATTATTCATACCATCGAGGGTGCAGAGCCGATAGGACCCAAAAGGATGTTTGATATCCTTGCGGTAGTGCCGTGTACATCAAACACTCTTGCAAAACTTGCTCATGGCATTAACGACACTCCCATTACCATGGCGGTGAAAAGTCACATAAGAAATCAGCGCCCGGTAGTGATAGCGGTGTCAACCAACGACGCCCTTGCAGCTGCGGCAAAGAATTTGGGAACGCTTCAGGCTTTGAGAAATTATTATTTCGTACCGTACAGGCAGGATGATTACCTTTTAAAGCCTTATTCAATGGTTGCGGATTTTTCTCAGCTTGAAAGAACCATCGAGCTTGCTCTTTCGGGAGTTCAGGTTCAGCCGATGGTGTTGCAGGCGGCTCAGGTATAACATCATAAAAAATGGCTTTACAAACGCCTAAACGCTTGTAAAGCCGATATTCTTTACAGGATTATTTCTTTCGGTTCAGATATGGGTAAGGACTCATATTTGCCTTTGCGCGCTTGTCTTCAAGAATAAGACCGTAGACGAACAGCACTGCACATACTATTGCCGCAACGCCGAACGGGAAGGCGATGAACCAATAAGGGACAGTGTCCTTTCCTGCGGGGAGCTTGCCTACCCTCAGCGAATAGCTCAGCACCGGATCGTTGATAAGATTCAGCTTCGACATCGCTTGTGAAAGCATTCTTTCCTCCTGAGAGGAGAGCTTTTTGAATCTTCCTTCGATTTCAACTATGTTTCCCTTATATCCGTCATCAGGATTCTGAGCGTATGAGAGGTAAGCGTCGATAATACCCTGAATGTCGGCGTCTCCGCGCTTGTCCGCGCGAACCAGGGTGGCAATCTGAGTGCCGTCGGGAGCGTCGAGATACATAAGATAATAATAATCGGTGGCGGCGGCTTCGGTCTCCGCGATGTATCCGAGCTTTGTTAAAAACTTGTAAGCACTTCCGGTGACATACTGTCCGTCAAGGTCGGAGCCGAGGTTGATTTCCGACAGCTCCTTAACATTCTTAGCTTTGGATGCGTTTGAATATATGCCGAGTATAGCGGCAAAGGTCGGGATGAAGACAATGATAGACATTATTGCCGCAGCAAGCATTGCCCAGACCCTGCTGCCGGACAGAAACTGTTTCAACGTGGTATCTTCAGTTTCGGAAAACTGCTTTTGTGTGTTGTTCATAACTGCAATTCTATCTCCTTGTAAGTAGATTCCTGATAATTAAGACTGATGGCAGCCGCTTGATAAGTCGGTGCATCAAATACCAACATATTATAACATAACAAGCTCCTTTAGTCAACAAAAAAGAGGGGGAATATGCAAATATATTTGGTGTAATAGTCATTTTAAATAAAACAGCCAAGTTAATTATGTGTTACTTTCTTCTTGCACATTTCCGCGAAAAATGCTATAATATTTTGTAATTTGCAAATACGATATGAGTTTCGGGGGAATTGATTTTGTTTGAAATAGGTTTTGACAATGATAAGTATCTTTCCTTGCAGTCGCAGCACATCAAGGAACGCATCGGCAAGTTTGGAGGCAAGCTTTATCTTGAATTTGGCGGAAAGCTCTTTGACGATTATCACGCTTCACGCGTGCTTCCTGGATTCCAGCCGGATTCAAAGCTGAAAATGCTTTTGCAGCTTAAGGATCAGGCAGAAATAGTAGTCGTTATTAATTCCGGAGATATCGAGCAGAATAAGGTCAGAGGAGATATCGGCATAACTTATGATATGGACGTGCTCAGGCTTATTGACGCTTTCAGGGCTTACGGTCTTTATGTGGGAAGCGTTGTACTTTCCATGTATAAAGAGCAGCCGGCAGCTCAGGCATTTGAAAGAAAGCTTGAGGCTTTGGGAATAACTGTATACCGGCACTATGAAATTGAAGGCTATCCCTCTAATCTTTCAAAGGTCATTAGCGACGAAGGCTACGGCAAAAACGACTACATAGAAACCTCCCGCGAGCTTATTGTTATAACAGCCCCAGGTCCCGGAAGCGGCAAGATGGCTACCTGCCTTTCCCAGCTATATCACGATCATAAAAGGGGAATAAGGGCAGGATATGCCAAGTTTGAAACATTCCCGATCTGGAATCTTCCGCTGAACCATCCTGTCAACGCCGCATATGAAGCGGCTACGGCAGACTTGAACGATATCAACATGATAGACCCTTATCATCTCGAAGCCTATGGCAATGCAACGGTCAACTATAACCGCGATATCGAAGTATTTCCGGTACTTAATGCCATGTTTAACATGATTTTAGGCGAGTCGCCGTATAAATCTCCAACCGATATGGGAGTTAATATGGCAGGCTTCTGCATCGTCAACGACGACGTTTGCTGCAAGGCCTCTCGGCAGGAAATTATCAGAAGATATTATGCCACCCTCTGCCGCCGCAAAAAGGGCGAGGCGAGCGAGGAAGAGGTAATGAAGATAGAGCTTCTTATGAAGAAGGCGGGGCTGAGCGTTAACGAGCGCAGAGTTGTGGAGCCTGCTCTTAAAAAGGCTGAAGAAACCGAGAATACCGCTGCGGCAATCGAACTGCCCAACGGAAAGATTCTGACAGGAAAAACCAGCGCACTTTTAGGAGCCTCGGCGGCGCTTCTTTTGAACTCTCTTAAAGAGCTAGCCGGAATTGCGGACGATATTCTGCTGATTTCTCCGGTTGTAATCGAGCCGATACAAAAGCTTAAGGTTGAGCATCTGGGAAATGAAAATCCAAGGCTTCACACCGACGAGGTGCTTTTAGCACTGAGCATATGCGCGGCGACCAATCCGACCGCCAAGCTTGCTCTTGACCAGCTTAAAAAGCTTAAGGGCAGCGAGGTTCATTCGAGTGTAATACTTTCTTCTGTGGATATGAAGACATTTAAAAAGCTTGGCATAAACGTAACCTGCGAGCCTGTTTATCAGACAAAAAATTTATATCACGGATAATTATCAAAACGGCAGTGCATTTTGGCATTGCCGTTTAGTGTTAGTTGTGAAAATGTTAAACTTCGCCCTTGAAAATGTTAAGTAAAGTAAGTTTTCTTTACACATTTTTGCTAAAAAGACGATATGCACAAAATTGTGTACAAAAATTTGTTGCAAATAACTGTGATTAATTAGTTAAAAATTTTGCAAAAACCTATTGACAATACTAAAAAAGGGGTATATAATTAACACGCCTTGTTAAAATACGAAAGGAGTGAGATAGATGCGTGAGGCTAATGTATTGAATATGTTAATTATAAGCATCAGCAGTGCGCGATTATCACACTCTGCTAACAGTTAAGTCTGGCAGCCCTCTGATGCTATAAAAAGCGTCAGGGGTATTTTTGTGTATAGACTTATTTCATCGCGTTGAGATAAGCCGTCTCATGTATGATGGCGCTTTTAACAGCGTCGCTGTCGGCAGAGGATGTAATTTATAGGGTCAGCCTTGAATGTGGAGGAGTTCAGACTTTAAGCTATCAGGAAAGGAATGATATTATGAAGTATTTTGACGCGCTTCCTCAGCTTGTTTCAAACGAGCTTGAAAAGCGTGGAGTTATTACTGACCGGCTTTTGTACTGCGTTAAAGCCGATCTGGACGGCGAGGGAAAGTATTACGACGTTTACGTTACTTTCACCTCCGATACCCTTTATGTAATAAGCGGATACGAGGAATACAGGCAGATTTCCGGAAAAGAGAAGCTTCAGGAAAAAGCCCGTGATATTCCCGTGGTAAAAAGCTTCTTTAAAACCGCGCCCGTGCGCGAGATGGTCAGCTATAAGGTTGTTGACTTTTCAGAGTATGACATTGCAAAAATAAAGAATATATTTGTAGACCGCAACCAGAACTCTGCGCGCCTTATCATAGCGATGCTCAAAGACGGTGAGGTTGAAGAGCAGCCAAAGCCGGATAACGAACAGGAAAATGCAGACGTTGAGGATTTCGGCATGAAATTCGGCTGGTTTGGTCTGAGCTATGAGCATGACAGAGACAATATCCAGATAGCAAGATTCTCAATCGGCTACTGCGAAAAGTTCGAGCGTTTCTGCGAGAGGCTGAATCAGACTCACCGTCACGAGGAAATCGACGACAGTCAGCTTGATTCTCTTCAAACAATCTGCCCAACCTGCCATCAGCCTTATCCCAACCCCAACAGACCTATCTGTCCCAGATGCTTGGATAAGCGTTCGGTATTCACAAAGCTTTTGGGAATGTTCCGCGATTTCAAGTGGGCAGTAGCTCTTATTATGCTTACTATACTGATGTCAAACGTTCTTGCGGTAATATCCCCGTGGTTCGGCTCAAAAATGCTCTACGACGACGTTTTAAAGCCGGGCGGAAAATTCTACGGTCAGGTTCTGCTTGTCGTTTTGCTGATGATACTTACAAATGTCCTCAGTAAGATAACAGGACTTGTTTCGGGAATCATAACCGCAAAGGTCGTTCCGCGCGTAACGCATCAGCTCCGCACTAAGATTTACGCAGCAATGAGCCACCTCTCGCTTCAGTTCTTCACCAGCAAGCAGACCGGCTCGCTTATGTCCCGAGTCGACCGCGACTCTAACAACGTTTACGGCTTCTTTGTAGATATTGTGCCTTATGGCGTTGCGAATATCATAAAGCTTGTCGGCGTTGCCGCTATAATGATTTTTATAAGCCCGATTCTTACTGCTGCGATAATGGTTATCATCTGCGCGGTGCTGTTCGCCGACAATCACCTGTATAGGTCTGAAAGAAAGCTTTACCGCAAGCTGGATGTTGCAATGCGCAGTCTTAACTCGGTGCTTTCCGACGTTATGAACGGTCAGCGAGTAGTTAAGTCCTTTGCCAAGGAGCGCAAGGAAATCGCCAGATATCAGAAGAAAAACAGAGACGCTTATGAGGTCAACACCCGCATCAATGAAAGAATCACATCAACCGTTCCGTTCCTTTGGGGCTTCTATCAGCTTATCAGTATAGGACTGTTCTGCGTGGGCTGCTACTTGGTAATGATTCATCACGAGTTCGGCGGCAAGGTGTTTACATACGGTGCTTTGCAGGTCTTACTTTCCTATACCGGCATGATCTATGAGCCTATAGACTTCTTTATGTGGATAGGCGACCGCTGGGCAAGATGTATAGACGCCGCTTCGCGTATGTTCGAGATACTGGACGCTAAGCCCACCGTCCGCGAGGCTGAACCAGAGTTTGCCGAGGAGAAGGACGAAAACGGCAATATCGTTAAAAAGCAGATAAGCCCTGTCAGAATGGCTAATATGAAGGGCGATATCGAGTTCAAAAACGTATTCTTTGAATACGAAGCCGGACATCAGATTCTTAAAAATCTCTCCTTCAAGGTAAAATCCGGACAGATGTTCGGCATTGTAGGACGTACCGGCGCAGGTAAGTCAACCATAATAAACCTTATGGCAAGGCTTTATGATGTCACCTCCGGCGAGATAACAATCGACGGCGTTCCGATAAAGAAGATAGCAACCGAGGATTTGCGGCGCAATATCGGTATAGTTTCGCAGGAGACCTACCTGTTTATCGGCACGATTGCCGACAATATCCGTTATGCCAAGCCGGATGCTACCATTGAAGAGGTTATCGAGGCGGCAAAATCCGCCAATGCTCACGAATTTATAACCAAGCTGCCGGACGGCTATAACACCAAGATCGGCTCGGGCGGAGTATCGCTTTCGGGCGGCGAACGCCAGAGAATTTCAATAGCAAGAGCTATCATTCAGGACCCGGATATACTCATTCTCGACGAAGCAACGGCTTCTATGGATACCCGCACCGAGCGCAAGATTCAGGTTGCTATAGACGCCTTGAAGGACGGCAGAACGATCATCTCCATCGCTCACAGGCTTTCAACCCTGCGCGACGCAGATATGCTCTGCGTTATAGAAAACGGCGAGCTTAAGGAGCTTGGAACTCACGATCAGCTGATCCGTCAGAAGGGCAAATACTTCGAGCTTTATAAGCTTCAGGCGGATGCGCTTAAGTTCATTGAGGAATAAGGGAGGAAAACAATATGGATAAGAAAGAACTTCAGGAAGAGCTTTTTGAGGTAGATAAGCTTGAACTGCTCGATGCTAAAAAGCTTGAATTTTTCAGAGATAAAGCCGGATTCGTATCTTTGAAGTATGACGGTCAGGAGTATTTCAACGTCCGCCTTACAAGGCTGATTCCGTTTTACTCCAAGACTACATATATCAGCGTCGCATACGACAATGAAGACCGCGAATTTAAAGAAATCGGCGTTATAAAGGATATGAAGGATTTGACCGACGAGCAGTATAAGCTTGTTGACGAATATCTCGAATACAAGTACTTCATGCCGGAAATAACAAAGGTTTATTCCATAAAGGACAATTCAAGGGGATTCATTTTCGTTGATATTGATACCACAGCTGGCAGAAAAACCATCTGCATCCGCGACTGGTATTCCAATTTCAGACTTCTTACAGACAAATATCTTTATGCGCTGGATGTTGACGGAAACAAGTATTTCTGCGACGATATCAACAAGCTTGACAAGAAGAGTTTAGCTGTGCTGGAAATCTACATTTAATGTCCGGACAGATAATATCTATAAGCCGAAAGGACTGATTAATATATGAATCTTAAGCTTTCAGCTCCCGATGGAAAAAGCCTTGACGATTTTCTGTTCGCATTGCCATTTAACCTTTACGGAAAGGCGAAGAAGGTCAAGGGAAACCTTTGCGTAACCCATAATAAGACAATCGAGGTTTACGTCGACAGGGAGCTAAAGGAAACCTATAATTTTGATGATTACGACGAATACGCCTGCGAACAGCTTGTGGGCTGTTCAATGCTTGTCGGACGTCATGAAGATGTCACCGAAAAATGTATCTGCGCTTTCACAAACGACGAGTTTATATCCTTTGCTGAGGTAGCGAAGATACTCAATCACTATCTCACAACAGGTATGCTTGTTGAGGAAAGCGATATCGACGAGCCAAAGTGCCCTAAGTGTCATCTCCCGCTCGACGGCTACACCGAATGCCCTTACTGCACATCTAAAATAAAGGTGTTCTCAAAGCTTATAAAACGCGTTGCGCCTTATAAGTGGGTGTTCCTTGTAGCAATCATATGCACCATTTTTGGCGAGCTGGTGGGCGTTGTAACGCCTTACGTCAACCGCTTGCTGATAGACAATTACGTTATACCTGCGCAGGAGGCTGCAACCGTTGAGAACATCCGCTGGAGCGGTTTTGCGCTGCTGTGCGCCGCGCTGCTGGGTTCGGTTATCGTAAATGTTATACTCAACTTTATAAATATGAGATCAAGCTACTATGTAGCGCTGAATTTGGGTCAGGATTTAAGACAGGATGTTTTCAACAAGACCCTCGACCTCAGCATGACCTCCATCTCAAAAAAGACTGCCGGCGAACTTATAAGCCGTGTCTCCAACGACGCTAACAAGCTTCAAAGCTTTATTACCGATAACGGCAAGCAGGCTATCGTGCGCATTTTCTCGCTGATAATTGTAATGGTAATAGCCTTTGCAATGAACTGGAAGCTTGCATTGCTTGCGGTTATCCCGATTCCGTTTGTAATGGTTATCGTAAAGCGTCTTTACAACGTTATTCATATGCACTTCTCGCGTTCGTGGAGATGCTCTAACAATCATTCAAGACTTCTGCACGATGCACTCAATGGCATAAAAGTAGTAAAATCCTGTGGTACCGAAAGAAATGAAATCGACAAGTACGAAAAAGCCTCCGGCAAGTGGGCGAAAGCCGCTTCCGATGCCGAGGTTGTGTGGAATCTCATATGGCCTATAACCGACTTTCTTCTGACCTTCGGTAACTACCTTGTTCTGTTCTTCGGAGCCAAGATGGTTTTAGACTATGTTCCCGGCTGGGGAAGCATGACTCTTGGCGAGTTGACTCAGTTCACATCCTATATAACCATGCTGTATACCCCAATGCGTTGGCTGATGCAGCTTCCCAGAACCTTTGCGGATGCTTCTGTCAGTGCCTCCAAGGTATTCGAGATATTAGAGGAACAGACCGACGTTCAGGACTCGAAGGACTGCGTTGACCTTGACATAAATGGCGATATCGAGTTCGACCATGTTTACTTTGGCTATAAGGTATACAACCCTGTTCTTAAGGATGTCACCTGCAAGATAGAAAAGGGCAAGATGATAGGTATAGTTGGTCACTCCGGCGTTGGAAAGTCCACTATGATAAACCTTATTTTAAGACTTTACGACGTTACGCAGGGCAGCGTTAAGATTGACGGCGTTGATATCCGCAAGATATCCCAGCAAAGCCTGCGTTCGCAGGTCGGCGTTGTTTTGCAGGAGACATATCTGTTTGATGGAAGCGTTTTAGACAACATTTCATATGCAAAGCCGGACGCCACCTTTGAGGAGATAGTCGAAGCCGCAAAAATCGCTCATGCTCATGAGTTTATCACCAAGCTGCCGGACGGCTACAACACCCGCGTTGGCAACAAGGGACACACTCTTTCGGGCGGCGAACGTCAGCGTATCGCAATCGCGCGTGCTATTCTGCACAATCCTAAGATAATCATTCTTGATGAAGCCACTGCTTCTTTGGATACCGAAACCGAGCGCCAGATTCAGGAGGGTCTTAACCGCCTGTGCGAAGGCAGAACGACCATTGCAATCGCGCACCGTCTTTCAACTCTTTCCAATGCCGACCAGCTTATCGTTTTAGATAAGGGAAGGCTTGCCGAAATGGGCACTCATGACGAGCTTATGCGCAAAAAGGGCGTATATTACGGCTTGGTTATGGCACAGCGCAAGACCACAAAGATGAAAAAGGTTGAGAAAACCGTTCTTGCTAAGGCATAATGAAGAAATACTGAGGGCGAAAGTATTTAGCTTTCGCCCTTTTGATGTAAAAAATCAGCTTACATAGGAGAAAAAATATGCTTAGATTTCTTGTGTTCAGCGATTTGCACTATGATGAAGTTGCAGACGGAGACAGGCGGGTAGAGGATATAGCAGCATCTGCTCAAAAAAGAGATTTGGACTTTATAGTATCTTTAGGGGACTTGTGCAAACCTGTTGATGTAAATAAAAAAATATTGAATAAATTTGATTCGCTGGGTGTGCCGTTTTACAATGTCATAGGAAATCATGAAACGGATGATTGCCAATTAGCCGACATATTAAAGTTCTTCTCAAATAAAAGTCCATATTATTCAGTTATGTCAGGCGGCTATAAGCTGATTTTTATGAATACCTGCTATTTAAGTAAAGACGGGCGGGAAGAGATATATTACCAACATAATTTCAGACAAAGTCCTTGTATATATCCTATTGTCCCATCAGAGGAAATAAAATGGTTAGAAGACGAATTACGGGATGATATTTAATACATCATTTTCTCTCATCATAGTTTTATAAACGATTTCGGAAAAAGAGGAGTCTACAACAGAGTGGATATCCGAAAGATATTTAAAGGAAAATCGGTATTGCTCTGCATGAACGGACACGACCATGGCGATAGCTGCTCATACGTTGACGGAGTGCCATACTATACCGTCAATTCTGCAAATTATGTTTGGTGCAGAGCACAGATATCAAGCTCTGAAGCTTTAAAGCAGAAGTATTCATATTTGCATGGTATGCTTCAGTATAAGCAGGCAATGAGCGTATATGTAGAAATTGACGACAGCGAGATCAGAATCAAAGGCATGGAAAGTGAATACATGTCTGTAACTCCTGATGATATTGGCTTGCATGATTATATGTGGAACGGTGTATCGATAAAGCCAATGACAAGCTCATGTACTATCAATTTAAAGTAAATTTATCAAACAGACTTCTTGGTGAGAAATAATGGAAATCGAACTTTATTAATTAACGCATGAA
>ENA-UOOC01001807-UOOC01001807.1-human-gut-metagenome-genome-assembly--contig:-C48old-NODE-1807-length-17378-cov-5.991110_pt1 | contig 17378 bp, 12 predicted proteins | sample MGYA00242469_ERZ724016 | MGnify/ENA metagenome assembly ERZ724016 | reverse complement strand
CATTGACAGCACGGATAAAAAACTGTATAATATAATTAAGGAATTTCATATATTTCTGGAGATGAAAATAATGAATGAAGTCGTATTTCGGTATTCAAAAGACGCTATAAAGTTTTTATCGAAGCTTGATAAAAAATCGGTAATGCGTATAAAGAACGCTGTTTCAGGACTTGCGTGTGTTCCACCTGTGGGAGATATAAAAATAATGCAGGGATATAGTGATGGCAGAAAACGACTTCGTGTTGGCTCATGGAGAGTTATTTACCGTAATGAAAGCGATGGGACTGTAGAGATTATTTTGGTTATAGATATTGGTAATCGGGGAGATATCTACAAATAAGGAGGTAAGTATTATGACAAGCATTGCAATAGAAGCCGCTAAGTTGATAGACGTTTTGCCGCAGGCTGATAAAGAGTTTGCCTACGAATTTATCAAAAAGCTTGTACTGGCATGGGACCCTGATTTTACTAAGGTTACACCAGATGAGAAAGAACTTATCGAACAGGCGGAAAACAGCGGATTTGTTGATGAAAAGGATATAGACTGGGAAAATCTGGGCGTTGATTGCTGAAAAACCGCATAGCAACCGGACTTTCCGCTTTGGAAGCTATCAAGAACGAATAACCGGATATAGCTTTTGCGTATTTTGTTATCTATGCACAGAGTGTAATGCTACACAGCGTTATACTCTGTGCTTTTTGCACATTTGAGTTAAGAACTGTTAAACTATTTTATCTAAACCGCTGTTTTGGGTGTGTAAATGTTGACATCAGCGACAAAACTATGTATAATATTATGGTTGCATATTATAATGTTTTTTAATTAAAGTGATAATAATATTTGAGGTGATTATATTATGGCAAAAGCTGTTGAATCAAAGTATACAAAAGAAAGCTTGAAGGAAGAGATTGTCAAGGTTTTAGACCTTAACTTTATGGTTTCACCCGAAAATGCCTCAGACAGGCAGTTTTATGAAGCTCTTTCATCGATAATCGTCAACGAGCTTGCACGCAAGCGTCACAACTATACAACCAAGGTTCACTCAGAGGGCAAAAAGCAGGTATATTATATCTCAATGGAGTTCCTTATGGGTCGCTCGCTGAAGACAAGCCTTTATAATCTGGGACTTGTTAAGGCTGCTGAGGGCGCTTTGAAGGACTTCGGCGTAAATATCAATTCGCTTTACGAGCAAGAGCCTGACGCTGGCTTGGGCAACGGCGGTCTGGGAAGACTGGCTGCTTGCTATTTAGACGGTCTTGCGACTGATGGCTATCCCGCAACCGGCTACTCCATTCTGTATGAATACGGCATTTTCTGTCAGAAGCTTGAGGGCGGCTGGCAGGTTGAGCTTCCGGATAACTGGCTCCCGGGCGGCGGCTGCTGGCTGGTTGAGCACCCCGAATCACAGATAGAGATTCACTTCGACGGAAAAATCAAGGAGTACTGGGACAGCCACTATCATCACGTCTCGCTTGAAGACTACACCACCGTAATCGCGGTGCCCTATGATATGTTCGTTTCGGGCTACAACAGCGACGCTGTTTCAAAGCTTCGTCTGTGGAAGGCAATCAGCCCCGCGTTCGACATGAACAAGTTCAACTCGGGCAACTACGAAAAGGCTCTGAGCCAGAATATCGTTGCTCAGGCGATTTCAAAGGTGCTTTACCCCAACGATAACCACTTGGAGGGCAAGTCTTTAAGACTCCGCCAGCAGTACTTTATGTGTGCGGCGTCTATCGGCGATATCGTAAACCACCACATGGCAACATACGGCACTTTGGACAACTTCGCCGACAAGGTTGCAATTCAGATAAACGACACCCATCCCACCCTTGCCATCCCCGAGCTTATGAGAGTGCTTTTAGACGACTGCGGCTATCCGTGGGATAAGGCGTGGGACATTGTTACAAGAACCTTTGCCTACACCAACCACACCGTTATGGCGGAAGCGTTGGAAAAGTGGAGCTGCGACCTGCTGAACACCGTAGTTCCGCGTATCTACTCGATTATCGTCGAGATAAACAACCGCTACTGCGCTTCGCTATGGGAGAAGTATCACGACCACCAGAAGGTAACGGGAATGTCCATCATCCGCGACAACGTTGTACACATGGCTAAGCTCTGCGTTTGCGCATCACACCATGTAAACGGCGTTTCGGCTATCCACTCCGAAATTATCAAGAGGGACGTATTCCGCGACGAATACGAGCTTACTCCGCAGAAGTTTACCAACGTCACCAACGGTATTGCATACCGCCGCTGGCTGTATCAGTCCAACCCCGAGCTGTGCAAGCTCCTCAACGACACCATCGGAAAGAGCTATTTAGACGACGCAAAGAATCTCAAAAAGTTTGAAAAGTACGCCGACGATCAGGAGGTTCTCAGCCGTCTGGGCGACATAAAGCGCGCCAACAAGCACAGCTTTGCCAAGTATTTAAAGTCGAACCGCGGAGTTATTGTCAACCCCGACACCCTGTTCGACGTTCAGGTTAAGAGGCTTCACGAATACAAGCGTCAGCATCTGAATTTGCTAAATATCGTCTCGGAATACGACAAGCTGCTTGCCAACCCCGACGCGGACGTCCAGCCCAAGACCTATATCTTTGCGGCAAAGGCGGCTCCGGGATACTATCTTGCAAAGCAGATAATCAAGCTTATCTGGTCGCTGGGCGAGGAGATTAAGAAGAATCCCAAGATTGCGCAGAAGTTGAACGTTGTGTTCCTGGAAAACTATAATGTATCCCTTTCCGAAATGCTTATGCCTGCCTCTGAGATTTCCGAGCAGATTTCACTTGCAGGAACCGAGGCAAGCGGCACCGGCAACATGAAGTTTATGCTCAACGGCGCGATAACCCTCGGCACCAAGGACGGCGCAAACGTCGAGATCGGCGAGGTAGTAGGGGACGATAACATAATCAACTTCGGCATGACCGTCGAGGAGGTCGAGCACAAGAAGAGAGCGGGCTATTCGCCCGTTTATATGTACAGCTCCGACCCCGTTATCAAGGCGGCTATTGACAGAATCAACGCCGGCATCAACGGCACCAAGTTTGACGACGTTGTGTCCTCGCTGAAGTACTCCGACCCCTACATGGTTCTTGCCGACTTCCGCTCTTATCAGGAGGCTCAGGCGCGCGCTTCCGCTATCTACGCCGACAATCTTAAGTGGCAGAGAATGTCGCTTATGAATATAGCAAACGCCGGAATCTTCTCCGCAGACAGAGCGGTTGACGAGTACGCCAAGAATATCTGGAAGCTCTGAAGAGAATTAAATCGCGTAAATTTTTGATATTTTTGCGATTTAGCTATTGCATTTCGGGCTAAAGTGTGATATAATTGATAAGAATTTGAGTAATCTCTATATTGGAGGATTTATAAATGGATGCAATAAACATTATCAGCGGTATTCTTCTGGCGGCTTCCAGCATTATGATTATTTTGGCAGTCCTGTTCACAAATACCGACAACACCGGTCTTAACTCTGCTATCGGCGGCGGCACAAACTCGTTCTACGGCAAGAACGGCGGCGATAAGAGAGAGGCAAAGCGCGAGCTGATTATGAAGATAATTGTCGGAGTATTCTTTGTAGTTGCAATAATTACAACAATTCTTGCAAAGTTCTTCGGAAACGCAGCCTGATTTGCTTGCAAAACAGACAAAGTATAAGCATTTGCCGCCTGAATCGGAAAAACCGTTTCAGGCGGTTTCAATAATTTTTTATTTGGGATGATTAAAATGAAAAAAACACTTGCAGCAAGAATATTGGTTATAGCTATAGCCGTAGTGATGGTTCTGGGAATAGTTATCTACTCGTTATCAGGATTAGCTGCCTGATATGGTACACATTGGTGATGATTGGGACGATATTCTCAAAGACGAGTTTAAAAAGGAATACTATTTAAAGCTCCGCGAGTTTTTAAAGCAGGAGTACAGCCACTATACGATATATCCGGATATGTACTCGATATTTGCCGCGCTTGAAATCACGCCGTATGCAAATGTCAAGGCGGTGATTTTAGGGCAGGACCCCTACCACGAGCCGGAGCAGGCAAAGGGCTTGTGCTTTGCCGTTAAGGAGGGGGTTGCTCTTCCGCCGTCATTGGTGAATATTTACAAGGAGCTGGAGTCGGACATGGGCATTCCGCCGGCAAAAAGCGGCGATTTGAGCTGCTGGGCAAGGCAGGGCGTGCTTCTTTTAAACACCGTCCTCACCGTAAGGCGGGGAGCGGCTAACTCGCACAAGGGCAAGGGCTGGGAAATACTTACAGACGAAATCATCCGCAAGCTGAACGACAAGCCCGAGCCGGTGGTCTTCATTCTTTGGGGAGCCAACGCCCGCAGCAAGAAGGCTCTTATAACCAACCCTATACACGGAATTGTGGAGTCGGTGCACCCAAGTCCACTGTCTGCCTTTGGCGGATTTTTCGGTTCGCGTCCGTTTTCCAAGACAAATCAGTTTTTAATGAAGAACGGTATACCGCCTATCAACTGGCGGGTGGAATAGAATTGCAGTCGCGCTCTCGGCTTTCGGGGGTGCGGTTTTTTCGGCATGGTGGGAGGCGCGCCCTACAGCTTTGTGGGAAGCGGAGGTCTGGACGGCAACGCCGTCCGGGCGGCTACGTTTACAGTGGGTAAGGGCACCCACTGTAAACGCTTGCCGCCAACGCGCGCAGCGCGTAGACCTCCGCCCGCACTTGGTGGGGAGACCGCACAAACTGCGATAGAACAGCAATCTTCAGGGGCGCGCCGGTCGGGGACGCACTGATTTTCAGTACAAAACCAAAGCGGAGAAAGGCAAAAGACTAATCACTTATCCTTTGTCATTTGCAACGTAATCCGTCCCTCTCATCCGCGCGATAAGCGCACGAAGCTCAATCTCTCGCGGGAGGTCCAAAAACCGTTCGCAGTCGGTGAAATAGCTCGAAAATACAACGTCGAACCCATCCCGCTCAATCTCCTCGTAAAGCTTGGCGACGGCTTGGGATATGTCAATCTTCTCATCGGCATTTTTGACCTCGAGATACCTCAGCATAAAGCCCAAGGCGGCAAGTTGGCGGGGAGTGATGATGTCGTGAAGCCCGCGGACATCAATCCGCTCATTTCCGATGGCAATAATTCCCATGTCCGAAACCATCAGCTTTTCGCTTCCCATACCGTCGGGGTAGGAGGTAAAGCCCTTGGAGGTAAGCACCCTCGACTGCTTCCAGTCGGCAGCTAAGATATCCAGCGGTCTGTCCCCGCCGATTCTGCGCGCCGAATGCGTGACGTTTCTGATAACATAGTCCTCCATCATATACACCCTGTCAGCAACCGAAAGATATTCGCCGCTTCCGCCGATTACAAGTATGGTCGATACCCCCAAGTCGGCGTGAAGCTCCCGCACTCGGTCGGTGAAGGGGGTTATCGGCTCCTTTGCTATCAGTTCCTTCATTTTTGCGTCGCGAATCATAAAGTTTGTGGCACTCCTGTCCTCGTCGATCAGCAGAAGCTTCGCACCGAATTCCGCCGCTTCCATGATGTTTGCCGCCTGCGAGGTCGAGCCGGAGGCGTGGTCGGTGGAGAAATTGCGGACATCTCCGCTCGGCAGCCACTTTATAAACGGCGAGATGTTGACGTTTTTAACGCACCTGCCGTCCTCCGCACTGATGGTCATTGCGGTTTCGTCCGAGATGCACAGCTCCCTGCCGTCGCCGGCGACGTGGTCGTATATTCCTGCGGAAATTGCGTCTAACAGGGTGGACTTGCCCGAGTATCCGCCGCCGGTTATTACAGTCACTCCGCGCTGAATGCCCATCCCCTTTATCCCTGCGATTTCGATTTCGTCCTCAGGCGGGGACACAAAGGGTATAGCGGATTCAAGCGGCTTGTCAGAGCCCTTTGCGCGTGGGAGGATGCTTCCGTTTGCGATAAATGCGCACAATGAGCTGTTTCTGAGATATTCGCGTATCAGAAGCTGCTTTTTTGCGAGGTCAAGCGCCGCTTCAAGCCTTTCGTGACTGCACTCCGCAATGAATCTGTCCACCGCTTTTGGTAAATCCTTGCAGAGCATCTGTATGACCTTTGCAATCTTCTTGCGCGGGAGCTGGACTTGCAGCCTTATGCAAAAGCAGAGCAGTGGAGGTCGCTCGACGTCGTCCTCAATAAGATAAATGCTGTTTCCGGGACCGTTTATGTAGTCCTTCTGCGGACAGACGGCAAAGAACGCAGCGTTCCGCATAAGCACTTCCCCGCCGGGGTGGACAAGGTAGTATCTGCCGTTTTCGGTGTCGGGGCGGCTGCGGTTGTATAAAAGCGCGTTCAGCTCGTCGATGTAGGGCAGGAACTCCCGCAGAAGGCAGTCAGCGGCAGCTGTAACAAGCTCGGTAACGCCCAGCCGTTTGGTGGGAATCTGAAGCTCGACCACCGGCTTGCCCTCAGACTCCTTGTTGGCGCAGCTGTAGACCATGCTTATATCCTCGTGCCAGTACTGGGGAAGACTCTCTAAATACGGTTTGGGCGGGGCTATCGGGTGGACGACAGCCGTGCCGTTGTATAGCTCCGCCCAGCTTTTGTGCTTGTAGTAGCAGTCGCTGAGTATCCCTTCAAGTCGTTTCAATGTCGTTTCTCCTTTTATGAGATTTTTTATGGGGATCATCACAACAACCGTCGGCTTGTCCTTGGCAAGCTTGTGTGTCTGCGTGAACTGGTAGGATGTCGCGCCGCTCCAGTATACGGGGTCGTTGACCTTTTTGATAAACTCGGTGGGATTGCCGGTGGGCATACCGACAGCCGCTTCGGGCGGAATGATTGCAGCTCCTTCGTAGATTTCTTTGTAGGTGGTAACGCTTACGTCCATCTTTAATAGATAGCTTTTCAGTCTTTTCAAATATTTAGTCTCCTTAAAATATATTTGCCAAGGCGGATTAATAGCGATACCCGCATTTACAGAAAAAACACACGCCCGCAGCTTCGGACGTGTGTCGAACATCATATTAAGTCAAAGCAAACAAGACCTGACCGCAGAATCGGTCAAGCAAATATCGGCAAGGCTTATCAGACAGGCAAATCAGGCACAAATCCGAAAAATTTAATTTTCGCAGTGACTGCCTTCCTTGGCGACTGATTACAGCTATGCCGAAAAATCGGCTGAAAGCGGTTTTTTAACAGTTTTTAGGGTAAAGAGGGCACACTACGTCTGTAAATTTCAGGTTTTTCATAGTGACATCCTCCTTTGCTAGTCTTAATTATCCGCCTTTCGGCAAGCCTATATTAGCACATCTTGGGCGATATGTCAATACCGGCGGATGGTTTTATGCGATTTCACCCGCAAATCTTAGCGATAGCCAGCGCAAACATCTTGGCGTTGAGCAAAAGTTGGTCGAGCTTGATAAACTCGTCCGGAGAGTGCATGTGGTTGTCCTCGCCCAGAAACTCCGCGCCGAAGGCAACTCCGCCCTCGATTTCGTGGACGTAGGTTCCGCCGCCGATCGCAATACATTCGCCCTTTTCGCCGGTGACGTCCTCGTAGACCTCTAAAAGCTTTTGCACGAACGGACTGTCCGCGCTGACCTTGTGAGGCTCTGCGCCGCCGCACTTTTCTACCTTGAAGTCCGCGCCCTCAAGCGTGGGAATCAGCTTTGAGGTGACGTCCGCGACGGTATAGCTTGCGGGCAGCCTTATATCTATCGAGCAGCTGAGCTCGCCAGCCTCGAAATTGATGATGCTTAAAACGCAGGTGAGCGCGCCAGATTCAGTGTCGGACATCTTTATGTTGAGACTTTCGCCGTCGGTCTCGCCGTAGGGGAAGAGCTCGGAGAGCTTGGCTATGCGGCGGGATGCGTCGTCGGTCAGCTTAAGCTCGGCAATCAGCCTTATCAGGGCGGTTATCGCGTTTGCGCCGATTTCGGGGGTGGAGGCGTGCGCGCTCTTACCCTCGGCGTCGATTCTTATGCAGCCGCCGAAGTCCTTGGTAGAGAACTTGACAGGAAGATTCAGCCTTTCAGCCGCCGCTTTAATCTCGGAGACGGACACTCCGCCCAGAACCGCATACGCCGACTGCGGGACTGCGTTTACAACGGTTCCGCCCGAAAGCTCCATCAGCGCGCGCGCCGAGAAGGGCTGAGCCGCTTTTGCACCGAAATTCGCCCTTATCATGCCCTTTTCTATGTTTATGACAGGATAGTTGCCGTCGGGCGTGAAGCTGTACTTGGGGGGATTTTCCTGCTTGAAGTAGTATTCAAGGTCGGCTGAGCCGTTTTCCTCATCGGTTCCCAGAATCAGCTTAAAGCCCTTTTTCAGCGGGATATTAAGCTCCTTAAGAGCCTTCATAGCGTAGATGACTGCAACGGCAGGTCCCTTGTCGTCGATTGCGCCCCTGCCGTAGAGCTTGCCGTCCGCGATTCTTGCCTTGTAGGGTTCGCCCGTCCAGCCTGTGCCTTCGGGGACAACATCTAAGTGGGCAAGGATTCCGAGCTCGGGCTCGCCCTCGGTGTAGGAAGCCGTGCCGACGTATCCCTCAAAATTGCGGGTGGTGAAGCCGAAGCTTTCGCATATCTGCAATGCACGCTTTAAGCACTTTGCAGCGGGGACACCGAATGGTGCGCCGTCGGCAGGCTCGCCCTTTACGCTGGGGTAGGAGATAAGCTCGGACAGGGTGGAGATCATCTCGTCCTTCTGTGAGTCGATATAATCAAGAATTTTCTGTTTCAGGTTTTCCATGTATATTCTTCCTTTCAACGCATTTTTCTAAGAACCATGACCGATATCGGCGGGACGAATACGCCCTCGCAGTAAATGCCCATCGGTTTTTCGGATGCCATTGTGTCGCTGACAAGCATTTCCCACTCGCCGTCGGGCAGGATAAACACCTTTGCCCTTGGGATTGGGTTGACAAATATCAGAAGCTCTTCGCTCTCGTCAAACAGCCTCAGCTGTATTGTGCCGTCGGAGGAGGGCATGACCTCGGAGTGATCCTCAACCTCCTCGTGCGCGGACATCCTAAGCAGCGGGTGAGCCTTTCTAAAGGCTATAAGTTCTTTTATATACTCCGCCTCGGAGCCGTTTTCATCCAGCATATACCATTTCATGGAGTTCACGCTGTCGGGCGAGCGGTAGCTGTTGTGGTCAAATTCGCCGTTTCCCATGTCCTTGGAGCGCAGGAACTCCTGCCCCGCGTGCAAAAACGGCACTCCCTGAGACAAAAGCACCAGTGCCGCCGCGAGACGCGCCATCTTTTTGCGGTCGCGGAGGTTCGAGCCGCTTGCCGAAAGCGAAAGCTTGTCCCAAAGGGTGAGATTGTCGTGCGCCTCGCAGTAGTTTATTCTCTGATATGGGTCGCACGCCCATGACTCCTTGCCCAGAAGTCCGTTTATCACCGACGAACGCAGGTGGAAGTTTCCGCTGATGTATCCTCTTTCCACGTCGAAGAAGGTCGGACCCTTAACGGCGTCGCGGAAGCTGTCGTTGAAATAGGCATAATCGGGCGTTTTATAGGAGTTCTGCTTTGAAGCCGCCAGCTCGGGACTAAGCGCAATCGGTCCGCCCGACCATCCTTCGCCGTAGAGGATCACCGAGGGATTTATCCGCATAAGCCGCTCGGCAAGCTCGTTGAGGGTGTGAGCGTCCAGCACTGCCATCAAATCAAAGCGGAAGCCGTCGATTTTGTACTCTTTTGCCCAGTAAAGAACCGAGTCGATGATGTATTTGCGGCACATAGAACGCTCGGAGGCGATTTCGTTGCCGCAGCCCGAGCCGTTTGAGGGCTTGCCGTCTTTATATCGATAGTAATATGATGGGAATGATTTATTAAGATTGGAATTTTCAAGACTGTAGGTGTGGTTGTAAACAACGTCCATTACAGCGCCGATACCCTTTTTGTGAAGCGCGAGGATAAGCTCTTTAAGCTCACGTATGCGGGCTTCGGGGTTGCGCGGGTCGCTCGAATAGGAGCCTTCGGGGACGTTGTAGTTTTCGGGGTCGTACCCCCAGTTGTAGTCGGACTGAGGGTCAAGCTCGTTCAGTCTGCCATAGTCGAATATCGGCAGCAGATGGACGTGGGTCACTCCCAAATCGACAAGATATGAAAGGCAGGTGGCTCTGCCTGACGGCGTGTGGGTGGATTCCTGCGTAAATGCGCGATATTTTCCGCGAAGCTCAGGGCTTACGCCGCTTGACGGGTCGCTCGAAAAGTCCCTGACGTGGGCTTCGTACAGAACGGCGTCGGTATATTTATCCAGCTTGACGTAGCCATAGTTGTCCCAACCCTTGGGGTCGAGCCGCTTTATGTCGCAGATATAGCCCTTTTCGCCGTTTGCGCTGACCGCCTTGGCATAGGGGTCAACACCTGTATGTGAATGGGAGGAATACGTGTAGTTATAGGTGTAATATATGCCGTCGAGGCTTTTGGGGACATTCAGGCTCCACACACCCTTGTCGCCCTTAAGCAGCGGGAGGATATAGAACGGCGTGGAGTCGCTGGCGGACTTAAACAGATTAACGCTGACATCCTCGGCGGACGGCGCCCAGATATAAAAATCGGTCTGTCTTTTTGAAAGCCTCACTCCCAAAAAGCCCCTGTAGCAGAAATTGCTGTCGATATATTTGCTGTCAAAATTTTGCACAAATACAACCCTTTCCTGTTTTCTGATTAGGAATGCGCGTACATAATTTATTATATAACATTCTGGTGTTTTTTTCAATAGTTTTTGGAGGAAAATCTGTCGTTGGTCTGTTCTTTGAGATTAAGGGTGAGGGCGGCAGGTGTGTACCTCTCCGACCCGCACCCCCCTACTGCAGTGGGGAGGGCGACCATGAGCCGCAGGCTCATTGAAGCGGTGCGGCGCCCTGCGCCGCGCCGCTTGGACGCCGCAGGCGTCCGGTCGCCCACGAACAAAGGTGGGTTCCCAAAGCAAACTGCCGATACGTCACAATGTCGGCGGGGGTGCGTGCTGTACGTAGGATTGTACGATTCTCACTTGACATATCCACAAAATCGCGGTAAACTTGGTATTGTACAGTCTGAACAAAAAGAAGGGTAACGCTATGGAAATAAGAGTTCTTGAAAAACAAAAATGGAAGGGCTATATGCTCGATATGTCATACACATCGGATTATTATTATGACTACAAAAGAGTTGATTCGGAATTAGGCTGGTCATTCATTTTTTTGAAGTGGCAATTCAGAACACCGTTCCACAACCCCGACCATCAGTCGGACAGCCTTTACAGCGACGATTGGAAGGACGCTATAGCCTACGGCGCGTTTGAGGGGGACAAGCTTATCGGCGCGATTGAGACCTGCCCCGAGTGGAACCGCAGGCTTAGAGTCACCGAGATGTGGGTGGACTCGCGCCACAGAAGAAAGGGCGTGGGCAGCGCGCTGATGGAGTACGAAAGCAAATCGCAAGGAAAGAGGGCAGACGCGTGCTTGTGCTGGAAACGCAGTCGCGCAATGCGGGAGCAATCGCGTTTTATATCTCCCAAGGCTACACAATGATAGGTTTCGACGACTGCTGCTACTCCAACAACGACATGGAAAAAGAGGGCATAAGGATAGAAATGGGAATAAAACTAATCTGACGGATGAAATCCCGAAAAAATTTTTAAAAACTTTCATTTTCCCCTTGACTCTCACCCTAAGGTCAGGATTAATATACTCACATAAGGTACCTTAATAATATAAATCACGAGGTGAGAATATGAAGATTGGCGAGTTTGCAAAGGCTTGCAAAACGCGCATTTCGGTGCTTCGGCATTACGACGAGCTGGGGCTTTTAAGACCCTGTTATGTCGATCGCTTTACGGAATACCGCTATTACGACGAATCACAAATAGCGGTGTTTGTACAAATTCAAAGCTTAAAAGCCGCAGGTTTTTCGCTTTCCGAGATAAAGCAGCTGCTTTATTCTTGCAGCGACGAGGCGATTTTGCAGATGTTCGACAGAAAACGCTTCAAGCTCGAACAGACTCTTCATAATCTCGAGGCATTGAGACTGACTATGTCGGGAGGAAATTTAATGAATAACAATTTTAAGCCAATTATCGAAGACATCAGCTTCCCGTTTGAAAACGACGAACAGGCAATAGGAAGATGGAAGGTGCTGGGCGAGTGCGAAAACGGGGATTATCGCTCGTCCATCGGCGGAACAAACAGGGAAGTGTACTTCCTGCCGAACGGCGAACGCTACTGGTGCTACAGCTGGACAAAGGGCAAGTTTATTTTCAGAAACGGCTCGCAAGCCTTCGCCAACGACTACCACATCGAGCAGCGCGGCGACGACCTTTATATGATAATCAATTTCAAGTCCTACGATTATCTCAAAGACGGCAAAACCACGCCGATAGCCCTGTTAAAGCTGGACAGCAAGCATTACACAAAGGAGGATATCCGCAGAAAGGACGACATTAACAAGCCGTTTGTAAACGACAAGCGGGTATCGGGAAGATGGAGGGCGGTTGATTTTGTCCGCAGGATTGAGGACTTTGCGCCCGAAAATATTGACCGCAACGCTAATGGCAGGCTGCACTTCTCCGCAGTCGAGTTTTTGGAAAACGGAAGCTGCAAGGTGACAAACGGCGAAAGAGTTACCTGTGATGACTCCATAAACGTCTGGACGAGGGGGTATCTTATCAACAAGCCGACAAGCACCGCAAGTGCATACAAGCTGACCGAGCTTGCGGGTAAGGAGTATCTCTTTATCGAATGGAAGTCGGGGGATTATGCCTTCGGCGGCATGGAGCCTTGCTTCTATGTCTTTGAAAGAGACACGCAATAATACCTGCAAATTAGCGCAGAATCCTGAAATCAATATAGGCTGAGCTCTGCCCGCTGTCCCGAGAAGTAAGTATCGGGGCAGCGGGCGGAGCTTTATTTTGAATTTATTGACTGAATCGGATTATCCCTATTGACATATGCAGCATAATGTTATATAATAAATTAGAGTTCAAATATATTTTAAGGACAGAATACAGTTACTTGATTTGTAAAGGCTTCCATTTGCTCAATATGCGCAATTAAGTCAATTTGTGCGCCGACTATTGACATTATATTAACCTTTTGTTACAATTAACCTGTAAAGCGTCAAACAAGTTCGATGCCGAAAATATCGAGTATGAAAGGTGAAGTCTTATGAAAAAAGTGATAGCATTTATTATGATTTTAGCGATGTCCGCGCTGACTCTGTCGGCTTGTCAGGATGTCAGCCAGGAGAAGCTGCCGGCGGATACATCTGCCGATACCGGCGATAATGCCGTGATATCGGAAAGCACCGTCAGTGTTGAGACGGATTCTGCCGAAGCAGAGACTGAGCCGGGCGGGGACGATGTTCCGGACGATCCCGAAGAGCCGGAAACGGACGCTGTTCCGCAAGGGTATGTTTCCCGGAAATTTGAGAGTAAGCTCGGCTATCTTAGAGACAACGGAAACGTCGGGCTTGAAAACCACGATGAAACAGTGGCGTTCGGCTTCATCCTGCCCGAGGATTGGGAGTTTAGCGCAAGCGTCGCGCACGTGTGCGGCGTCAAGGTGTTTGAAATCGGCGGATTCTTTAGAACCGAGGAGCTGACAGCCGACAAGGTCAGGCTGACTCCGGAAGGCACAGAATTTCCGACGACGGCGGAGAACGACGAGGGCGGAACCGAAACGATCTACGCCGAGGAAATGAGCGATCAGGGAGTGTACGACTATATGTGCCACTCGAGCGCGGTGCTCGGCAACGGCGAGATTTACGAAACGTATCTCTATATAGTCTCGCGCGGGGGATATTCGGTATACGTTTCCTTTGTTGTGAACGATTATTACAGCCCGGAAATATGCGAAACGGTGCTCAATTCATTTAAAAATGTTTAAATAATTGCAAAATTCTATCATAAATCAGGAGGGAATCAAATGGCTAAATCCACAAAAATCACCATTCACCCCGCGTTTAAAATAGGGGAGATATCTCCGCGGCTCTATTCGACATTTTTAGAGCCTATCGGCACTATGGTAAACGGCACAATGTTCAACCCGAAGCATCCCACGGCGGATGAAAACGGCTTCCGCCGCGATTTTATCGACGGCTTGAAGGACTTGGGAATGCCCGCCTGCCGTTTGCCCGGCGGAAACTTCGTCTCCTGCTGGGACTGGAAGGACTCGATTGGTCCCAAGTCGGAGCGCAAGGTTCACCTTGACATGGCGTGGCACCAGTACATAACCAACGAGGTCGGTCACGACGAGTATCTGAAATGGGCTGAGCTTGTCAACACCGAACCCATGTACACCGTAAACTTAGGAACGGGCTCCGCTAAGGATGTTATCGACTTGGTGGAATACACCAATCACGAGGGCGGAACCTATTGGTCTGATCTTCGCCGCAAGAACGGTCACGAAAAGCCCTACGGCGTTAAAACATGGTATTTAGGCAACGAGATGGACGGTCCCTGGCAGCTTGGCTCATGGGACAAGGACCCGCGCGGCTACGGCGTTACCGTCAACGAGCTTTCAAAGGCAATCAAGTGGATTGATGGTTCGATTGAAACCGCCGTCTGCGGCTCATCCGCACCGTTTATGGCTCACTGGCCGCAGTGGGATCAGGACGTGCTGGAGCAGTGCTATGAGGCGGTGGACTACGTTTCACTCCACCATTATCACGTTGCGCCTCCCGGCAACTATGAGGCTCTTTTAGGCGGCTCGGCGTTCTATGAGGACTTTATCACCACCGAAACCGCTTTGTGCGACCTGATTCAGGCAAAGTGCCGTTCTCCCAAAAAGCTGATGATCTCCTTTGATGAATATGGCACTATGTCCCGCCCCTGCGCAAAGCTTCGCCCGGGCTACGGATATCACAACATGGTTGCCGACCACTACCGCTTCGACCCCAACCGCAAATACATCCTACACGACCCCGACAATATGCCCTCCCGCGAGTGGCCGGGCGGAGACATGATTCCCGCGCTGACAATGGCTTCCACAATCCTTGCGTTCCTCAGACACGCGGACAGAGTTAAGATTGCCTGCATGACCGGCGGTCTGGGCGCGCTCTGCTCATCAAACCACGACCACGTATGGCGTTCCGGCTCGCACTATGTGATGACCCAGCTTATGAAGTACGGCAGGGGAACCTCAATGCAGACCACGGTTGACGGCGAGACCTTTGACATCGAGGGCTACGCAATCGACGACAACTCGCAGTATGCCACTAAGGAAGGTCTTAACTACGTTGACGCTGCAACTGCTTGGGATGATGAGAACGGCTCGCTGAACGTATTCGTCATCAACCGCAGCGACAAGAACGAGTATCCGATAACCCTTGATTTTTCGGGATTTGAGGGCTACAGCTTCGCGGAGCATATCGAGATGTACACCGACGATTTCAAGCTTAAGAATACATTTGACAACCCCGATGCGCTTCTTCCCAAGACAAACACCGAATCCAAGGCGGATGGTGGCGAGCTTAAGGCTGATGTAAAGCCGCTTTCGTGGAACATTTTCAGGTTTGAGAAGAAGTAAGATACCGGAAACAGTATACAGTTATAACGCAAAAACCGCCCTTCCCAAAAAGAGGAGAGCGGTTTTCTGCATATTCTTATGCAGCTTTCAGATTTGCGGGCGGCGATTCCGCAGAATCATCCCGAAAAACTACGGGTGGCAATACTTATCCTTTCCGTTTAACAGGAATCCAGATTTCGCAGTAGTAGCTTTCGTCCTTGGTGCCGTTAGGGTATTTGGCGTAGTAATCATACATTTCCACACAATAGCCGGCTGCGAACTCGTATTCTTTAATGGCGGGAAGCCACTCGGTGAATATTTTTGTGTTCACATTCTGCAAGGTATCCGGCAGGGGACCCACGCAGGGGAACACTGCCCATGTAAGCTCGGGGATGGTTTTCAGGATGAATCCTTCCGGTATTTCTTTGCCCTCGATATATGGGTCGGCGATTAGATACTCAAAGGTGTCGCCTCCCATTTTTTCGTCGATATTGATGCCATACACCCCTCCGACCGTGCTGCCTTTTCCCTGCCTGTAATGTTCTTCCCAGAATTCGGGGATGGTTTTATACGCGTTATCATATGGGAAAGTCTTTGCGTTGGCAATGACCGTGAACGCTTTTTTCTTCTCGATTCTGTAGTCCAAGAGATATCCTCCTTCCAAAGAAAACTTCAGATTCAGCGGAGCGAAGGTTTTGAGTGCGACTCCATCCCTGCGGGCGGCTGTCGGAGTTACGCCGTGGAATCGTGTGAACGCTTTGGTAAAGCTGTCCGGCGAATCGTAGCCATATTTAATGGCAATATCGATTATTTTTTCATTGCCGGTAGTAAGATCTTTTCCGGCAAGAGCCAAGCGGCGGTTTCGTATATACTCCGAAATCGTGAATCCGCAGAGCATTGCAAAGCCCTTTTGAAAATAGAAGGGTGAAATATTCACACGGTCTGCAATCATATCCACCGTGAGCTCGTCGGTGATGTGATCTTCAATAAAGCGTATTGCCGAGCATATTGCGTCCGTCCAGTTCATAGAGTGCGCTCCTTTCGTTTCGCTGTGATGATATTATAGCAGATCCGCAAAAGCAGTTCCCGATTATTTTTGCGGATATTTGTCCTGCGGTCGATAATCGGGTGACATAAGGCGTCTGCGGAATATTGAATATGGGAGAGATTGAGCGGTTCTTCATTAAAATCGAGGAGTGTGGGCGGGGCAAGTATCTTCGCTGAAATTCCAGCGAGCAATTTTCCATTGGGTTCGTAAAGGTCACAAAAAATCACCAAAAGACACACGCAGCGGGCTTTTTGGTGATTATGGCTTATGGTATGGGGATGACGGGCGAATGTCCGGCACAATCGAGGAAAATCAAGTAAAACTAATAGCGAGTCGATAATAGAGCATGGACGGCTTTCAATGTATAATCGGAGAATAAGGGGAATACTTATTTTTCGGAAAGCAGATTGGAGATTGCTTAACCGCGCTCGCAGATACAACGCAAAAAAGCCGCCCAAACGCTCTTCAAAACCGTGCGAACACGATTTTGGCAAGATTTATATATGCTTGGAAGGAAAAAGGCAATATTAGGGACATATCGTAAAAGACATGTGTATATATTATTGAACTGGCTTTAAGGTAAGAGTGAGAAGAACAAAGAAGTCAGTACAAATTTTACTTTGAGTGTAATAATACTTACAAATAAGAAAATGATGGTTATATAATAATCTATAATAGCATATAGTACACAGTTTGTCAATATCAAAAAGTTATGGAAGACAAAAAATTTGCGAAAAATGGCGAAAACAAATTTGCAAAAAACACTTGACAAATCTCTATAGCTGTGTTATTATATATAAGCGCTCTGAAAAGAGCAAAAATATCGCGGGGTAGAGCAGTTGGTAGCTCGTCGGGCTCATAACCCGGAGGTCGTAGGTTCAAGTC
>ENA-UOOC01001797-UOOC01001797.1-human-gut-metagenome-genome-assembly--contig:-C48old-NODE-1797-length-17437-cov-4.331550_pt1 | contig 17437 bp, 10 predicted proteins | sample MGYA00242469_ERZ724016 | MGnify/ENA metagenome assembly ERZ724016 | reverse complement strand
TGCTGTCGGACCGGTTAAAATTAGTATTCCAACCTTTCTAGCAATATTTTCTCCAACCTCTTTGTAATCTAATCCTTTATCTGAACCACCAGCTAATAAAATAATATTTTCGTCAAATGCATTTAATCCTGCTATTGTACTTGCTGGACTCGTTCCTATTGAATCATTGTAGTATTTTACTCCGTCTAATTCTCTTACAAATTCTAGTCTATGTTCAACACCATTAAATGATTTTATTGCTTCTGTTTGCTTTTCTATGCTTACTAAAGGAGCAGTAGCAGCTAATGCTGCACAAATATTTTCGTAATTATGTATGCCTCTTAATTTTATATCTGTTCTTTTTAGTATATGTCTTCTTATTCCGTCTTTACAAAACTTTATTGTTTCATCATCTCTATCATATATGTATCCATTCTCCAATTTTTCCTTGCTACTAAATAATATAATTTTGCCATTGGCTTCCTTACTAAAACTATATGTAATATCATTATCCTTATTCAAAATTAAAAGTCCATTTTCAGTCTGATATTTAAAAATATTTTTCTTAGCATCTTGATACTCTTCATATGATTTATGTACATTTAGATGATCCGGATATATATTGGTTACTATTGAAATTTCTGGACTCACATCCATATCCATTAATTGAAAACTACTTAGTTCTATAACAATAACATCTTCTGGTTTTATGTTGTCTATTTCCACAAATATAGGTTTACCAATGTTACCACCTAAGTAGCAATTATATCCTGCTTTTTTTATAATATCGGCAATGATAGAAGTAGTTGTGGTCTTTCCCTCTGTTCCAGTTACTCCAATTACTTTGCAAGGGGCTAATTTTAAAAGCATCTCTATTTCTGATGTTAGTATAGCACCTCTTTCAACCTCTTCAACTAATTCTGGAATTGTTGGAAGAGCACTAGGAGAACGAAATATAATGTCAAATCCTTGTACTTCCTTTAAACATTCTTTTCCCGTAATTATATTAAATCCTTTTGCTTTTACATTTTCCAATGCTTCTTCATTCAACTCTGCTTCAGTTTTCTGGTCAAATACAGTAATTATGGCGCCTAAATTATATAGGTAGTTTATTAATGGTATATTACTTACTCCTAATCCTATTATTGCAACATTTTTAGCTTTTATATATCTTTTAAATTCTTCTAATTTATTATTAATGTACTCCATTATTTTTTACTCCTTCTTCACAAAATATACTATATACTTTCTCAGCTGATTCTTTTGCGCTTTTACACTCTGTCACATCAACAGTAATTGTATTAGGATATATTTTATAAAATCCTGCTAACTTTTGTAATTTATCCCTTTTAATTATATTTTTTCTCACTTCTTTTTCTAATTCATATCCGTTATATTGTATGCATTTTCTTTTTACACGTTCCTCTAAATCTGCTGTAATAAAAATATGATAATCCTGTTTAGGATATATCTCCATTAGAGCTCTTCCAGATATTATAACATTATACTCTGACTTTAAATTATCTATATATTCTTTTGCATATTCAAATAATCTTGTATTATCTGCCAAACCACCAACTATAGAAACAGCCAATGATGAAGCTTTAGATTGCAGTTCCTCTTCGCTTATTTTTATTCCATCTATATATACAACAGACTCATTATTTTCCATCTTAATGTCAATTTTGTACTTCTCCATTAATCCTTTTATATCTATTTTTTTTAATTTGAATTTTAATTTTAAAATATTTTTTTCCTCTTGTAGTAAAGCATAGACAATTGCTCTATATAAATTTCCACCATGCAGTAATACAGCATTTGGAATTATATTTAAAAGTTCTCTACATATAGAAGTTTTACCAGCACCGACCAAACCCTCTATTCCTATAACCATTGCTTATATTCACCTCGTGTATATTATACATATAAAAACAAAATTAAGCAACAAATTTTGTCACTTTAGGGACGTTCCTTTTTTTGTAACAGACATACAATCTATTTTTATTGCATATAATATTTATAGATATTGTTGAAAGGATTTTGTAAAATGAGTGGTATTGTAGGATTTTTTAACTTCAAAGAAAAAATTATGAATTCACAAGAGATTTTGATGAATATGAATAATAAACTTATGCATAGAGGTTCTGACAAAGATGGGTACTATATTGGTGACAATATTGCTTTAGGTTTTAGAACTATTTTATGTGGCGACAATCAACCCATAAGTTTTAATTTTGAGGGAAATACATATGTTATTGTGTATGATGGAAACATTTATAATTTGAAGGAATTAAAACTTGAACTTGAACAATATGATTTCTGTTTTTCTACAAATTCTGATGCAGAGGTAATTTTAAAAGGTTATATTCATTTTAGAGAAAGTTTTGTTAATAAATTAAATGGTGTTTTTGCTTTTGCTATTTTTGACAAAAATCAAAATTCTCTATTCATTGCTAGAGATCATTTTGGCATAAAGCCTTTTTATTATACAATTATAAATAATACTTTTGTTTTCGCTTCGGAAATTAAAGCATTGTTTCAGTTTCCTAATGTTAATCCCAAAATGGATTCCATGGGAATATGTGAATTAATTGGAATTGGTCCAGCTCACACTCCAGGAGTAACCGTTTTTAAAGATATTTATGAGATAAAACCTGCACACTATGGTATTTATAACGATGGAGGTTTCCATTCTAAAAGTTATTGGAAGTTGATAAGCAAGCCTCATACTGACAGTTTAGGTAAAACTTGCGAAACCATAAAGTATTTGTTAGAAGATAGTATAAAAAAACAACTAGTTTCCGATTTACCAGTATGCTCTTTTCTTTCTGGTGGATTAGACTCTAGTATTATTTCCTTATATGCCGCAAATTATTATAAGGTTAATGATTTAAAGCCATTAGATACGTATTCTGTAGATTATGTGGATAACGATAAGAACTTTGTTAAAAGCGATTTTCAGCCCAATTCAGATAATTACTATATAGAATTAATGAGTAAAAGGCTATATTCAGAACATCACAACATAGTTTTAGATACTCCTGAATTAGCAGATGCTCTAGAAGCGGCAATGATTGCTCGTGATGTTCCTGGAATGGCCGACATAGATTCTTCATTATTATTATTTTGCAAAAATGTAAAACCAGAAGCATCTATTGCCCTTACTGGCGAATGTGCAGATGAAATCTTTGCTGGTTATCCATGGTTCTTTAGAGAAGATGCTTTAAGTAGTAATACATTCCCTTGGTCTATTGCAATACAAGAAAGACAGACTTTGCTTAATAACCAAATTAGTGAAAAAGTAGATTTAAAAGCATATATTGATTATAGATATAATGAAAGCCTTAATGAAGTAAGTTTAATTGGTAGTGACTCTAAAGAAACATTAGAAAAAAAGAAAATCTCTCATTTGACTTTAAATTGGTTTATGCAAACTTTATTGGAACGTGCTGATAGAATGGGTATGTATAATGGATTTGAAATGAGAGTTCCGTTTTGTGATTATAGAATTGTAGAATATGTATGGAACATTCCTTGGGAAATAAAAGCTTTAAATGGTAGAGAAAAGGGATTGTTAAGATATATTATGAAAGATAGTTTACCTTCTGAAATAGTTGATAGAAAGAAAAGTCCTTATCCTAAAACCCATAACCCAACATATTTAAACAAAGTAAAAGAAATGCTTACCAATATAATGAAACAGCCTGATGCTCCTATTAATACTTTATTTAATAAAGAATATGTTTGGGAGATTTTGAATACAGATGGAAAATCATTTTCTAGACCATGGTTTGGACAGTTGATGACAGGACCTCAGCTTATGGCATATTTGTGCCAAGTTAATATGTGGTTAGAAATGTATGAACCTAAAATAGAACTTTAAATGTAAAATAGAGGTTTAGAATCTTCGAAGTGCGGGCGATTAAAATCGCTCCTACATTTTTTATAGATTACTTTAATAATACTAAAAGGACGTAATATTTACGTCCTTTTGGGTTATTTATCTAGGATATTTTATTGCGGCTTGTGCAGCAGCTAATCTTGCGATTGGCACTCTGTATGGTGAACAAGATACATAGTCTAATCCTATTCTTTGGCAGAATTCAACTGATGCGGGGTTTCCTCCATGCTCGCCACATATTCCTAAGTGAATATCTGGTCTTGTTGCTCTTCCCATCTTTGCAGCCATTTCTACTAATTTTCCAACACCTACTTGGTCTAATTTAGCAAATGGATCTGATTCATATATTTTCTTTGCATAGTAATCTCCTAAGAATTTACCTGCATCATCACGGCTAAATCCAAATGTCATTTGTGTTAAGTCATTTGTACCAAATGAGAAGAATTCAGCTTCTTTTGCTATTTCATCAGCTGTTAATGCTGCTCTTGGTATTTCAATCATTGTTCCAACTAAATATTTTAGTTCTACTCCTGCTTCTCTAATTACTTCGTCTGCAACTCTAGTAACTATATCTTTAACATATTTTAACTCTTTAACTTCTCCTACTAATGGAATCATTATTTCTGGAACAACATTCATTCCTTCTTTATTTACATTTATAGCAGCTTCTATAACAGCTCTTGTTTGCATTTCTGCAATTTCAGGATATGTTACAGCAAGACGACATCCTCTATGTCCCATCATTGGGTTAAATTCATGTAATCCTTCTACTATATTTTTTAATTCTTCAAATGTTAATCCCATTTCTTTTGCTAATGCTCTTATATCTTCATCATCATGTGGAACAAACTCATGTAAAGGTGGATCTAAGAATCTTATTGTTACAGGGTAACCTTTCATTTCTTTATATAATCCTTCAAAGTCTCCTCTTTGCATTGGAAGTATTTTCGCCAAAGCTTTTGCTCTTTGTTCTGGAGTTTTAGATACTATCATTTCTCTTATTGCGGCAATTCTATCTGGTGCAAAGAACATATGCTCTGTTCTACATAATCCTATACCTTCAGCTCCAAATTCATATGCTTGTTTAGCATCTCTTGGTGTATCTGCATTTGTTCTAACTTTTAATTGTCTGTATTGATCTGCCCATCCCATTAATTTTGCAAAGTTTCCAGAAACTGATGCAGGAACTGTTTCTATTCTTTCCCCATATACGTTTCCTGTTGATCCATCTAGTGAAATCCATTCTCCTTCTGCAACTTTTCTGCCATCAGGTAATGTGAAATATTTTTCTTCTTCATTTACAATTATTTCTCCACAACCTGCTACACAGCAAGTTCCCATACCACGTGCAACAACTGCAGCATGTGATGTCATACCTCCACGAACTGTAAGAACACCATGACATACATTCATTCCATCAATATCTTCTGGAGATGTTTCTAATCTAACTAATATAAGGTCTTTCTCTCCTGCTTCATACATTTCAACAGCTTTATCTGCTGTAAATACTACTTTTCCTGTTGCAGCACCTGGTGATGCAGCTAAACCTTTAGCAACTACTTTTGCAGCTTTTAATGCAGCTTGATCAAAATTTGGATGTAATAATTGATCTAATTGATTTGGTTCTACTCTTAAAACAGCTTCTTTTTCTGTTATCATTCCTTCATTTACTAAATCAACAGCTATTTGTAATGCAGCATTTGCAGTTCTTTTACCATTTCTTGTTTGTAAGAAGAATAGTTTTCCTCTTTCAATTGTAAATTCCATATCTTGCATATCTTTGTAATGTTTTTCTAATTTTTGAGAATACATAACAAAATCTTCATATGCTTTTGGGTTTGTTTCTTTTAATTGTTCTATAGGTTGTGGTGTTCTTATACCTGCAACAACGTCTTCACCTTGTGCATTCATTAAGTATTCACCAAATAATTTGTTTTCTCCTGTAGCTGGGTTACGTGTAAATGCAACACCTGTTCCACAGTCATCTCCCATATTTCCGAATACCATTTCTTGTACGTTAACAGCTGTTCCCCAGCTTCCTGGTATATCATTTAATCTTCTATATGTTATTGCCCTTGCATTATTCCAACTTCTGAATACAGCTTTTACAGCTTCCATTAATTGAACTCTTGAATCTTGAGGGAAATCTTCACCTTTTTGTTCTTTATATATTGCTTTAAATTGTGCAACTAAGTCTTTTAAATCTTCTGCTGTTAATTCTGTATCTAGTTTAACACCTTTTTCTTCTTTCTTTTTATCTATTATTTTTTCAAAGAATGGTTTTGGTATTTCCATAACAACATCACTAAACATTTGAATAAATCTTCTGTAGCTGTCATATGCAAATCTTTCATTTTTTTCTGCCATTCCCTTTAAAACATTATCATTTAAACCTAAGTTTAATATTGTATCCATCATTCCAGGCATAGATGCTCTAGCTCCTGAACGTACAGATACTAATAAAGGATTTTCTACATCTCCTAATGTTTTTCCCGTAATTTCTTCTAATTTTTTTAGATTTTCAAAGATTTCTTCTTCAATTTCTTTAGAAATTTTTTCTCCATCTTCATAATATTTTGTACAAGCTTCTGTTAAAAATGTAAATCCTTGTGGTATTGGTAATCCTAAGTTTGTCATTTCTGCTAAATTTGCACCTTTTCCACCTAGTAGTTCTCTCATGCCTGCATTTCCTTCTTTAAATAAGTAAACATACTTGTGACTCATAAAAAACCTCCTATTAAATTTTTATATTTTATTGAAAAAATAAAATCATAAATAAAATTGATGTCTCAAATAATTTGAAACATCAATATTATATCCAAAAATGTAAAAAAAGTAAATATTTTTTTTAAATTTCATTAAATATAGTTTATCCCTCATAGGATGGTCAATTAAAATTGTTCCTTTGTATGGTTTAGTTATTAGCATTATAACAGTTTCCAAAAATTCGCATAACTTTATTATATTTTGGTATTATTCCTTCTTTTTTTTCTACTAAACTTGGTTTTACTTGGAAAACACCAGGATAGCAATTCCCCTCTACTAATACAGGTCCATCCTCTGAAATTGCCACATCCCATACGATATATCCCATTTCTGGTACCACCTTAGCTGCTTCTTTTACCATGCTCACAGCCTCTTTGAACATAGGTACTTTAAAGCCTACTATAGTTTCATTTGATATTGGATGTTTATAATACTTATTATCCATTTGGTCAATTGCTTCTGCATAAACAGTTCCCTCGTCATCTACATAAGTGTACATTCCACCACTTGAAAAATTATCTACTACACCACCATTTCCAACTTTTAGTATTGCTTGTAAAAAGTACGCTTGTCCATCCTTATAAAATGTAAACATCCTTAATGTGTTTACAGATTTGTTATAAAGTTTATTCATATCTGGATGTTGTTTTATACATTGCTCCACCAATAATTGTTTCTTAAATAATAAACTACTATATACTATTTTAGATTCTTCATCATTTATATATTCATATTTTTCAATTCCCTTGCCACCTTCGCCGTCTATCGGTTTAACTATAATTACTTTATTTTGTTTAAAAAAGTCAAGAAAATCATTATAATTATTTTCATTTAAAACCATCCATTGTCTTTTTAGGAATTTGTTATAAATCTTATACATTTCTTCTTTATTGTCAAATATATAAAATTTTGATTTATCATTGAATTTCTCAATTATTTCATTATTTTTTCCTCTTGTTAAATATGTTTCCCTTTGTTCTTTATTTAGGTTATAAAATTCAAATTCTTGATAGTCGTAATATCCTGCTTGATATTTTAGTCCACATTTTGTCATATCAAATAAGATAAACAAAAGATTTTTATTAGTCTTTTTTGAAACGGCCTTTGCTATTTTTATCATATTTGAATAGTCTAATTTTAATATTCTTTTAAACAAATATTTAATCTTCTCCATTATATTTTTCCTCTTCTAGTTTAATTTACATATATATTTTCTTTTTTTCTAATATATTGTATATCTTTGCTCCAAAAGGAAGCATAAATATATCTTCTTTTGTTAATATTTTTAATAATAATACCGATATTATATATACAGCAATGCCTATTAATATAGATATTAATGTAGAAATTGTTTGACCAGTAATTAGGTTTAATCCATAATTACTTAAAGACACTACAAGTCCCATAATTAGGCCAGCCAGGATTGGTTTAAGTACATTTCTTTTAAAATCCATATTTAATTTTAAATATTTTTTTAATAATAAATATTATATTAAAAATCCTAATATTTGGCATGTTATAGAGCTTATTGGAGCTCCATATATATTTATTGAAGGATTACTTATTAAAATAACGTTCAAAATAAGTTTAACCGCAGCTCCAACAGCCAAGGCAATTGCTGGTATGTAAACTTTGCTAAGCCCTTGCAGTCCACTATTTATAGTTTGGCTTAATGCTATAAATATCATAGAAATAGATGCAAGTCTTAAAACCCAAGCTCCATCAGAAGCAGATGGGTATATCAATTTTAATATTGGCTCTGCTAAAACTATAAAGCCAACTGCACATGGTATTATAATTAGAATTGATATAAATACAGAAAAAGATAATCTTTTATTTGTAGTATCAAAATCTTTTTGCGCCACTGAATGTGAAATTGCCGGTAATAACGCCGTAGAAAGCGCTATATTTATTGCAATCGGTAAATTTACTAATGTGTCTACTTTTGAAAGTATTCCCGCTTTCTGCATCGCCAATTGTTCTAATGCCCCTTTACTATTTATTATTCCCGAATAAGCTATTTGTATACAGTTACTAACAGTTGTTGTATCTATTACAGAAGTTATAACTGATATTATAGAGCCTATTGTAATAGGAATTGAAAAGGCTAATACTGCTTTTAACAATTGTTTACTTGTTTTGTTATATTCTGGAGAATTCTTTAATTCTTCTTCTGCATACTTAATTTTATGTCTTTTATAATATATAAAGATGTAAACAAAAGTTAATATAACAGATATCGTTGTTGATAGATTTCCTCCTGCAGCCATTATATATGCGTCTTTGCCTATAAGTGCATACACAAATGTAATGCTTAAAACACAGTTTAAAAACTGTTCCAATGTGTAGGAAACACTAGCTGGTTTCATATTGCTTTGTGCATTGAAATAACCTCTAAATACTGAAGATGCGGCAACAAATACTATTGCTGGTGCAAGTACTTTTAAAACATAACTAACATCCGGAACATTTAGTATTTTAGTTGCTATTAAATCTGCAAATAAAAATAATGTCACAGAAAAGAATAAACCTATTCCAGCAAACAATTTCATAGTTATTCTAAAAATTCTTTGCGCTCCTGCATTATCATTTATTGCCAGTCTTTCCGATACTAGTTTGCTTACTACAGATGGAATTCCAATAGAGCACAATGCTAATAATAAAGAGTATATTTGGTAACCAGATGAATAATAGCCTAACCCTGTGTCTCCAAATCCTTCAATATTAGTTATTACTAATTTATAAATAAGTCCCATAACTTTTACGGCTACTTCTGAAAACATAAGTATTAAAACATTTTTCATAAAAGATATTTTAGGTTTTGCATTTGCTGTATTTTTCTCTTCCAATATAATTTCCTCACTTTTCTTTAGAATGTTATTAAAATTCGAATTTATCTTTCATCCAATTTTCTATTTCATTTATGTTTATTCTTATTTGCTCCATTGTATCTCTATCTCTTATTGTTACAGTATTGTCTTCCAATGTATCAAAGTCAACCGTTATACAATAAGGTGTTCCAACTTCGTCTTGTCTTCTATATCTTTTTCCTATACTTCCTGCTTCGTCATAGTCGCACATAAATTTCTTAGAAAGTTTTGTATATAAATCATTTGCTTTATCACTTAATTTTTTAGATAATGGTAATATTGCCATTTTATATGGAGCAATTGCTGGGTGCAAATGCAGAACAGTTCTTACATCTCCTTCTGCAATTTCTTCCTCTTCATATGCTTGGCATAATACTGCTAATACAGTTCTATCTAAACCATATGTAGACTCTATTATGTATGGAATAAATTTCTCGTTTGTTTCTGGATCCAGATATTCTTGTTTTATTCCAGAAAACTCTTGGTGTCTTGATAAATCATAATTTGTTCTATTATGAGTTCCATTTATTTCGCCCCAACCAATTGAAGGAAATAAATATTCAATATCACAAGCTGCTTTAGCATAAAAAACTAGTTTCTCGTGATCATGGAATCTTAGTTTTGCTTCTGGTAAGCCCAAATCCATGTAGTATTTTTTTCCATATTCTTTAAAATAGTTGTATATTTCTTCATCTGAACCTTCTTTACAGAATGTTTGGAATTCCATTTGTTCAAACTCAATTGTTCTAAATATAAAGTTTCCGGGTGTAATTTCGTTTCTAAATGCTTTACCTATTTGAGCAATACTAAATGGTAGTTTAGCTCTTGTTGATCTTTGAACATTTAAGAAATTAACATATTCTCCCTGTGCATTCTCCGGTCTTAAATATATGGTACTTTTGCTGTCGTTTGTTACACCTCTATATGTTTGAAACATTAAATTAAATTGTCTTATATCTGTAAAATTGCATTTACCACATTTTGGGCATGGAATTTTATTTTCATTAATATATGCTAGCATTTCTTCCTGTGTCATTCCCTCTGCATGTGCATCTGGATTAAAGTCGCTTATTAAATTATCTGCTCTATGTCTTGTTTTACATTCTTTACAGTCTAATAGTGGATCTGAAAAGCCTGCAACATGTCCACTAGCCTCCCATACTCTTGGATGCATTAGTATGTCCGCATCTATTTCATAACTGCTTTTTCTTTCTTGAACAAATCTTTTTCTCCAAGTATCTTTAATTGAATTCTTTAATCTAGCGCCCAGAGGTCCATAATCCCATGTGTTTGCTAATCCACCATATATTTCTGACCCTTGAAAAATGAATCCTCTATTTTTACATAAACTAACTATCTTATCCATTGTTAAATCAGCCATCTTGCATACTTCCTCTCTTTATATAACTTAATAAATTCTACCAATTTATCAGTCAAAAGTCAACAATAATTTTACGTTCTTATTTCCATTTTATTACATTTTTTGTCTTATGTTACACTATTATTACAAATTAGTTTACAAAATATGACTTTTGTAATACTGTGGATAATGTGGATAAGTCTGTGAATAACTACAAATAGGCACTTTATTTTCATTATTTATTCACAGTCGATTTTTGTCGTTTGTTTATGAAAACCGTAGAATTAAGTTGAGTTTACATATTAATCACAAAATAAATTGCCAGTACAATTTCTGTTATTAATATTACAGGAAATCCCACTGAGAATCTTAGTTTTTTTGTTTTGTGTCTAAAAACATACATTCCCGTAATTCCACCTATTGAGCCTCCCAACATTGCCAATCCCAATAAGGTTGATTCTTTTATTCTCCATTCTCCTTTTTCTGCCCTTTTTTTATCTATAAACATTGCTAAAAAAGTAACTATATTAATGCTTATTAAATATATTACTATATTCTTAACTGTAAATATTTCTTCTATATTTAGCATCTTCTTCTCCTTATTTTATCCAAACAAACTCATTTGGTTACTTTGACTCATTCCCTTTAAACATCCCATTTTAGTTAATAATTCCACAACAGAATTACCTATTTTAGAACGTATTTTCATATCATCTATAGACATAAACTTGCCATCTTTTTTAGCTGTTTCTATACCTTGAGCTGCTACAGTTCCCAATCCAGGTACACTATTTAATGGAGGCCTAATTCCCTCATCCTCTATTTGAAATTTTGTAGAATGTGATTTGTATAAGTCAATTGGTAAAAAGTTTATTCCTCTTTCATACATTTCAAGTACCAATTCTAGTATTGCATACATATTTTTATCTTTCGTAGTTGCCGCATTCCCCTGTAAATCTATTTCTTTCATTTTATTCTTTACTTTTTCTTTGCCATAACACATAACATCACTATCAAATTCGTCTGCTCTTATTGTGAAAAATGCTGTGTAATAAGCTTTTGGATCATGCACTTTAAACCATGCTATCCTAAAGGCATTTGTTACATAAGCTGCTGCGTGTGCTTTAGGAAACATATATTTAATTTTCTCACATGATTTTATATACCATTCTGGTACTTTGTTTTCTTTCATCATTGCAACATATTCTGCCCATTTAGCTGGGTCTTTTAATGCCTTTCCTTTACGCACTGTTTCCATTATTTTAAATGCATGATTTGGAGGTACTCCTTTTTTTATTAGATATATCATTATATCATCACGACAACATATAGCTTCATTCAGTGTTACGGTTCCTTCTTCTATAAGGCTTTGTGCATTTCCAAGCCATACATCTGTACCATGAGACAATCCAGATATACGTATCAGCTCGTCAAATGTTGTAGGCTTAGTATCTACAAGCATTCCTCTTACAAACTTAGTTCCAAATTCTGGTACACCATAACTACCTACTTCACTATGTATTTGCTCTGGTGTTACTCCTAATGCCTTTGTAGAACTGAATATGCTCATTGTTTCCTTATCGTCAAGCGGAACCTTAGTTGGATCAATTCCTGTTAAATCATACAACATTCTTATCATTGTTGGATCATCATGACCTAATATATCCAGTTTTAAAAGGTTTTGATCTATTGAGTGATAGTCAAAATGTGTTGTTATTATATCCGAATTCGGATCATCAGCTGGATGTTGTACAGGTGTAAATTCATATATTTCTCTTCCTTTTGGAACAACTATGATTCCTCCTGGATGTTGTCCAGTTGTTCTTTTTATTCCTGTACATCCCTGTGCTATCCTTAATACTTCTGCATTATTAACAGGTATTCCTCTTTCTTCATAATATTTTTTTACATATCCATATGCAGTTTTATCTGCTACTGTACCTACTGTTCCCGCTTTAAATGTTGTTCCTTTGCCAAATATTACTTCTGTATATCTATGTGCCTTAGCTTGATATTCACCTGAAAAATTTAAGTCTATATCTGGTTCCTTATCCCCATTAAATCCCAAGAAGGTTTCAAATGGTATGTCTATTCCATCTTTTACCATTTTAGTGCCACATTCCGGACAATCTTTATCTGGCAAATCATATCCACATGCATATCCATAATCTGTAAAATCAGAATGTTTACATTTTGGGCATCTATAATGTGGTGGTAAAGAATTTACCTCTGTTATTCCTGTTGCATATGCCGCAAATGATGAACCAACAGAACCTCTTGAACCTACTATATATCCATCTTCATTTGACTTCCAAACTAACTTTTGGGCAATAATATACATAACAGAAAAACCATTTTTTATGATAGAATCCAATTCCTTACTTAATCTTTCTTCTACAATATCTGGTAATGGATTTCCATATAATTCATGTGCCTTTTTATAAGCTATATCTTTAATAGTTTGCTCACAACCTTCAATATGTGGTGGACATTTTTCTGGAGATATTGGGCTTATATTTTCACACATATCTGCAATTTTATTTGTATTTGTTACTACTACTTCGTATGCTTTTTCTTCGCCAAGATATTCAAATTCCTTAAGCATTTCCTCTGTTGTTCTTAAATATAAAGGAGCTTGTTCATCTGCATCATCATACCCTTGTCCTGCCATTAATATTCTTCTGTATATTTCATCTTGCGGATCCATAAAGTGAACATCACATGTTGCTACAACAGGTTTTTGTAGTTTTTCTCCTATCTCTACAATCTTTTTATTAATTTCTTGTAGAGCTTCTACGTTTGCCACAGTTCCATTTCTAACCATAAACATATTATTGCCATTTGGTTGAATTTCTAAATAATCATAATCATTTGCAATTTCTTCTACTTCTTCATCTGTCTTGCCTGCAACAATTGCCCTGTATATTTCTCCCTGTTCACAGGCACTTCCTAATATTAATCCTTCAGAATATTTCTTAAACAAAGACTTTAATATTCTTGGTTTTTTGTAGAAGTAATCTAAATGTGAATACGAAACTAATTTATATAAGTTCCTAAGTCCTACATAGTCTTTCGCAATAATTATAGCATGATATGTCTGTAATGATTTATAATCTGCTTTTCCCGATTCTTTTTTGTCAATGTCATCTAATGTTTTTACTCCTTGTTCTTTTAACATATCTAACATTATATTGAAAACTTTTACTGTAGTATCCACATCGTCTAAGGCTCTATGTGCTACATCAACTTTTATACCAAGATTTTCTGCAATAATACCTAGCTTATATTTCTTATACTGAGGAAATAATTCTTTTGCTAACTTCAAAGTGTCTATGTATGTATTATTTAATTTTAATCCTAATGCTGTTGCATTGTATTTTAGAAATCCAATATCAAAGTCTGCATTATGAGCTACTAAAACACTATCTCCTATAAATTCAATCACTTTAGGTAAAACTTTATCTATTGTATCTGCATCTTTTACCATATCATCTGTAATGTTAGTTACCTCAACGACTTTTTGGGGTATTGGCTTTTCTGGATTAACAAAACAAGAAAAGCTATCAAGCAATTCTCCATTTCTTATTTTCATTATTCCGACTTCTGTTATTTTTTCTGTTCTGAAAGAAATTCCAGTAGTTTCTAAGTCTAACACACAATACGTGGTATTATCTAAACTTTGATTTCTAGAAAAAGATATTGGAGATACTTTATCTGGTGCTAAATATGCTTCAACTCCATATAAAATTTTAATATCTGGATGGTCTTTTTCCAAATATTTATGTGCCTCTGGAAAGGCTTGTACAACACCATGATCTGTTATCGCTATAGATTTCATTCCCCATTTTACAGCTCTTTTTATCAAATCCTTTGCCGAAGTCATTCCATCCATTTGGCTCATTTGTGTATGCATATGTAATTCTACTCTTTTTATAGGAGCATTGTCTTCCCTTTTTTCGCGCTTAATTCCATTACCTTCTATTATAGTGTTTGCAATAACACCAAGTTCTTTTGCAAATGGGTCAAATTGTGCTGTACCTTCTACTTTCACACCTCTGACTCCACTTAGTTTTCCCAATATTTCCTTTGCTTTCTCTTTTTCCAAAAAAGCCTTGCACGTAATTGTGCTTGTTCCATCATACAAATCAAACATTGCTAAAAGTTTGCCAGATTTAAGCTCTCTGGAATCTATATTTAGTATTTCACCATCTAACAATACACGTCCACTATCAACAGATAAATCTGCAACTTTTACTAAAGTTTCCTTTAGTTTTACACTTCTTCCATATATTAATGGGCTATTCTCTTCTTGTTTCTCTTCTATAACTTGTTTAGGAGATTCTTCTATTTCTTCTTTTTTCTCCTCTATTTTTTCTTTCTTGCTTTCCTTTTCTTGATTTTTAATTGTTAAGATATACTCTTCCTCTAATTTTTTGTTTTGTTCTTGTAGATGTAACATTATATCTTCAAGTGGCTTTTCTACAAATTTCACATTACATTTTTGATTATATAAATTCATCATAGTTTCTGCAATTATTTGATCAAATCGTCTAGTTTCTAATATGTCTTTTCCTTTTAGAGCTAAATTGATATTTACATTATTACCATCTACATTTACTATACTGCCCATTAGCAATGCTTTTGCTAATGGATACTTATATGCAATGTATTCAATTATATTTTTCCATTCTTCTATTATTGTAAAAGGTGGAAGTTTAATATATTCTATTTTTATTATGGTTTCTTTGAATCCAAACCTTTTTTCTATATATCTTTCAAATGCTATTAGATCCAAAATTTTTATTTGTTTTTCTGCTATTAATATCAGCTCTATCCTTCCAGTTTTTTTAAATACATTAACTGTTTTTATTTTTGCTTCGTTTAACTCAAAACTATTTGAATTATAGTCCTTAAATACTTCTTTAATCGTTTTTTCCATTATTTTCACCTTGTTCTAATAGTCTTTAAAAAATCAATTCGTCTAAAAAATTCTTAAAATGTCATTATATGTTACTACAATACTTAGGCCTATCAAAATGCAAAAGCCTATCATTTGTATTTTTAGTTCAACATTTTCTTTTAATGGTTTTTTTCTAATTCCTTCTATTAATAAAATCACTACCTTTCCACCGTCTAGCGGTGGGAATGGCAATAAATTAGTTACTCCTAAAGAAATAGATATTAAAGCCAATATGTTTACAAATTCGCTTATACCCTTTGTTTCAACAACTACTTCTCCTATTCCAACAGGACCCATTAGTTGATTTACTGCTACATTACCTGTAAATAGCATTTTTAAATTATCTATTATAGAAAATAAGAAATCACCTGTATTCCAAAACGCATAATAAATATTGTTAGTAAAGTTATTTTCTGCCATTTTTAAATTGATTCCTAAATAATAGTTAAATTTTTCTTCTGCCTCTATATTAAAATCCTTAATTTCATTATTTCTTTGCACAGTAAATTGTATTATGTTTGTTTCTGATTTGCTTATATTTTCTACTAACTTTTCTGCATCGTTTTCTACATCTATAGAATTTATTTTTAAAACTACATCTCCGCTTGTTAGTCCTCCTTTTTCCGCTGGACTATCTTTTTGTACCGCTAGAATTTCCGTTGAAGGGCTGTTTTCAATATATTTTAATGCAATACCTGTGTAATTGTATTTTTCTTCTGTTGGTACAATTTTATATTCAATTTTATTTTCGTTTCTTTCTACCTCAACTATTAGTTCATTTCCATTGCAATTTCTAATTTCTTCATCTAAATCATTTTTTATTCTTATTTTATGATTATTTATTTTTAAAATCTTATCCCCACTTTTTATTCCATAAATTTCTGCACTATAACCTGGTATAGTTGTATCTACAATATTAGATATATTATTACCTGTAAAAGACATCAAACTAAAATATACAATTAGTGCAAAAATTACATTTACTGTTCCTCCTGCCATAACAATTGCTATACGTCTTGGTATAGAGGCATTACTAAAAGAACCTTCTTCTTCAGAACGTTCTTCTTCTCCCTCCATACTTACAAAACCACCAAGTGGTATAAGTCTTAAAGCATATTTTGTTTCTTTACCTTGCTTACTCCATATTGTTGGGCCAAAGCCTATTGCAAACTCATTCACTTTTACCTTACATAGTTTTGCTATTATAAAATGTCCACCTTCATGAATAAAAACAAGAAAGCCAAGGATAAAGACTATTTTAATTGCATTTATTAAAAAACTAATCAAAGCGTACCTCCAAAATTAAATAAATGATAATAAAAAGTATGCAATAGGTGCTATAAATAATACACTATCTATTCTATCCAACATTCCTCCATGTCCTGGTATTAAGTTACTTGTATCTTTTATTTCTGTATATCTTTTTATACTTGATTCCGCCAAATCTCCTAATTGACCTATTATGCTAAGTATAACACTTATTACGGTTATAAAAATATAATTTATTTGTAAATTCCATATTTTATTACATACAATAGTATATACCATAGATAAAAGGACTGCTCCTATCACTCCACCAATACATCCTTCAATGGTTTTAT
>ENA-UOOC01001787-UOOC01001787.1-human-gut-metagenome-genome-assembly--contig:-C48old-NODE-1787-length-17485-cov-27.680264_pt1 | contig 17485 bp, 17 predicted proteins | sample MGYA00242469_ERZ724016 | MGnify/ENA metagenome assembly ERZ724016 | reverse complement strand
CTCCTCCCTCGCTTTCGCCGCCCTCCTCTTGCGGTTCAACTATTGATTCGCATCCCAGGGGAGCTGTCAGCCGCAGGCTGACTGAGAGGTTGCCGCCTGTTTTGAGTACTTCCGGCGGTGCGCATTCCTTGGCTCCCCTCTCAGGGGAGCTGGCTCGGCGCAGCCGAGACTGAGAGGTTGCTGCAGATTTGCATAGAAAAAACCCAAACCGCAAATTCAGTTTGCGGTTTGGAAAGGAAGAAACGAGCACAGAGGATAAGAAGCCTTGCTTGCAAGGATTCGTTCCGTCGTGGTCGTTTCTGACGCGCCTCCGGCGGCCCTATCTTTTCTCTCGCAAGAGAAAAGATAGGGGAGAAAAGAGTGCTTGGGGACGCGGGGTGCATGCTGCCTCTGATTTTAGGCGGGCCACAATGTTTCGGTCTGGCGTTCCACTCGGTGATCACCTTACGTATGTCTTGGTACGCGCCGCCTGATACGGGGGTATCAAATTTGATACTAGTTGCCTTAGAACGATTGCCATCAATGGAAGGCACAGTGAAAATCTGGATAATTTGTACCTTCTTGCGGGGAGCGAAAATCCAAGGCTCCCCTTTCAGGGGAGCTGTCTGCGAAGCAGACTGAGAGGTTGCTGCAAATTTGCGACGACCTCTCCGTCTCGGCTTCGCCGAGCCACCTCCCCTGAGAGAGGAGGCTTTGGGGTGTGCACCCCATGGCTTCCCCTATGAGGGGAAGCTGTCAGCCGTCAGGCTGACTGATGAGGTGGGCGCAGCTGCGCAGACGGAAGTGCCTCCACCTCATCCGTCACGGCTCCGCCGTGCCACCTTCCCCTCGTAGGGGAAGGCTTTGATAAACAAACCAGCCGCAGCAGGATCCTGCTGCGGCTGGTTTTGTCTGGTTGGTCATGCGTTGCGGGATTTGTAGGGCTGGACGCGGGAGGCGCCGGAGAAGTCGCCGGAGACCATGGCGCCGGTCGGGCAGACCTTGGCGCATTCGCCGCAGGCGGTACATTTGTCCCAGTCGATGCGGGCGAGGAAGTTGTCGACGGTGATGGCGCCCTGCGGGCAGGTCTTTTCACACTTATGGCAGCCGATGCAGCCGGAGGAGCAGACCTTCCGGGTGTACGGGCCGTTGTGATAGCTCGAGCAGAGGACCTCGGTGCGGATGATATCCGGCACGATCTCGATGATCTTCTGCGGGCAGGTCTGCGCGCAGATGCCGCAGCCGATGCACGCGGTGTGGTTGACGCAGGCGATGCCGTCCTGCATGCAGATGGCGTTCTGCGGGCAGGCCCGGGCGCAGTCGCCGAAGCCCATGCAGCCGAAGATGCAGCTGCCGTTGCCGCCGTAGAACAGCTTTGCTGCCGCGCAGGAGGGGATGCCGCGGTAGTCGGCCTTGACGCTCGTGGCCTCGCAGGTGCCGGCGCACTGCACGACGGCGATCTTTTCCACCACGTCCTCGGCCTCCACGCCGAGCAGCGCCGCGATCTGCGCCGCGACCGCGTCCGCGCCGGGCACGCAGAGATTCGTCTTCGTGCCGGGCTCGAGCAGGGCCTTGGCGTAGCCGTCGCAGCCGGTATAGCCGCACGCGCCGCAGTTGGCGCCAGGCAGGCATGCGCGGATCTCAGTGAAGCGGGTATCCTCCTTGACGGCCATGACGCTCGAGGCCACAGCCAGGCCGACCGCGCAGATGAGGCCGATGACCGTAACGGCCAGGATCGGGATCAGAATTTCCATATGACGCCCTCCTTTTAACCGAACAGCCGGTCGATGATACCGGTCAGACCGAAGAACGACAGCGAGACGATCGCCGCCGAGACGAGCGTGATGGGCAGGCCCTCAAAGCTCTTGGGCGGCTCCGCCTCCGCCACGCGCGAGCGCACGCCGGAGAACAGCACCATCGCCAGGAAGAAGCCGAGGCCGCAGCCGAGCGCGGTCAGCAGCGCTTCGCCGTAGTTCATACCGTCGGCGATGACGTTCATCGTCACGCCCAGCACGCCGCAGTTCGTCGTGATGAGCGGCAGGTACACGCCCAGCGACTTGTGCAGCGCCGGGACATAGCGCTTGAGCACGATCTCGACCAGCTGCACGAGCGCGGCGATGACGAGGATGAAGACGACCGTCTCCATATACGTGAAATCGACCTTGCCCGCGAGCAGGAAGTGATAGATGGGCCAGGTGACGGCGGTGGCCAGCACCTCGACGAAGATGACGGCCAGCGACATGCCGGTGGCCTGGTCGAGCTTCTTCGAGACGCCGAGGAAGGGGCAGATGCCGAGGAACTTGACGAGCACGTAGTTGTTGGTGATCGCGGCGGTCAGAATGACGAGGATCATGGTCTTCATTTCGCAGCCGCCTCCTTTCCGCTGCAGGATGCCTTGCCGCAGCCGGGGCAGCCTGCGCAGCCGAATTCCTTCTTCTTGATGGCCTTGCCCTTGGAGATCTTATTGATGAGCGCGATCATGCAGCCGAACACGAAGAAGCCGCCGGGGGCCATGGTCAGAATGCCGATGGGGTTTTCGTGGAACCAGGGGACGGGCAGGCCGCAGAACGTGCCGCAGCCGAGCGTTTCGCGGATGGCCGCCATGGCGCAGATGGCGAGCGTGAAGCCGATGCCCATGCCCGCGCCGTCAATGGCGGAGTCGACGACGCCGTGCTTGCTGGCATACATCTCGGCACGGCCGAGGATGATGCAATTGACGACGATCAGCGACAGATACACGCCCAGCGACTGATACAGGCTGAAGGCGTAGGCCTCCATCACCAGCTCCACGACTGTGACGAAGCCCGCGATCACAACGATGTAGCAGGGGATGCGCACGGGGTCGGGCACGATCTTGCGGATGGCGGAGATGGCCATGTTCGACAGGATCAGAACGGCCGTGGCCGCGATGCCCATGCCGAAGGCCGCGATGACCGACGTGGAGATGGCCAGCGTCGGGCACGTGCCGAGCACGAGCACGAGCACGGGGTTCTCCTTGATGAGGCCTTTCAGAAAGTTCTGTAATTTGCTCATTGCTGCGCCTCCTTTACAAGCTCAAACGCCTCGAACGCGGTCTCGACACAGCCGCGGTAGACGGTGGAGGTGATGGTCGCGCCGGAGATGGCGCTGACGCCGGAGAGGGAAGCGTCCTGCCCGGCGTACTGGCCGGTGTAGCTCTCGTTTGCGGTCTGGCCGCCGAGCGTGGTGGTCTCGGACGAGACGTCCATCGTCCGGCAGGTGCGGATGCGGCCGTCCATGCCGATGACGCACAGGACCTGGATGGTGCCGCCGAAGCCCTTGCCCTCGACGGTGAACAGATAGCTCGTGGGGGTCCCGGCAGCGTCCAGCGCGGCGTAGGCGCTGACGACGCCATCCGGCAGCGCCGCCTCAATGGGGGCAAAGTCAGCTGCGTCCGGCACGGCGTCCAGCCGGGCCTGCTGCGCGCGGGCCTCGGCGTTGGCGGCGGAGACGGGGGCGGTGAAGTGGTTCACCACGGCCAGGGCCGCGGACGTGAGCAGGCAGATGACCACCAGCACGACGATGGATTTTACGATCTCTTTGTTTTTCATGCCGGCACACCTCCGAGCGGTTTGCTTCTGGTCCATTTGGACAGGTACGGCGTGAGGATGTTCATAAAGAGGATGGCGAAGGACACGCCCTCGGCGTAGCTGCCGTAGAAGCGGATGAGGCAGGTCAGCAGACCCGCGCCGATGCCGAACAGCGCCCGGCCCCAGCAGGTCTGCGGCGCGGTCACATAGTCGGTCGCCATGAAGAACGCGCCCAGCAGCAGACCGCCCGAGAGGATCTGCCGCACCGCGTCCTGCCCAAGGATCAGGGAGAGGACGAACACGGTCCCGACGAAGCACACGGGCGTCTGCCACGTGATGACGCCGCGGAGGAGCAGATACGCCCCGCCGAGCAGCAGCGCCAGCGCGCAGGTCTCGCCGATGCAGCCGCCGTGGTTGCCGAGCAGCAGGGTCCAGAGCTCCGGCTTCTGCCCGGCGGCCAGCTGCGCCAGCGGCGTGGCGGAGGAGACGGCGTCAGGGAAGACCCAGGCCGTCATGGTCTTGGAGAACGAGAGGAACAGCACGATGCGGCCCACGAGCGCGGGGTTGGCAAAGTTCTTGCCGATGCCGCCGAAGAGCTGCTTGACTGCGACGATGGCGACCAGACAGCCGAACACGGCCTGCCACAGCGGGATGGACACCGGCAGGTTGTAGGCCAAAATCACGCCCGTCACCACGGCGGACAGATCATCGATCGTGGAGGGCTTGTGGCAGAGCTTTTCAAAGCCCCACTCGAAAAACACGCACGCGGCGGCGCACACCGCCGTCACGAGCAGCGCCCGCCAGCCGAAGATGATCACAGCGGCGATCAGGGCCGGACACAGGGCGATGAGCACGTCGCCCATGATCTTCCGGGTCGTTGCGCCGGAATCGATATGCGGGGAAGCGGAGATCACAAGCTTCATTTCTGCACGGCCTCCTTCTTTGCGTCGATCTTTTCGCTCTGCAGCTTGCGCCAGGCGGCGAGCTTCGCCTTGGCGAGCTTGTTGGTCTGCACCAGCGGCCGGTGCGCGGGACAGCCGAACGAGCAGCAGCCGCACTCCATGCAGAGGTTGACCTTGAGCTCGGCCAGCCGCTCCATATCCCCGGCCTCATAGGCCGCGACGATATGCGACGGCATCAGGCGCAGCGGGCAGTGGCGGATGCAGCGGCCGCAGCGGATGCAGGCCGTGGGCTCCGGCAGCACGGCGTCGGCCTCGGACATGGCGAGCACGGCGTTCGTGTTTTTGAGCACCGGCTGCTCCAGATCCGGCACGGCGATGCCCATCATCGGCCCGCCGTAGAGGACCTTCTTGGGCTCCTGGCAGAAGCCGCCGGACTGCTCAAACACATCCGCGAGCTTCATGCCGATGGGGACGATGACGTTCTTGGGCTTGGCGACGGCCGAGCCGTCGACCGTGATGCACTTTTCGACCAGCGGCATGCCGGTATTGCAGTAGCGGGCGATGTTGGCGAGCGTGGTGCAGTTGAGCACGATCGCGCCGACGTCGAGCGGCAGCTTGCCCTCCGGTACAATCTGGCCGATGGTGTTGTAGATCAGCACCTTTTCGCCGCCCTGCGGGTAGAGGGACTTGAGCGCGCAGACCTCCATGCCGTCCTCGTCCTTCGTGAGCTTCCGGTAGAGCTGGATGCAGCGGGGCTTGTTGTCCTCGATGGCGAAGATCACGCGGCGCACCTGCAGAAAATGCTGCACGAGCCGCGCACCCTCCATCAGCTCGTCCGAGCGGTCGAGCATCGTGCGGGTGTCGGAGGTGATATAGGGCTCGCACTCCGCGCCGTTGATGATGACGGCCTGGACCTGCTCGAGATTCTTGACGGTCAGCTTCACGACCGTCGGGAAGCCCGCGCCGCCGAGGCCGACCATGCCGCTGGCGCGGACGGCGTCGAGAAAGTCCTGCATCGTCTCGAGCTTCGGGGGCTGGAGCTCGGGATCGGGCTCCTGCTTGCCGTCGGCGGCGATGACGACGGTCTGCATGAGCCTTCCGCCGGAGCCGACCTGCTGGCCGATCTTCTTGACCGTGCCAGAGACGCTCGCGTACACGGGCGCGGACACGAAGCCGCCGGCTTTGCCGATCAGCTGGCCGACCCTGACGCTGTCGCCGGGCTTGACGACCGGGATGGCGGGCGCGCCGATGTGCATGGACATCGGGATCTCCACCGTCTCGGGAATGGGCAGGCGCAGCGCAGCCAGCTCCGCGGTGTTTTTGCGGTTCGGCACGTGTACGCCGTGGATGTGTAGTCTCATCCGTTTGCTTCCTCCTCTTGCTTCTTGTCTGCCGGCAGCAGCCCGGCCCTGCCCAGCCGCTGCAGAAGCAGCTGCGTGCAAAGCCCGGTCAGAGCACCGGCAAGAATTGCAGCCGGCAGTAAGACCGGCAGGTAATACCATACAGCGCGCGTCCGCGCAATGAGCGCCGCCGCGCACAGCTGACCAAAATTATGCGCCATCGCGCAAAAAACGCTCAGGATCCACAGCCGCCGCCCGGAAAACCAGCGCCGCAGCGCGAGCATTCCTATGTAGGCAAAAAGCCCGCCGGTCAGGCTGTAGAGCAGCGCCATGCCCTGCCCGGTGATGACGCAGCCGAGCGTCACCCGCACGAGCAGCACGCCGAGCGCCCATCCGGGCCCCAGCGCCTGCATGGCGAAGAGCGTAAAGATGTTGGAGAGCCCCGGCTTGATGCCGGGAATGGCCGTCAGCGGCGGCAGCTGGCTCTCCAGCACGAACATCACGAGCGCCGCCGCGGTCAGAACCGCCGTCAGCGTCAGCTTCCGCAGCTTCATGACAGCCCTCCCGTTCCGCTGAGCGCGTCTACGTCCGCCCCGGTCGCCCATTCGATGGACAGCCGGTTCGGCAGGCAGACGATCGGCCCGCCGGTCCTGCGCAGCGGCCCGTGCAGCACGCAGACCTGATCGGGGCAGTCCGCCTGCGAGACGAAGACCTCGCCGCCTGTGACCGTAACCGTATTCTCCCCGGCCGGACCCTCGACGGTAAATACCGTGTCCTGCCGCAGATCGAGCGTGCGCAGGAGCTGCCCGTCCTGATATACAAGGACCGTCTCTCCGCCCCCGCGCGGCAGCAGCCAGAGGGCGAGACAGCCGGCAAAGATGGCCGCGAAGATCACGACCCAGATCCAGTTCCTCTGCTTCATGGCTGCAGCACCTGATACGGCCGGTCGGACTGATACTGCCCGGCAAGACCGGGCGTGATCCAGACAGAACCGTCATCCGTCATAAAAACGGCCTCGAAGGCCAGGTCCCCCGCCCGGTAAAGCGCCGCCCCGGCGTCCAGCCCCATGACGAACAGCGCCGTGGACAGTGCGTCGGCCAATGTATCGTCCTGCGAGACGACGCTCACGGACTGCAGGCCGCTGGCAGCGGGGCGGCCGGTCTTCGGGTCTAAAATGTGGTGATAGCGGACGCCGTCCTGCTCAAAATACCGCTGGTAGCCGCCGGAGGTCACGACGCAGGCGTCGGATACGGCGACGGTGCCGAAGTACGAGCCGGGGTCCTGCGGGTCCTGCAGGCCGACGATCCAGTCGCCGCCGCCGGGCTTTTTCCCGATCGCGGCGACGTTGCCGCCCAGCGAGACGATCGCGGCGCGCACGCCCGCGTCCTGCAAAATTTTGCGGATGCGCCCGGCGGTGTAGCCCTTGGCGATGCCGCCGAGATCGAGCTGCGTGCCTGCGTCCAGCCGGACGCGGCAGCCGTCGACCTGGACGTGCTCCGCGCCGGTCTGCGCGAGCAGGGCGGAGAGCTCCGCCTCGTCCGGCACGCGGTACTGCCCGCCGGAAAAGCCCCAGGCGAGCGTCAGGGGATAGAGCGTCGGGTCATAGGCTCCGCCGGTCGCGGCGGAAAGGTCCAGCGCCGTCTGGATGAGCGCGGCGGTCTCTTCACTGACCAACTCGCTGCCCGTGTTGCATCTAGTCAGCTCCGCCTCCGGGTCCTGACAGGAGAGAAGACCCTCCAGCCGGTAGATCTCCTGCTCCGCCGCGTCCAGCGCGGCCGCAGCCTGCGGACCATAGGCGCGCAGCTGCATCACCGTGTCCATGGCGAAGCACTCGCGCGACGCCTCTGTTTCCGCGCAGCCGGAGAGCAGCAGCAGCGGAAGACACAGAAAAAGCAAAAAAAAGAAACGCTTCATAAACCGGTCCCATTCACAGATCTCGCCGCCCGCAAACCCGGCCGGCTCCATTTAGAATAACGATAGCAGTTTTTTTGAAAAAATCAAGTTTTTTCTGATTTTATGTGAAATATGACGGATTCTGAACGGCAAAAATCAGTATGACCATATCGATATAAAAACACGAATTACATATATGAAAATCGATATATCAAAGCGCGCAAATCGCATTGCGGGAGCAAAAACGGACTGCCCCACCGCATCCGTCGCGGCTCCGCCGCGCCGCCTTCCCTTCATAGGGGAAGGCTTGGGGTGCGCAGATCCAAATGCCATCCCCTGAAAGGGGAGCCTTTGGGGTGCGTTCTGTAGGAGCGGGGCTCTGATCTGCCCGCTGGTGCCGATCTGATCAGAAGAACGGGCGGAGCAGAGCCCCGCCCCTACAAAGTGCAAAGCAAATAAAGATAACTTCCCCGCAAAAAGGTGCAAACCAGCAAACCTGGTCTGCACCTTCTATTGACTGCAAATATTCTAAGGCAACTAGCTGCAAATCCGATACTCCCGTATCAGGCGGCGCGCAGTCAGACGCCCGTAAGGTGACTACCGTGTGGAACGATACCCGAAACATCGGTTCCTGCCTGAATTCAGAGGCAGAACGCACCCAACTGTAACCCAGCGCCCCTTTTCTCCCCCTTCTTTTCCGGCAAGACGGAAAAGAAGGGGCCGCCGGAGGCATCGGGCAGTCGCAAATCTGCAACAACCTCTCAGTCTCGGCTGCGCCGAGCCAGCTCCCCTGGAAGGGGAGCCTTTTGTATGGCTCAGAGGGCCTCCACTGCCGCGCGGACTTCGGCCATCATGGGGATGGAGGGGGCAGCGCCGGGGCGGGTAACGGCGATGGAGGCGGCCATGGCCGCATACTGCATGGCGTCCTTCCGCTCCATGCCCTGCGCCAGACAACCGACAAAATACCCCATGAACGTATCTCCCGCGCCGGTCGTGTCGACCGCCTGGACCGGATACGCGCACTGCCGGATCTCCACGCCGTCCTTCCAGCTGACGGATCCTTCGGACCCGAGCGTCAGCAGAATGCCGAGCCCGGGATAGCGCGCCCGCAGCGCGGCATAGCCCTCCTCCGCCGTGGAGCAGCCCGCGATCGCGGCGCATTCGATCTCGTTGACCACGAGCCAGTCGACGCCGGTCAGATCGGCCGCCAGTACCTCCCCGGAGATGGGAGAAGCGTTGAGCACCACGCGCAGCCCGCGGCCGACCGCCGCGCGCAGCAGGTAGGTGAAGTTCGAAAGCTCATTCTGCATCAGCAGATAATCGCCCGGGGCAAAGTGCGAGAGCACGGCGTCGATGTCCTCCGGCGTGACGGCCTGGTTGGAGCCGCCGTAGAGGAAGATGCAGTTCTGTCCGTCGGGCTGGACCTGGATGATGGCGTGGCCCTGCGGGGTCTCGGTGCGGCCAAGATACCGCAGATCGACGCCGCAGCCCTCCAGCAGCTGCGCCAGCGGCTCGCCGCCCGCGCCGAGCATGCCGGCGTGGCAGAGTGCTTGGCCGCTGCGCGCCACGGCGATGGACTGGTTCAGGCCCTTGCCGCCCGCGTTCTGCGTGTAGCCGGCCGTGTGGATGGTCTCGCCCGCGCGGCAGAAATGGTCGACGGCGTAGACATGATCGAGATTGAGAGAACCAAAGTTGACGACGTTCATAGAAAAAACCTCGTTTCCGGAATGTTATACAGCTATAGTGCCTGTATTTTGTCCGGAAGTCAAGCCCTTTTTGCGCTCAGTCCGCCACGACCGGGACGGCGTCGGGCGGGATGGGGCAGACGTAGCCGCCCTCCGCGGCCTGATCGAATTCCGCCTTCGCCTGAGCCAGCCGCTCCGGCTGGGTAAACAGGTCGATCGCCGTGCAGGCGATGACGCGGCCCGCGTGCAGCGCGGCCTTGTGTGCGATGGAGGTCGTGCCGCAGGAGACGATCTGCCAGCTGTGGCCGGGGCAGCCGTTCGGGATGGAGGCGACGGAGCACTGCGCCGTGGGGCACAGCCAGCTCACATCGCCCACGTCGGTCGAGCCCGCGCGGAAGGCTTCGCCCGTAAAGTAGGGGAGCAGGAAATCGTTCATCGCGTGGCCGGAGGTCTGCTGCAGCGCGCGGATCTTGCGGGCGTAGTCCGCCTGCATGCGGCTGCCGGTGCCGGGGACGGCCTGGTTGCTGGGATAGGTCGCGGCGAGCTTTTTGGCGAAGTCCAGCTCCTCCGGGGTGTACTGCGGCACGCCGAGGGCGGCGAAGTTTTCGTGCATGAGGGTCTCGAGCGTGCGGTTCGGCAGGCAGTCGGCCGTGCCGTCGATGAACTTGCGGGTATAGCTCGTTTCGGTCATGAGTGCCGCGCCGTCGGCGATCTTGTCGACACGCGCCTGCAGCTTCACGGCCTCGGCCACGTGCTTCGAGCGGACCATGTACAAGACCGTGGACGCGCTCTGCACGACGTTGGGGCTGCGGCCGCCGGCGTCGAGGATGGCATAGTGGATGCGCGCGTCGTCGGTCATATGCTCGCGCAGAAACTGCACGCCGATGTTCATGAGCTCGACCGCGTCCAGCGCGCTCCTGCCCAGCTCCGGCGCGCCCGCCGCGTGGGAGGCGACGCCGTGGAAGGTGTACTGCACCTGGATGCAGGCGTTCGAGCCGCCGGTGATGACCTCGTTGCAGTCCTCCGGGTGCCAGGTGAGCGCGGCGTCGAGCTGCTTCCAGAGGCCGTCGCGCGCCATGAAAGCCTTGGCTGCGCCGCCCTCCTCGCCGGGGCAGCCGTAGAGCGTGACGGTGCCGGGGCAGCCGGTCTGCTCCAGCCAGGCCTTGACGCCGATCGCGGCGGCCAACGCGCCCGCGCCCAGCAGATTGTGCCCGCAGCCGTGGCCGGTGCCGCCGGGCGTGCGCTCCGCGTGGATCAGCTGCCCACCCTGCTGCGAGAGACCGGACAGCGCGTCATACTCGGCCAGAATGCCGATGTGCGGCCGCCCGGAGCCGAAGCTCGCGGCAAACGCGGTGGCAATGCCGCACACGCCCTCCTCCACGCGGAAGCCCTCCTGCTTTAAAACCTCGCAGTAGAGCTTCGCGGACCGGAACTCCTGCAGAGAAAGCTCCGCATAGTCCCAGATCTCGTCGGCCACGTGCAGGATGGTATTCTGTTCTTTCTCAATGGCGTCCAGCGCCGGCTGCTTGTTTAGTGTCATATGATCGTCTCCTTCATGATAAAGAAACAGGGAAGCGCCGCTGTCGCTTCCCTGTGGGAATCACAGTACCTTGCTCAGGAAGTCCTGCAGGCGGGGGTTCTGCGGATGCTCGAAGATATCCGCCGGGCTGCCCTGCTCGACGAGCTTGCCGTCAGCCATGAACAAAACGCGGTTGCCGACCTCGCGGGCGAAGCCCATCTCGTGCGTGACGACGACCATCGTCATGCCCTCCTGCGCCAGCTCCTTCATGACCTCGAGCACCTCGCCGACCATCTCCGGGTCGAGTGCGCTCGTCGGCTCGTCAAAGAGCATGACCTCAGGCTCCATCATGAGCGCGCGGACGATGGCCACGCGCTGCTTCTGGCCGCCGGAGAGCTGGATGGGGTAGGCCTCCGCGCGGTCGCCGAGCCCGACGCGCTCCAAAAGCGCGTGCGCCTTCTGCTCGGCCTCGGCCTTCGGCATGTGCTTGACATGGATGGGCGCGAGGGTCATGTTGTCGAGGATGGTCATGTGCGGGAAGAGGTTGAAATGCTGGAAGACCATGCCCATCTTCTGCCGGTGCTTGTCAAGATCGAGCTTGACCCACTTACCGGCCTCGTTTTTGACCTTTTTCTTCGTGATGTCCACGCCGTCAAAGTCGATCTCGCCCACCGTCGGCACCTCCAGCAGGTTCAAAGACCGCAGCAGCGTCGACTTGCCGGAGCCGGACGGGCCGATGACGACCATCACGTCGCCGCGCTCGATGTTGACGCTCACATCGTCGAGCGCCTTGATCTCGCCCTTGTTATAGTATTTTTTCAGGTGCTTGACCTCGATCAGACTGCTCATTTCGTGCCCTCCTGTGCCTGGACCTTGCGCTTGTGCGCGACGTTCGCGGCGTTGCGGCTGGAGCCCGCGCTCATCTTCTTCTCAAAGTGCGCGATGACCTTGCTCGTCGGGTACGTCAGGCAGAAGTACAGAGCCGTCGCGATGACCAGCGCCTCGGTGATGCGGTAGGTCGCGCCCTTGACGGAGTTGACGGCGGACATGATGTCCTGCACGCCGATGGTGAAGCAGATGGCGGATTCCTTGATGATGGTGACGAATTCGTTGGCGATGGCAGGCAGGATGTTGCGGATGGCCTGCGGCAGGATGATGAAGCGCATGGTCTGCAGCTTGGACATGCCGAGCGAGCGGGAGGCCTCGGTCTGGCCGCCGTCGATCGACTGGATGCCGGAGCGGATGATCTCCGACAGATACGCGCCGGAGTTGAGTGCCAGCGCCACCACGCCGGGGAAGAACCGCTCAAAGCGGATGAAGCCGAAGAGCATGAAGCCCGGCAGGACCTTCACGCCGTTGAACAGGCCGTAGTACACGAGCATGATCTGCACGACCATCGGCGTTGCGCGGAACAGCTCGACATAGACGGACGCGATGAAGCGGATGGGGTTGAAGCGGCTGAGCTTCGCAAGGAAGCCCTCGTCGCGCTCATGGCCGTCGCGTGTCAGGGCCAGCGCCCGGAACGGCCGGAAGTCGGACATCCGCATACCCGTGATGAGAAGGGCGAGCAGGAAGCCGAACAGGACCGTCAGAAAGGACAAACAGACGGTACATACGACGCCCTGCAGAAACAGCTTCCAATAGGCCAGAGCCTTGGCAAAGCCGGCGGCAGTAAACATGGTTTTTCCTCCGATCAGAATGCACACAAGGGCCTCTCCTTCTGCGGGAGAGGCTCTTGCGGTGAGATTTCAGGTGATGGGGTCGTGGCTTCCGGGGATCTTAGCCCTCGGCGACCTTGCCGTTCTCGTCGAGCAGGCCTTCGTAGACGTTGCCGACGGAGAGCTCATTGGCCTCGGCGACGAACTTGTCCATGGAGCCGTCGGAAAGCGCGGCGGCGATGGCTTCGTTGACGCCCTTCATCAGGGAATCGTTGCCCTTCATGACGCCGATCGCGGAACCGGCAACATCATAAGGAACGTCGCAGACGATGACAAGCTCGGGATAGTTCTTGGCATAGTTCTCGGCGACAGCGGTCTCGATGAATGCGCCGTCGAGCTTGTCGTTCAGCAGATCGCCGATGATGTCGGTGACCTTGGTCAGGGAGACGATGTCGGCGTCCGGGGTGTTCTCAACAGCCAGATCGTACTGGATGGAGCCGTTCTGCGCGCCGATGGAGTACTCAGTCTTGTTGGCGGAAGCCAGATCGGTGAACTGGTCGGCCTTGTCCTTGACGGTGACGAAGCTCTGGCCGCCGAAGTAGTAGATGTCGGAGAAGTCCATGGCGTCGGCACGGGCGGGATCCGGGGACAGACCGGCCATACCGAGGTCGACATTGCCGGTGGCAAGCTCGTTGAGCACGCCGTCAAAGTCCATCGGGATGATGTCGAGCTCGAGGCCCAGGTAATCGGCGACATACTGCGCAAGCGCGACATCGAAGCCGGCGAGCTGCGGATCGTTGTTCTCGTCGAGGGCGTAGAACTCATACGGGGCGAAGTCCGGGCTGGTGGCGACAGTCAGCTTGCCGGGGACGACGGTGGAGATCTCAGCGGCTGCGGTCTCGTCAGCGGCGTCGGCTGCGGGTTCTGCGGCGGTCTCGGTGGTGGTGTCGGCAGCTTCGGTAGTCTGGGCCGGAGCGTCGGTCGTTGCGGTAGAGGCGCAGGCCGCGAGGCTCAGCACCATGATGGCTGCAAGCAGCAGAGCAAGTAACTTTTTCATATTCATTTCCTCCTGTGACGAGTGGTTCGTCGGTTCTGTTTGGTATGCTCATAATTATACACACGAAATGCATATTGTCAAGAGAAGATGCAAGAAAAACACGCCAACTCTTCCGGGAAAAACGTCCACAAAAGCGGACAAAATGCACAAAACAGGAAAAAATCGCGCAGAAACCGGAAGAAAAAGCCGGGGGCTGGGTGCGGATAAAATGAATAATATTCGTATATATACAGAGAAACCAGCATAAAACCCGCCGGAACGTCCACGCTATGGAAAAATCATGCATCCAAAGCCGCGCAGATGGGGAAAATCGGTTGACAATTCGCACAGAAGCGGATAAAATGTAGGAAATTCAATACCATACGTCTCCGCGCGAAAGCGCCGGCGGGCAGCCGCCGTGGGAATCGGGTGCGAAGCCCGGGCTAACCCAGTAACCGTAATGCGGACGAAGGAGCCAGCACCACTGCCGAACGGCGGGAAGGGGCTCCGGTAGGAGGAAGCAGAGCCGGGAGACCTGGTCACGTATGTCAGGCAGGGCCGCAATGATCGGCGGCGCTGCCGGAGCTTCTGGGAACGGGCAAGGTGCGCCCTGCGTGCAAGCCGCGCACAGGGCGGTTTCAGGCTCTTCCCTGCTGGGAGGGGCCTTTTGTATTGATATTATAATAAAGGAGAACCGAACCATGAAAAAGAATCAGATCCTTGCCCTGCTGCTGGCGGCCGTGATGCTGCTGGCAGTCCTGACCGGCTGCGCCGCAAAGACCGAGCCCGCGCAGACCGAACCCGCGCAGACCGAGACCGCTCCGGCCGAAGAACCTGCGCCCGCCGAAGAAGCGGAACCCGCCGAAGAACCGGCCGAAGAGCCCTCCACCGCCGTGACCCTGACCGACATGACCGGCCGGGAGATCACCCTGGACGAGCCCGCGACCCGCATCGTTGCCCTGACCCCGTCTGACTGCGAGATCCTCTACGCCATCGGCGCGGGCGATCTGCTGGTCGGCCGCGGCAAATACTGCGACTATCCGGCGGAAGTGACCGAGATCCCGGCTGTCGAGTCCGGCAGCGACACCAACATCGAGCAGATCGTCGAGCTGCAGCCGCAGGTCCTGCTCATGAGCACCATGTCCCAGACCGACGAGCAGGTCCAGCAGCTGGAGGCTGCGGGCGTGCATGTCGTCGTGAGCGACGCGCAGGATATTGAAGGCGTCTACACCGCCATCCACATGATCGGCGAGCTCGTCGGCAAGCAGGATGAGGCGGCTTCCGTCGTCGAGTCCATGCAGAAGACCTTCGACGAGATCAAGGCCAACGCCGGCGACGGCAGCAAGACCGTGTACTTTGAGGTCTCCCCGCTGCAGTACGGCCTCTGGACGGCCGGCACCGGCACCTTCATGGACGAGATCGCCAACATGATGGGCCTCAAGAACTGCTTCGCGGACGTGACCGGCTGGAGCGAGATCTCCGAAGAGCAGGTGCTCGAGCGCAACCCGGATTACATCGTGACCATCTCCATGTACTACGGCGAAGGCCCCACCCCGGAAGAGGAGATCCTGGCCCGTCCGGGTTGGGAGAATGTCACCGCCGTCAAGAACGGCAAGATCCTCAACCTGCAGAACAATGAGCTCTCCCGTCCGGCTCCGCGGCTGGCCGAGGGCGCGCAGGCGCTGTATGACTTCGTCTACGGCGAGTAAACTATTACTATAGAATAAAATATCCACAGGAGGCACAGCATGCGCCGGTATCACGAAACATTCAGACTCTGGGAGTATCTTCTGTTTGCGGTCGTGACGCTGGCGGTGCTGTGCCTCTGCGTCTGCATCGGCAGCGTCCACGTGCCGCTTGGCGACACGCTGGCGTTCTTCGCCGCGAAGCTCACGGGCGGCGCGCTGCCCGAGGGGCTCGTCTCGTCCATCATGCCCATCCGGCTGCCGCGCGTGCTGTGCGTGGCGCTGACGGGCGCGGCCCTGTCTCTCGCGGGTGCGGCGATGCAGGGGCTGCTCAAAAACCCGCTGGCCGACGGCTCGACGCTCGGCGTCTCGTCCGGCGCGTCGCTCGGCGCGGTCTGCGCCATCGCCTTCGGCGTCACGCTGCCGGGCTTCCCGTTTGCGGGGACGATGGTGATGGCGATTTTGTTCGCGTTCGGCTCGCTGCTGGTCATCCTCGGGCTTTCGTACAAGCTCGACCGGTCGCTCTCGACCAACACAATCATCCTCATCGGCGTGATCTTCTCGATGTTCGTCTCGAGCATCATGAGCATCGTCATCACCTTTGCCGCCGATAAGGTCCAGAAGATCACCTTCTGGACCATGGGCTCGCTCAGCGGCAGCACGTATCAGAATGCCGCCGTGCTGGCACTCGCGCTGGCCATGTGCGGCGCGGTGATCCTGCTGCACGCGCAGATCCTAAACGCCTTCGCCGTCGGCGAGGACAACGCCCGCCAGATCGGCGTGGATGTCAAGCGCGCGAAGCTCGTTCTGCTCATTACGGTCTCGGTGCTCATCGGCGTCTGCGTCTCCATCGGTGGGACGATCGGCTTTGTCGGCCTTGTGACGCCGCATATGGCGCGGATGCTCGTCGGACCCAACCACCGGCGGCTGCTGCCCGCGGCGATGTTCGGCGGCGCGGTCTTCCTCATGCTGGCGGACCTTGTCGCGCGGACGCTCCTGAACCCGCTGGAGCTGCCGATCGGCGTGGTGACGAGCTTCGTGGGCGCGATCGTGTTTGTCGTCATCTTCTATCAGTCCAGAAAGGAGCACTGAGCATGCCGATGCTGGAAGTTTCGCGCCTGTCGGTGCAGTTTGGGCAGAAAAAAATCGTCGACGGGCTTTCGTTCACCGTGGAAGAAGGGCAGTGGCTCATGATCGTCGGGCCGAACGGCGCGGGCAAGTCCACGGCCCTGAACGCCGTCACGCAGGGCGTGCCCTATACGGGCAGAGTCCTGTTCGCGGGCCAGGACGTGGCGAAGATGAAGCCCGCCCTGCGCGCGCAGGCGATCGGTGTGCTGGCACAGAATCATTTTGTCGGCTACGGCTTCACGGTCGAGGAGGTCGTGCGGCTCGGCCGGTTCGCGTACGCGGGCGGCCTGTTCGGCCGCAGCCAGACAGAGGACCGGGAGAAGGTCGAGCAGGCGCTCACCCTCGCCGGTCTGCAGGACAAGCGGCGGCAGTCGGTGCTGACGCTCTCCGGCGGTGAGCTGCAGCGGACGTTCCTCGCGCAGGTCCTGGCGCAGGACCCGAAGCTGCTGCTGCTCGACGAGCCGACGAATCACCTCGATCTCATCTATCAGAAGCAGATCTTCGCGCTCATCGGCAGCTGGCTCCGCGAGCCGGGGCGGGCGGTGGTGAGCGTGGTGCACGATCTGTCGCTGGCTCGGTCGTTCGGGACGGACGCGCTTTTGATGGATCATGGGCGCCAGATCGCCCACGGCCCGGCTGCGCAGGTCCTGACCCCGGAGCGGCTCAACGCCGTCTACGGCATGGACGTCCCGGCCTGGATGCGCAGCCTCTACGCCCAGTGGGCAGAAGATAACGAAAAGGCTCCCCTCCCAGGGGAGCTGGCTCGGCGCAGCCGAGACTGAGAGGTTGTATCAAATTTGCAGCTGCCCGATGTCTCCGGCGGCCCTATCTTTTCCCTTGCGCGGGAAAAGATAGGGGAGAAAAGGGCGCTTGGGGGTACGGGGTGCATTTTGCATCTGATTTTAGGCAAGGCCCTATTTTTTAGGCGTCGTTCCACTCGATAGTCACTCTACGAGTTTTTTACTACGCGCCGCCTGATACAGGACACCGAATTTGTGAGCAGTTGCGGTTGAATATTTGCAGTCAATAGAAGGTGCAGACCAGATTTGCTGGTCTGCACCTTTTTGCGGGGAGATTTTCTTGTTTTGTACGCACCCAAGGCTCCCCTTGTC
>ENA-UOOC01001766-UOOC01001766.1-human-gut-metagenome-genome-assembly--contig:-C48old-NODE-1766-length-17642-cov-11.785921_pt1 | contig 17642 bp, 14 predicted proteins | sample MGYA00242469_ERZ724016 | MGnify/ENA metagenome assembly ERZ724016 | reverse complement strand
CGCGACCAGCACCTGAAAGAGATGTGCAGCGACATCATGAAAAACGTCCGCACCTAATTCCTTTCTTGAAAGAAAGGAACCAAAGAACTTTCAATATTTGTTCCAGTAAAGTGGGTAGCAAATAAAAATTAAACGTTTTATCGGCGATAACTTTACGGTTTGCATGTTTGGAGTTTCTTTGGTTACTTTCTTTGCAAAGAAAGTAACTTTTCCACAGAGTTTTTAGTTTTTAACTGTGAGTTCTCCACGCCGCGTGTTGAAAAAGCGCGGGTTTTGAGTTTTCCACAAGGATGTCCACAGACTGTTCAAAACAATTCACGACCGGTTTTTGCCGCAGTTATCACAGTCCGCGGAGTTTTCCACCAAACTAACAGCCCCTACTACTGCTACTACCAAAGTTAATAGTTTCTGCTGATAGGGACCTGCTACAACTGCTCTACAACCGGGCCAAACGGCAACCTTTTTGTGGAAAACAAAAACTATACAAATTGTAGAGTAAATTTTACGTTTTTTGCCGAGGCTTTTTTCCAAAAAAGCCGGAAAGAGAAGAAACCATGAAATTTGAATGCGAAAAGACCCTGCTTGCCAGTGCCATTGACGGCGTCTCCCGCGCGATCACCAACCGCGCGGCCATCCCTGTGCTGGAAGGCATCTACATGAAAGCCGAGGGCTTTAACCTGACCTTGACCGGCTACGATATGGAAATGGGCATCACGACTACTATTGAATGCAACGTACTTGTACCTGGTGAAACCGTACTGGACGCAAAACTGCTCAGCGCCATGATCAACCGTATGCCCGCAGGCGATGTCTGCATTGAGCTGAACGACGAAGGCCAGGCTAAAATCAGCGGTGGTGTGGCAGAATTTGAAATCCCTGCCCTGAATGCCAGCGACTACCCCAGCCTGCCTGTGACCGGTGCCGACAACACCATGACCGTCAAGTGCGGTATGCTGCGCGAGATGATCGAGAAAACCATCTACGCCGTCAGCCAGGACGACAAGAAACCTGCCCACACCGGCGAGCTGTTCGTCATTGAGCCAGGCAGCTTGACCATCGTTGCCCTGGACGGCTACCGTTTGGCCATCATCCAGCGCGATGTTGAGTGTACCCGCGATATCCGCATCATCATCCCCGCTAAGACGCTGCAGGAACTGCTGAAGATCATGGGCGGCGCGGACGACGATGTGAAGATCGACGCCAACCGCCGTTATGTCGTGTTCACATCCAACGGCTATACCATCATGAGCCGCCTGATCGAGGGTGACTTCCTCAACTATGAGAGCGTTATCCCGAAGGATAAGAAAACGCGTATCACCGTGGATTGCAAGACTTTTATCGATACGATCGAGCGCGCGTCGCTGATTATCACCGAGCGCCTGAAGAACCCGCTGCGCATCAGCTTTGGCGAGGACCGCGTGACCGTGCGCTGCCAGACGCCGCTGGGCAAGGTCGTGGACGAGTTTGCCCCGGTGCAGATGGAGGGCGACGCGGTGGAGATCGGTTTCAATAACCGCTACCTGCTGGACGCGCTACGCTACTCCAAATGCGAGAAGATGGTGCTGGAGATCAACGGCCCCCTGAGCCCGGTCAAGCTCCTGCCCGAGGACGGCAAGGATTTTATCTATCTGGTTTTGCCGGTGCGCTTTAAGAACGAGGGCTGATTATGGAAAAAATTCGTATCAACACTGAATTTATCAAACTGGACGCCCTGCTCAAATTCGCAGGCCTGTGCGAGACAGGCGGCGAGGCAAAGGAGCTGATCCAGGGTGGGGCCGTCAAGGTCAACGGCGAGGTCTGCACGATGCGCGGCAAAAAGTGCCGCGCAGGCGATACCGTCGAGCTGGACGGCCAGACCGTGCAGGTCGCGGAGGGCGCGTAATGCGCTTAACGCACCTGGAATTAACGAACCATCGCAATATTTCCCATGCAGAACTAAACCCGGACCCGCATTTGACCGTGCTGTGCGGCCCCAACGGCCAAGGCAAGACGAACCTGCTGGAGGCCGTCTGGCTGCTGACCGGTGGTAAGAGCTTCCGCGGGTCAAAGGACGCCGAACTCATCCAGCGCGGCTGTGACTTCTCGGTCATAGAGGGTACGTTTGAGACACAGGACGTGGAAAAATCCATCCGCCTGACCGTGGGCAGCAAGGGCAGCCAGCGACCCGGCCGCACCGGAAAATTGAACGGCGCAGACATTGGCCGCGCGGCGGCGCTGGCCGGGAATTTTCAGGCCGTCGTGTTTGAGCCGGACCTGTTGAGCCTGGTCAAAGGCGGGCCGGATGGGCGGCGGCGGTTCCTGGACTCGGCGCTGTGCCAGGTGTACAGGCCGTACCTGGTAGCGCTGCGGCGGTATATGCGGCTGACGGCCCAGAAAAATGCACTGCTGAAAAGCTACGATATCACGCCAAACGGCGGCGTGCTGCTGGATACCTACGATGAGCAGCTGGCTGAGTACGGCGCACTTATCATGGATCACCGCTGCAAATTCCTGGTGGCGGCCGCGCCCATTGCCGCGCAGAATTATAAGGATATCTCCCACGGAGCCGAGACGCTGGAACTGCATTACCAGATGTGTACACCGGCCCCCACCGCCGACGCGCTGCTGGAAAAGCTGCACGCCATGCGCCCTGCGGAGCTGCGGGCAGGGTTCTGTCTGGCAGGCCCGCACCGGGAGGACTTGGAGATACTGCTGGACGGTCAGCCCGCCCGGGTCTACGGCAGCCAGGGCCAGCAGCGCAGCTGCGTACTGGCTATGAAGCTGGCTGAGGCCACGGTAGTGGGGGACTTGTTCGGCGAGCATCCGGTACTATTGCTGGATGACGTTTTGAGCGAGCTGGACGACGAGCGCCAGACCTACCTGCTGACCCGCATGGGCGAGCACCAAACCATCGTGACGACCTGCGACACCGCCGCGTTTGCACGCACCAACGGGAAAATTGTGATGGTCAAGGGCGGAACCGTAGCAGAACCGTAGGGTGGTTGCCCGCTGACGGGCAATGACGCAGAGTGGAGGGCCGGGCATACCCAGCCCCTACAGAGAGGTGCAGGAAATGTACTTTCACGCAGGGCAGGATTTTGTACTGAACACCCGGGACGTCATCGGGGTGTTTGATCTGGACACAGCCGGGGCGTCGCGGCGGACGGAAGAATATTTCCGCCACGCCGAGAACGAGGGTGCGGTCGTGGACCTTTGCGCCCCCGGCACCCTGCCCAAAAGTTTTATGGTCACCGATTTCCCCGATGAGACCGTGTATATCAGCCAGCTTTCGCCCGCCGCATTGAAGAAGAGGGCGGAAAAATTAGAGTTTTAAAGAACCACGACCGCAGGGGCCGGGCATGCCCGGCCCGCAACATAAAAAGTACCGCCCGATAAAAGGGCAATAACGCAAGGCGGAGGGCCGGGCATGCCCGGCCCCTACATTGCAAAATAAGAGATACCCACCCACAACAGGAGGCTATCATTTCATGGCAGAAGAAATCATCACCGAAACCAACCGCGAGACGGCTACCGACCATGCCTACGGCGGTGCGCAGATCCAGGTCCTGGAAGGCCTGGAGGCTGTGCGCAAGCGCCCCGGTATGTATATCGGCTCCACCGGGCCTTCCGGTCTGCACCACCTCGTCTATGAGATCGTCGATAACGCCATCGACGAGGCGCTGGCGGGCTACTGCACCCACATCGAAGTCACCATCAAGCCCGGCAACATCATCGAAGTATCGGACAATGGCCGCGGCATCCCGGTCGATATCCAGCCCAAGCTGGGCATCCCGGCTGTCACCGTCGTTTACACTGTGCTGCACGCCGGCGGCAAGTTCGGCGGCGAGGACTCCGGCTACAAGGTCGCCGGCGGTCTGCACGGCGTCGGCGCGTCGGTCGTCAACGCTTTGTCTGAGTGGCTGACCGTCCGCGTGCGCCGCGATGGGGTAGAGTATGAGCAGAGCTTCAAGCGCGGCAAGCCCGACGGCGACCTGAAAAAAATCGGCGCGGCGGCTTCTACCGGAACGACAGTCACCTTCAAGCCCGACCCGGAGATGTTCCAGGAAACGACGCTCTACCGCTATGAAACGCTGCTGAAGCGCCTGCGGGAGGAAGCGTTCCTGAACGCCGGTGTCAAGATCACCCTGACCGATGAGCGCCCCGATGCCGACCGCCCGCAGGATGAGCAGAACGGCGAAATGCGCGCCGAGACAATGTGCTACGAGGGCGGTATCCGTTCTTTTGTCAGCTACCTGTGCGAGCGCCGCGACTTAACGCCGCTGCACCCCCAGGTCATGTATATGAAGGGCGAGGGCCAGGGCGCTGTGGCCGAGGTCGCCCTGCAATACTACGACAACAGCTATAACGAGCTGCTGTTGAGCTTTGCCAACAACGTCCATACCCCCGAGGGCGGTACCCACGAGGAAGGCTTCAAGCTGGCCCTGACCCGCGTGCTGAATGAGTACGGCCGCGCCAAGGGGATTTTGAAGGATAAGGACGAGAATCTGTCCGGCCCCGACGCCCGCGAGGGCATCATCGCCGTCGTCAGCGTCAAGCTGCAGGAGGCCCAGTTCGAGGGCCAGACCAAGGCAAAGCTGGGCAACACCTTCATCAAGGGCCTGGTCAACAACGTCGTCTACAAGGCGCTGACAGAGTTCTTTGAGGAAAACCCCGCCGTTGCCAAGGCAATTTTGGAGAAGGCTACCCAGGCTGCCCGCGCCCGCGCCGCCGCCAAAAAAGCCCGCGAACTGGTCCGCCGCAAGAGCGCGCTGGAATCCAACCGTATGCCCGGCAAGCTGGCTGACTGCCACGAAAAAGACCCCGCCAAGACAGAACTCTTCATCGTGGAGGGCGATTCTGCAGGCGGCTCGGCCAAGATGGGCCGAGACTCCAACATTCAGGCCATCCTGCCTTTGTGGGGCAAGATGCTGAACGTCGAAAAGGCCCGCGCCGACCGCATCTACGGCAACGATAAACTGATGCCTGTTGTCACCGCGCTGGGCACCGGCATTGGCGACGAGTTTGATATCAGCAAAGTGCGCTACCACAAGATCTTCATCATGGCCGATGCTGATGTCGACGGTTCGCACATCTGCACGCTGATGCTGACCTTCTTCTTCCGCTATATGCGCCCGCTGATCGACAACGGCTATGTCTATGTCGCCCAGCCGCCGCTGTTCAAGCTGCAGAAGGGTCAGACCGTCAAGTACGCCTACAACGACGAAGAAATGAAGGTGTTGAGCGCCGAAATGCCCGGCGCGAAGGTCAACCGCTACAAAGGCTTGGGCGAGATGAACCCCGACCAGCTGTGGGAGACCACCATGAACCCAGACAACCGCGTCATTGTCCAAATTAAAATTGAGGACGCCGAGCGCGCCGACGAAGCGTTCAGCATTCTGATGGGTGAGCAGGTCGAACCCCGCCGCCAGTTCATCGAAAAGAACGCCAAGTACGCGAATTTGGATGTGTGATACATCATACGCCGCCCGTGTAGGGGCCGGGCATGCCCGGCCCGCCGCATAAAAACCACCGCCCCGTTTATGGTGTATGAATCATGGATTATACGATTTTATGCCCGCGCAAAAATCCCCGTTTGCAAAATTATGATTTATGATTATAGAAGAGAAAATTATTATTTTGTGACCGTATGTGCGCATCATAAACAATGTGTGTTTGGCGCGGCAGGAAAACCAAATGTCGTCGGACAAATGGCCGCACAAGGAATAAAGGATATTTCCAGACATTTTCCCGGTGTGGGTGTGGATGAATATGTGGTAATGCCAAATCATGTTCATATGATATTGGTTTTTCCGCAGGAACAATGTAATTTGTCCGCCGTAGTGGGAAGCTACAAGTCGTATGTGTCCAAAATGTTCCATGTGGAACATCCGGGTGTGACATTGTGGCAGCGTTCATTTTATGATCATATTATTCGTGATGAAAACGCGTATTGTGAAATTAAAAGATATATTCAGGAAAATCCGTTGAAATGGGATTTGGATGAATATAACCCACACGCATAGCGCAGCGTACAAGCAACGATCCGTTTGTGGGCAATAACGCAAAGTTGAGGGCCGGGCATGCCCGGCCCCTACGGTGCAGTAAAATTAGTAAGTTCAAGTAAGATTGAGTTAAGGTGATACAATGGAAGAAAACATCATCATGGTGCCGGGGTCCGGTACTAAGGTCATTGTGCGCGATGTGAAACAGGAGATCGAGACGGCGTTCCTGGACTACTCGATGTCCGTTATCGTGGCGCGCGCTCTGCCTGATGTGCGTGACGGCCTCAAGCCCGTGCATCGCCGCATCCTGTACACGATGCACGAGCGCGGCAACGATCCGCAGCACCCCTACCGCAAATCTGCTGATACCGTCGGTGCGGTGCTTGGCTCGTACCACCCCCACGGCGATGCGTCGGTCTATGATGCCATGGTCCGTCTGGCACAGGATTTCAGCCTGCGCTACCCGCTGGTTGATGGCCAGGGCAACTTCGGTTCCGTTGACGGCGATCCCCCGGCTGCTTACCGTTACACCGAGGCCCGTATGTCCAAGATGGCCTGCGAGATGCTGACGGATATCGAGAAGGAGACCATCGACTGGGATCCCAACTTTGATGAAACCAAGAAGGAACCCCACGTCCTGCCCAGCCGCTTCCCGAACCTGCTGGTCAACGGCAGCCAGGGCATTGCGGTCGGTATGGCTACGAACATCCCGCCCCACAACCTGCGCGAGATCGTCAACGGCATGGTCGCCCTGATGGACGACCCCGAAATCGACCTGGCCGGGCTGATGGAATACGTCAAAGGCCCCGACTTCCCGACCGGCGGCATCATCATGGGCCGCAGCGGCATCCGCGCAGCCTACGCCACGGGCCGCGGCAAAATCACCCTGCGCGGCCGCGCCGAAATCGTCGAGAAGAAGAACGGCCGCTATGAAATCCTAATCAGCGAAATTCCCTACATGGTCAACAAGACCCGCCTCATCGAGTCCATTGCGGACCTTGTGAAGGATAAGCGCATTGAGGGCATCAGCGACCTGAACGACGAATCTTCCAGCCGCACCGGCATGAAGATCGTCATTGAAATCAAGAAGGACGCGAACCCTCAGGTCGTGCTGAACCAGCTCTACCGCTACACCCAGCTGCAGGACACCGTGGGTGTCATTATGCTGGCGCTGGACGACGGTGTGCCCAAAATCATGAGCCTCAAGACCATGATGGAGCGCTACATCGAGTTCCAGATGCAGGTCATCCGCCGCAGAACCGCCTTTGATTTGCGCAAGGCGAAAGAGCGTGAGCACATCCTTGAAGGCCTGCACAAGGCCGTCGACATCGTCGATGAAATTATCGCGACCATCCGCGCCTGCAAGGGCGGCTTTGCCGAGGCACGCCAGGCCGTCATGGACAATTTCGGTTTTGATGAGCCGCAGGCGGACGCAATCGTCAAGCTGCAGTTGGGCCGCTTGGCCGGTCTGGAAATCCTGAAAATCGAGCAGGAGTTGGGCGAGCTGCGCGAGGCCATCGCCGATTATGAGGATATCCTCGCCAATGACGAGCACGTCAAGCGCATCGTCAAGACTGACCTGACCACGCTGGCCGACAAGTACGGCGACGAGCGCCGCACTTCCATCGAGGCTGTGTCCGGCGAGGTCGACATCGAGGATCTGATCCCCGAGGAAACCTGCGTCTTTACGCTGACCCACGAGGGGTATATCAAGCGCACCACGCTGGATACCTACCAGGCACAGAACCGCGGCGGCCGCGGTGTGCAGGGCATGACCCAGAAGGACGAGGACTTCACCGAGGAAATGTATGTCGGCTCAACGCATGACTATATGCTGTTCCTGACGAATCAGGGCCGTGTCTACCGCCTGAAGGGCTACCAGGTACCCGAGGGCAGCCGCACCGCCAAGGGCAGCCATATCGTGAACCTGCTGCAGCTGCAGGAGGGCGAGAAGGTCACGCTGATGCTGCAGCAGAAGGCCGACGTGGACGAGGACAACACCTACGCGACGATGATCACGAAGCAGGGTCTTATCAAGCGCACGCCGCTGTCCCACTTCCGCAACATCCGCAAGGCGGGCCTGATTGCCATTGCCCTGAATGAGGGCGACAGCTTGGTTTGGAGCCACCTGACGAAGGGCGACGATGAAATTATTGTCGCCACCCACGACGGCGCGGCCATCCACTTTACCGAGGATGATGCCCGCGCCATGGGCCGTACCGGCCACGGTGTCCGCGTTATCAAACTGCGCGAGGGCGACTATGTCGTCGGCGCCGGCGTCTGCCGCCCGGGTGCCACTGTGCTGACTATCAGCGAAGAGGGCAAGGGCCGCCGCAGCCGCATCGACGATTACCGCATCACGAAGCGCGGCGGCTTAGGCATCCGCAACTACTCCAACGGCAATGTGGCGGGTATCAAGATCGTGGACGACACCGATGATCTGATTTTGATCAGCCAGAACGGCATCCTGATCCGCATCCATGCGTCGGACATCAACATCCAGAGCCGCTACGGCAGCGGTGTCCGCGTCATGCGCCTGGTCGAGGATGACAAGGTGGCCGTGGTCGCCCGTGTCGACCGCGACAACGAAGCCGAGACCGCGAAAATCGAGGATACCGGCGAGACTGACCCGACCCCTGAGGAACTGGCAGCCATTGAGGCGGAGGAGCTTGCCCAGGAGGCCGCAGAGGATAACGCAGCCGATACCAACGACGAAGAATAACCCTACTTTCTTTGCAAAGAAAGTAAGCAAAGAAACTCCAAAATAGCAAACCGTGAAGGGGAGGCCGGGTTGGCCTCTCCTTTTTGGTAAAAGAAAAATAAAGGAGTACCACATGGAACATCTGCATACGACCATCTGTGCCCTGGCGACGCCGCCAGGGGAGGGCGGCATTGCCACCGTCCGCGTCTCCGGGCCGGACGCCTACGGCATCGTCGGCAAGATTTTTGCGCCGGTGCGGCAGGGCAAGAGCGTTGCCGACGCCAAGGGCTACACCGCCATGCTGGGCCATTACCTGCTGCACGGCGCGGAGATGGACGAGTGCGTGGCACTGTTTTTCCGCGCACCGCACTCCTACACCGGTGAGGATGTGATAGAGTTGTCGGTCCACGGCGGCACGGCTATGGCGGACGGCCTGCTGGAAGCGCTGATCACGGCGGGGTGTGCGCCTGCAGGCCCCGGTGAATTCACCCGCCGCGCACTGGAAAATGGGCGTATGTCGCTGACCCAGGCCGAGGCCGTGATGGAAGTTATCGCGGCGAACGGCCGGCAGGGGGCGGCGCTGGCAAAATCCGCACTGGATGGGCGGCTGGCAAAACGCATTGGCTGCATCCAGACTGCACTGCAAACGCTGAACGCCCACCTGACCGCCTGGGTCGATTACCCCGAGGAGGACGTCCCCGAACTGTCCGACGAGGCGTTTGTGCAAACCTTGACAGAACAGAAGGCCGAGTTGGACGCGCTGATCAACGGGTACAGTGCGGGCGCAGTGCTGCGCCATGGCGTGGACTGCGTGCTGCTGGGGCGACCCAACGTGGGCAAAAGCACGCTGCTGAACCTGCTTGCCGGGTTCGACCGGGCCATCGTCACGCCGGTGGCAGGCACGACCCGGGATATTGTCGAGCAGGCCGTGCAGCTGGGCAGCGTGCGGTTGAACCTGTTTGACACCGCCGGTGTGCGGGAGGTTGGTGTTGATGGTGACGCGATAGAGGCCGAAGGCATCCGCCGCAGCTGGAAAAAGCTGGACGAAGCTGGGCTGGTGCTGGCGGTGTTCGATGCCGCGCAGCCGCTCTCCGAAGATGATTTGGAGCTGGCCCGCAAATGCCGGAGCCGCCCGGCCATTGCCGTGCTGAATAAACAGGACCTGGCGGGAAAGCAGGATGTTCCACGTGGAACATTGGAGCCGTATTTTAAGAAAATCGTTCCCATGTGCGCCAAAGACGCCGTGGGCTTGCAGGCTTTGACGGACGCCGTGGCAGATCTGTTAGGCACGGCCCAGCTGGATCCGAGCGCCGCCCAGCTGTGCAGCGCCCGCCAACTTGCCGCGGCGACCCGGGCAAGGGACGCGCTGGCCGAAGCCATCCGCGCAAGGCAGGACGGCTTTGGGCTGGACGCCGCCGCCGTCTGCCTGACGGACGCCCTGCAGGCGTTGTGCGATTTGACCGGTGAAGACGCGACAGAGGCAACGATTGATGAAGTGTTTGAAACATTCTGCGTGGGCAAGTAAGTAAATAATAAGGAGCCTTCCCCCGAGGAAAAAGCCTTTTGGGGAGAGCCTTCCCCCTCTGGGGGAAGGTGGCCGCAGGCCGGATGAGGGGCGAGTTTCCGGCGGCAACTCGGTAAAGGGACAATAGAGTTAAAGTTGCCCCTCATCAGCCGCTTGCGGGCGGCAGCTTCCCCCAAAGGGGGAAGCCTTTAGAAAGTGGAGGCAAACTATGAAAGGCATCAAAACCATAAATCCGTTACGCAAAAATGCCCGAACCCTCCGCAAAGAAATGACCCGGCAGGAACGGCATCTTTGGTATGACTTTCTGAAAAATCTCCCGCAAACGGTCCACCGTCAAAAAATGATTGGCAATTTTATAGTTGATTTTTATATTCCATCGTGTAAACTGGTAATAGAGCTGGATGGCGCACAGCATACCGAACCGCAGGCTGCCGCGTGCTGCGCTATGGCAACAATGAACTGGATACAAATTTCGCAGGAGTCTGCGAGGATATTCTGCAAAAGATAGGGTAAGAAGGAAAGTATATGGACAAACTAGGAACCTACGACGTCATCGTCATCGGCGCGGGGCACGCCGGTATTGAAGCGGCGCACGCGGCAGCGAAACTGGGGGCAAGGACTGCGGTGTTTACGCTGTCACTGGATTTTATCGGCAATATGCCCTGCAATCCGTCCATCGGCGGCACGGCCAAGGGCCATCTCGTCCGCGAGGTCGATGCCCTGGGCGGGCTGATGGGCATTGCCGCGGACGCCACCTACCTGCAAAGCCGGATGCTGAACCGCGGCAAAGGCCCCGCCGTACACAGCCTGCGCGTACAGACCGACCGCAAGCGCTACCATATCTGGATGAAACACGCGCTGGAAAAGACCGCCAACCTCGATATCCACCAGGGTGAGATCGTCGGCGTGGATGTACAGGACGGCAAGGTCTGCGGTGTGTACACTAATCTGCACGGCTACTACGGCTGCAAGGCCGTCGTCGTGGCCACCGGCACCAACCTGGGCGGCCGCATTTTCGTCGGCGATGCCCACTATGACAGCGGTCCCGACGGCACCCACGCCGCCACCGGGCTGACAAAATGTCTGGTGGCGCACGGCTTCACGCTGCGCCGCTTCAAGACCGGCACGCCCGCCCGCGTCCACCGCCGCAGCATCGACTTCTCGAAGCTCGAATGCCAGCCCGGCGACCCAGACGACGAATTGCAGCCCTTCAGCTTTATGACCCGCGTGCCGATGCACAACAAGGTCAACTGCTACATCGCCTACACGAACCCCGCGACCCATAAGGTCATTCTCGACAACCTGCACCGCTCGCCGCTCTACGGCGGCGACATTCAGGGCGTCGGCCCGCGCTACTGCCCTTCGATTGAGGATAAGGTCGTCCGTTTCAAAGAGAAGGAGCGCCACCCGGTCTTTGTGGAGCCCTGCGGCGAGGACACCGAGGAAATGTACCTGCAGGGCCTTTCGTCCAGCCTGCCCGAGGCCGTGCAGAACGAGATGTACCGCACGATCGCCGGGTTTGAAAATCTCGAGATCATGCGCCCGGCCTACGCCATCGAGTATGACTGCGTAGACCCCACCACCCTGAAGCCTACGCTGGAAAGCAAGGTCGTCAGCGGCATCTACGGCGCGGGGCAGTTCAACGGCACCTCCGGTTACGAGGAAGCCGCCGCCCAGGGCCTGCTGGCCGGCTTAAACGCCGCCCGCCATGCGCTGGGCAAAGAAGAACTTGTGCTGGCGCGGCACACAAGCTACCTCGGCACACTGGTCGATGACCTTGTGACGAAGGGCGTGCTGGACCCCTACCGCATGATGACGAGCCGCAGCGAGTACCGCCTGAGCCTGCGCCAAGACAACGCCGACGAGCGCCTGACACCCATTGGCAGGGAATACGGCCTGGTGGACGATGAGCGGTGGGCCATGTTCTGCCATGACCGAGAGGTCAAGCAGACCGAACTGCATCGGTTGGAGACGACAAGCATCAAATTGGCCGACCTGCGCGCGGCTGCCCCCGAAGGTGCCGAGCTGGGCGAGATCGGCGGCACGGCCATCGAGCTGATGCGCCGCCCCTACATCAACTATGAGTTGGTTGCCAAGGTCATCGGCCGTGGCGAGGGTGTGACCACCGCCATGGCCCAGCGCATCGAGACGGAAATACGCTACGCCGGGTACATTGCCCGCGAGGAACGCATTATCCGGGACATCCAGCGGCATGAAAACGTGAAGATCCCCGAGGATTTCGACTATGCGCCCATCGAGACGATGACGCTGGAATCCCGCGAGAAGCTGGCAAAAATCCGCCCCCGTACCTTAGCCCAGGCCGGGCGGATACCCGGGGTATCACCCAGTGATCTGGCGCAGCTGAGTATTGTGATTTTGAAGGATAGTAAATGAGCCTTCCCCCTCTGGGGGAAGGTGCCCGAGGCCCCGCCCGAGGGCGGATGAGGGCCGAGTATATCGATTTCACCCGCAACCGGGCAGCCACATACAGTCTGCCCTCATCAGCCGCCTGCGGGCGGCAGCTTCTCCCAAAGGAAGAAGCCTTTGTGCAAGGAGATGAAAAAATGATTGATAAAAACAGATTAGCCACCAAATGTTCCACATGGAACATCACCCTGACCCCCACCCAGCTGGACTTGCTGGACAAGTACGCCGAGCTGCTGGTCAGCTATAACGAGAAGGTCAATCTGACCGCCATCACCAGCCCCGAGGGCATCGAGGACCGCCACTTTGCGGACAGTCTGCTGTTTGCGGCCCAGCCCGAGGTGCAGGGCAAGATGGTGGACGTCGGCACCGGGGCAGGGTTCCCGGGCATCGTGGCAAAAATCTACAAGCCCGATTTGCAGCTGACCCTGATGGAACCCACCGGCAAGCGGGTGGACTTTTTGAAATACGTCTGTGCTGAACTGGGCCTGACCGGGGTCGAGTTTGCCAAGGAGCGCGCCGAGGAAGCCGCCCGCAAGATCTGGCGTGAGCAGTTCGACATTGCCAGTGCCCGTGCCGTGGCGGCCCTGCCGGTGCTGAGCGAATACTGCCTGCCGCTGGTCAAGGTGGGCGGGCGGTTCATCGCCATGAAGGGCCCCGAAGCCGATGCCGAGGCCAAGGCTGCGGCCAACGCCCTGAAAAAGCTGGGCGGCCGATATGAGGAAACCCGGCAGTTCACCCTGCCGGACGGCAGTGCGCGGGGACTGGTTTTCTGCAAAAAAATATCGCAAACTCCGACGGTTTACCCCCGAAACGGCGGGAAAATCGCAAAGAAACCGTTGTAACACCGCGAAAAACCGGATATCCGGGCGAACGATTTTTCTTTCCCGGGCGTATAAAATATGCTATGCTTTTTGTAGAAAAAAGCATAGCATATTTTTATGGGCCGCTTTTGTAGGGGCCGGGCATACCCGGCTCTCAGCTTTGCGGCAGGCATACAGTAAACCCAGGGGGAGGAACCGAAATTGCCAAAGAATGATATCCAAAAGCAGGGCCGTATTTTAATGCTGCCGGTGGATTGCATCGAGCCGTCGCCCTACCAGGCCCGCACCGCCTTTGATGAGCCGGAAATCGCTGCGCTGGCGGTCAGCATTTTGCAAAACGGTCTGCTGCAGCCCATCAGCGTGCGGCGGGTCGGTATCCGCAAATACCAGCTTGTGGCGGGGGAACGCCGCCTGCGTGCCTGCCGCCTGGCCAAGCTGGACAAGGTTCCTGCGATTCTGGCCGACTACGACGACAGCGAGTCCGCCGCGCTGGGACTTCTCGAAAATCTGCAGCGCAGCCAGTTGGATCCGTTTGACACGGCGCGGGGCATCAAGGAGGTCATCCGCCTGTGGGGCTGCACCCAGGCCGAGGCTGCGCGGCGGCTGGGTTTGAGCCAGCCAGCCCTTGCCAACAAACTGCGGCTGCTGACCCTGACGCCGGAACAGCAGCAGCTTTGCACGGCCAACCATTTGAGTGAGCGCCACGCCCGCGCCGCCCTGCGCCTGCCCGAGAGCCGCCGCACGGCCGCGCTGGAAAAGATGGCGCGGGACAAAATGAGTGTGCGCCAGGCGGACAAGCTCGTGGATCAGATGTTGACCGCGCCCAACGCCCCCAGCCCCTGCCGCCGCACGATCCCCATGGTGCGGGATGTGAGGTTCTTTGTAAACACGCTGCAGCACGCGGTGGATTTGATGACCCAGAAGGGGATAGCCGCCACGACGCACTGCGATAAGCATGACGGATGTTTGGAGTACATAGTGAGGATACCGGTCAGCAGTGACGGGACCGTAGGCAAGCAGGAGGACGCCCCCAAGAAGGAGGACAGCGAGTTTGCGGTGAAGGTGTGAGGAAGAAAAGCCTCACCCCCCTTAGAGGAAAGGTGGCCAAAAGCCGGATGAGGGGCGGCGTAAGGGTGCCGCCCGGTAAAGAGGGCAGTAGAGCCAAGGCCGCCCCTCATCAGTCTGCTTCGCAGACAGCTTCTCCCAAGGGAGAAGCCTTTGCCCCGGTAAATGTTCCACGTGGAACATTTACCGGGGCTTTTTTCTGTTTAACCCCTTTTTTATCCCCAATTTTTGTGCTATAATAATACCAAGCGGCCCTGTGCCGCCCAAAAAACGCAAAAATAGGGGAGGTACGGCGTGGCAAAAGTCATCGCAATAGCAAACCAGAAGGGCGGCGTTGGCAAAACCACCACCGCCGTCAACCTGAGTGCCTGTGTGGCGGCGCTGGGCAAGAAGGTCCTGGTCGTGGATCTGGACCCCCAGGGCAACACCACCTCCGGGTACGGGATATCCAAAAACAAGGTCGAGGCCGACACCTACACCTGCCTGATCGACGACGAGGACGTCCGCGGGGCCATCGTGAAAACCGAGTACAACGCGGACCTTTTACCCTCCAACACCCAGCTGGCGGGTGCTCCCATCGAGCTTGTCTCGGTGCCCCGGCGTGAGATGCGCCTGCGCACCGTCTTAGCACCGGTCGTGCCGCTCTACGACTACATCTTCATCGACTGTGCACCGTCGCTCGACCTGCTGACCGTCAATGCCCTCTGTGCGGCGGACACGGTCATCATCCCGATGCAGTGCGAGTTCTTCGCGCTGGAAGGATTGAGCGAACTGATGACGACCCTAAAGACCGTGCGCAAAAAGTACAACCGCTACCTGGACATCGAGGGCGTGCTCTTCACGATGTATTCCGGGCGGCTGAACCTGACGATGCAGGTCGTCGCGCAGGTCAAAAAGTACTTTGGCGACAAGGTCTACCGCGCCGTCATCCCCCGCACCGTGCGCCTGAGCGAGGCACCCAGCTTTGGTATGCCCATCAATTTCTATGAGCCGAACGGCAAGGGCTGCGACGCCTACATGGAACTGGCGCGGGAATTTTTAACCAACAACGAACGGTAAGGAGGGACGCCCATGGCAAAAAAAAAGCTGGGCGGGCTTGGCAAAGGGCTGGACAGCCTGTTTGCCGAACTGCCCGATATCAGCGATGAGCCGTCCAGCTCGACCCTGCCGCTGCGGGAAATCGAGCCGGACCCCGAACAGCCCCGCAAACGCTTTGACGAGGATGCGCTGAATCAGCTGGCCGACAGCATCACCGAAAACGGCCTGCTGCAGCCCATCGCGGTGCGGCCTAAAAAGGTGGGCACCGGGTACATCATCATTGCGGGTGAGCGCCGCTGGCGTGCCGCCCGGCTGGCGGGCCTGGACGAGGTCCCGGTCATCATCAAGGATGTGACCGACGAGCAGGCCGCCGCGCTGGCACTGATCGAAAACCTGCAGCGCGAAGACCTGGACCCCATCGAGGTGGCCGAGGGCTGCCGACAGCTCATCGACAAGTACGGCCTGACCCAGGAGAGCGCCGCCAAAAAGCTGGGCAAAAGCCGCAGCGCCGTCACCAACAGCCTGCGCCTGCTGGCCCTTCCCGAGGATGTGCGCCGCATGGTCAGCGCGGGCAAGCTGAGCTTCGGCCACGCAAAGGTGCTGCTGGGCCTGCCCAGCGCCGAGTTGATGCAGCAGGCCGCCGCCGAGGTCGTCGCACAGAATTTGAATGTGCGCCAGACCGAGGCCCTGTGCAAAAAGCTGGCCAAGCCCGCCAAGCCGCCGAAGGTAAAGGATAACTTCACCCGCCCGAAGCGTGCCGTCGAGGTCGAAGCTGCCCTGAAAGAGGTGACCGGCAGCGAGGTCCACGTGGAATACAAGGACGGAAAAGGCTCGCTGAAAATCGACTTTTACAGCGACGATATGCTGCAAAAGTTCGTGAGCCTGCTGGGAATGTATGACCCGGAAGGGTGAGCAGCCGTTATAAAACCTTCCCCCTTGGGGCTGCACCCGCAGGCGCGTGTCGGAGCGCAACCGCCGTAGGCGGCTCTTAGCGCGTAGACTGAAGGTGGCCGCGGGCCGGATGAGGGGAGAGTTTCCGGCAATGACCCGCTGACGGGCAATGAAGATAAACTTTGCCCTCATCAGCCGCCTGCGGGCGCAGCCCCGAGGGAAAAGCCTTGTAGGGGCGGGGCATGCCCCGCCCGCAGCCTACCCATAAAATGCTATTTATTTGTAAAGCCGAGGGCCGGACATGTCCGGCCCCTACAAAAGCAAATATTGAATAGAGGAGTACCACTATGTTAGACATTCGTTTTGTCCGTGAAAACCCGGACGCTGTCAAGGAAAACATCAAGAAAAAGTTCCAGGACGCCAAGCTGCCCCTCGTCGATGAGGTCATCAAGCTTGACGCCAAGTACCGCGCCGCCATCGGCGAGGCCAGCGACCTGCGCGCAAACCGCAACAAGCTGTCCAAGCAGATCGGCGCACTGATGGGCCAGGCCAAGAAGGACCCCAGCAAGGCCGCCGAGGCCGAGGAAATCAAGAAGCAGGTCACCGCCCAGGCTGACCGCCTGAAGGAGCTGGAAGCCAAGGAGACCGAGCTGCAGGCCAAGATTCAGGAGATCATGTACACGATCCCCCAGATGATCGACCCCAGCGTGCCCATCGGCCCCGACGACAGCCATAACGTCGAGGTCCAGCGCTTCGGCGAGCCCGTTGTGCCCGACTACCCGATCCCGTACCACGTGGACATCATGGAGAGCTTCGACGGCATCGACCTTGACGCCGCAGGCCGCGTCTCCGGCAACGGCTTCTACTACCTGCTGGGCGACATTGCCCGCCTGCACGAGGCTGTGCTGGCCTACGCCCGCGATTTTATGATCGACAAGGGCTTTACCTACGTCATCCCCCCGTTCATGATGCACGGCGACGTGGTCAAGGGCGTTATGTCCTTCCCTGAAATGGACGCTATGATGTATAAAATCGAGGGCGAGGACCTGTACCTGATCGGCACGTCCGAGCACACGATGATTGGCCGCTTCATCGACCAGACGCTGGACGGTGCCAAGCTGCCCCTGACCCTGACCAGCTACAGCCCCTGCTTCCGCAAGGAGAAGGGCGCCCACGGCATCGAGGAGCGCGGC
>ENA-UOOC01001763-UOOC01001763.1-human-gut-metagenome-genome-assembly--contig:-C48old-NODE-1763-length-17666-cov-5.365113_pt1 | contig 17666 bp, 15 predicted proteins | sample MGYA00242469_ERZ724016 | MGnify/ENA metagenome assembly ERZ724016 | reverse complement strand
GCAGAAAGCGTTGATATATGTTCCACAAACAGAGCCATAAGGCTCTGCAGTGCATTGGTTAAATCCATGTCCTGGATATCCTCACAGTACATGAAAAACAGTTCACCATAACTTTTCTGGTCATTCTGGTTTCTGCGGATCCATTCCAGAATGATATATCGTGTAAATACAATGGTTGTATGGCTTACCATTGCACCATAATTACGGCTCTGGAATTCCGAACCTAATTTCAGGAAAGATTTTGATGCCTTGAAAAAGCATTCAATTGACCATATGCCGATATTTTAGAAATGCCGATAAAATTTCTGTAAGGTTCCATGCCTGACCCAATATCAGGCATGGTTAATAAACTATCGGCATTTATTTTAATCCACAAAGCCGCTTGATAGCATCTTCGTCATTGGCATACTTGAACACCACATCATCCTTAAAGACGGATCTGTCGCTATCGCTAAGCTTATGCAGTGCTTCCCTCTTCATTTCTTCAGTAACCTTAGCGTAGAAACGAGTCGTTTCTATATTCGAATGACCAAGCCATTCAGATATAGTAGGGAGAGGCACCCCCGCCTGATACAGGTGCATTGCCCTCGTCCTTCTGAAAAGATGCGAATGCAGATGGACTAGATCCGGATTGCTTTTGCGAACCTCTGTTTCACATCCTGCAAATATACGGCTGACATTATCACTGGACATTTTGTTTCTCCGGCCATTTCGGAAAGAATAAAACATCAGATTCTCCGAAGTCTTGTCTGGATGATATTTTTCGCAGTAATCTTCAAACTGGCTCCATATTTCCTTGGATAAGGGTGTAATCCTATGTTTCTTTCCTTTTACGTAGAAATGGACATCAGCCTCCCCGTTGGATGTCGCTTTAATATCAAGGAGTTTTAGTGACAATACCTCATTTATCCGTGCACCGCTTTCATACAGAAGCGACAGGAGAAAACGATCTCTTACAGCTTCACGGTTGCTATCTGTACTTTTAAGAACCAGGTACACATCATTAACTGAAAGCCATGTAAAATCGAGAATCCTTTCATCATCAACATCGCTTATCTCGCGGATTGCCTCATACGCATCAAGGGAGATAGCGTTCTTTTTATAAAGGTACTTGCAGAATCCCCGTAGATCTGACAGGCGATGGTTTATGGTCGGTGCCACGTTATTGCGTTCAGATTTCAGCCAGGCCATGAATTCTACTATGTTTTTCTGGCTGAAGTCAGATGACTGCATCGTTAGGACAGTCACCTTTTGTTTTGATTCAAGGTATGTCACAAACAGATTTATGCTATATCTGTACGAGTCAATTGTGTCTTTATCGCGATTCCTGACACCCGGAAGGTAGATTCTCATAAATTCACCCATAAGCGATACAAGGCGTGGATCTTTAGCTTTAATCCTCATCTTCCGGAACCCCCTTTCCATAAACCTGGGAAAGGAGAGCCCAGTTTACAGCTTTGGACTTGCGCAGATTCTCTGGAAGAAGGTGGATATAATAAAGCGTTGATGTGAGTTCTGAATGCCCCATATATGCCGAAAGGTACGGCAATAATTCCATCACGTCCTTCCCATTGTTTATCCAGCGGATTATATTACGCGAAGCAAAAGCGTGCCACAGATCATAAGGTCTTGGAGTCCCCTTCCATGAAATGCCACTCTTTGAGATCAGGTTCCTCCATATCTGGTTGTACCACGATGCTTCGTATGGTGTGCCGTCCCATTTTTGAAAGAACCATTGCCTCTTTCCTGCTACGGAATCGTATTTCTGACAGAGCGCGCGCATATCCTCTGACATAATGATGTGCCGATCCTTGTGCCTCTTGGACTGCCGTATATAAACGTCTCCTGTAATCAGGTTTACATCCTCTGTTCGTATCGCAGGTGGTTCCTGTGGGCGAAGACCACAGCAGTAAAGCAACCGGCTATACACAGGAAACACAATCTCTGGCAGATATCTTTTCCCACAGGTTTTGCCAACATATGAGTCAATCATTTTAAATACCCCGGAGAGTTCATCATCCGTAAACAGGTACGGATTGAAAGCTATGCGCTTTACTACATAGTCGTCATCCGGTATATAATCATCATATCCAAGGAAGTTCAGGTATTTCGTGTACTCCCGCAGGAGAGAGAGGAAGACGGATTTGCTGTTGACAGTATAAGGATAATAAATGAGCCACCCGTCTACCATTTCCTGGGTAAAGCGGGCAGACAGGGGATGGTTCTTTACACAAAAGTTTATAAATGGAGGAACCGAACTCCTATATGTAGCGGTGGCGTATCCAATGGACTGGCGATATTTCATCATCTCCTCAAATGCGTCATTGAGTTTTTTATCAAGGGTCATGCTCCAGCACCTCCCTCCAGGGATCCGGCACTTTCTGTATGTCCAAAATAGAACCCGCTGGTAATAGGCACATCCGAAAAATCCATTGCCACGAATGATATCTGGTGCGTATCGTGTGTGATGTACGGTTTATCCTCAATAATGGATTTGTGTCCCATCATCTGGGACACGGTTTCAATGGGAACTCTTCTTGACACCATAACCGTTTCAAAGGAACGCCGTAAACTATGGAATCCTCTAAATGCGATTTTGGATACGCCTGCTTTTTCGCAATACTTGTCAATCATACTGCCAAATCCCTTTGACAGTCTTCGATACGGAGCCTTTACTGTTACGAAAACCTCAGGAATATCGCATTTAGGACGCCAGTCGAGGATATAATCAGCAAGGGCGTTCAAGGTGGCACCGTTCAGTTCAGATACGATTGGCGTATGAGTTTTTGACTGCACTACTGACACTTTGTGATTGTGCCAGTCTATATCTGATAACTTAATGCCTATGATGTCGATTCCGCGGAGCCCTGTGCAGTATGCAACAAGTATAATCGCAAGATCCCTCTTTCCAATGGTGCTATCTGTATCAGCTGCCTGGGCTATTCCCGAAATCTCTTCTTCAGAATAGACCGGGATAATACGCCGGTGATTATTTTTCAGCTTCAGAAGAGTATAATCACGGTGCAGGCAATCATTCCCATGAGCCCGAAGGTATTCCGTGGCATACTTTACACACCTTAACGTACGTCCGGTACTGCCGCTGTTCGAAACCAGTACTTCATCAATCAGGAATGACATGACTATAGTGTCATCAATACGTTGCGGCTTTATCCCGAACTGTTCAGCGTACCACAAAAAATGTCTGGTAGGGGCTCGGAGATCCTTTTTTGTTGCATTGCTGATAGGGTAACTGTTGAGAATTATTTCCACGAGGCTGCTTGTCTCGTCGGATACAATGTACTTGAGCGGATGAGATTTAGTGCTCGAAAAATCAACAATGCCGCTTTCCGCAAGTGAAGATAGCATACGCATAACACGCAGTTGGAATCGATGATATTCCTTGCATATCTCACCGGAAGAACACCTGGTGTCAAGATTGTCCTTGTAGGAATCCATCAACTCCGGACTGTAGGAATCAACCTGTGATGACTGCGCAAAGCGTACTATCGAATTACAAACAATCTGATACTGTTCTAAAGACACTTCCAGTATCCCGTAGGCTCTCACCTCCTTCATGAGCTGATCAGTTAATGGTTTTAGTAACGGGTAGGATTTTATCATACACGGTCTCCTCGTATAATAAGTGTATAGCCAGTAGAAACGATGGTTATGCACTTATTCTTTCTATAGATTTATAGATGATCTGAGACACCTGGGATAATCCCTTTCCATCTCATCTACTTTGGTTATTAGTTACATAGGTTATTCTGTGGTATGATATCAGCAGAGTCTGATGTCTAGAGGCTCTGCTTTGTCTCCTTTCAGCCCGGTCTCCGGTGCCTGCTTAGAAAGCTTGCAGCCTGATTCATATGTCATATTCCGCTTACACAGATGTTTCATCCTCTGGCGTACAGCACCAGCAAAAGAGCTGCCAGAGTGTATGCTTATTACGCGAGGTTTCGGTCAGCATATGATTCCCAGGATAAACCTTTTACTTCAGATCCCAAGAATACTTAATCGGAAAGGCGGGTGATATCATGTTAAAGATTAACCCTTTATCTACGCTTTACGTCGGTATTGACGTCAGCTCAAAATCCAACTATGTTTGTGCTTTGGATTTTTTCAAAAATAAATACATTAACTCTTCTTTTGCCAACAATCAGCCCGGGGCTGAGGAGTTAGCATTGAAGATACTTGAGTGTTTAAAAGAACACCCTGATATAACTACGGTTGTTGCTGCTTTAGAATCAACTTCTGTTTACAGCATCCATATCGCTAATTATCTTTCTTCCTGTGAAGAATTGATACGGTTTAAGCCTTTTGTTTTCGTTCTGAACTCTAAATGCACTGCAAACTACAAGAAAAGCTATATAGGACTTGGTAAATCGGATCCTATCGATGCTTTTGTTATTGCAGACTATACAAGAGCCGGAAACATTGAATCCGAGCCTTGGCGTGGCAGTCAGTTCCTGGCTTTGAAACGTCTCACTCGACATCGTCTTCACCTTGTTGAATGCATGACCAGAGAGAAAACTTATCTTGTTTCCAATCTTTATCTGAAATTCAGTGAATTGCAGATGCTTGAAGGAGACGATCAGCCTTTCTGCGATATATATGGTGCTACATCTTCCAGTGTATTAATGGAATACCTTTCTCCGGAAGAAATCTTAGTTTCTTCCGAAGAAGATCTGATTGCATTCCTTGCTGAAAAAAGCCGCAACCGCATTAAGGATATAAGCAAGACCGCAGATTTATTAAAGAAAGCTGCCAGAGATTCTTATCGTCTGGATAAAGCTCTTTATGAGCCTTTAAATGTGTCTATTGCCAGTTCTTTCAACTGCATTGAAACCTTTAAAAGAGAAATCAAAGTCATTGACAATGCTATCGAAAAGGAAATCAAAGGTTTGAACCCAAATGCCTTTATTATTCTTCAATCTATTGATGGCATCGGTCCTGTCTTTGCTGGTGGCATAATTGCTGAAATAGGCGATATAACCGCTTTTCATTCATCTGATGCTCTTGCCAAGTATGCCGGTCTCACATGGAAATCCAACCAGTCCGGTGATTTCGACGGAGAAGATACTCCCATGATAAAAGCCGGTAATCGTTATCTGCGATACTATCTTGGCGAAGCCGCCAACAGTATGAGAAAACACAACGTTGAGTACGGAGCGTACTATCGAAAGAAGTACAATGAAGTTCCGAAACATCAACACAAAAGAGCACTCGCGCTGACTTCACGTAAATTCGTTCGTTTGGTTTATGGATTGCTGGCCAGAAACCAACTGTACTCCGGCGTATCGCTGGATACATCAATTAAAGATTCTAACTAACCGAACTTATGTTTCGTTTGAATCATAGGTCTATTAAAGTTACCCTTTTTTCTGAAATACATATCAAAATCATTTCAAAAATTAGCTTGACATATCACCAGATTGCTTTCTATAGCGATGACTGGTTACATCTTTATAGTAAGAAATGCCGATATATTTATAAAGTCCTGTAAATCCAATATTTCAGAAAGGCAAAAATCGGCATTTCTAAAATATCGGCATATGGTTGTTGGACACTTTGTTGGGGCAGAAGCACTGGCAGCAGTAGGATACGCATACACACTCATGACATTCATAACATCCATAATTATCGGGTTATGTATGGGAAGCAGTGCCGTTTTTTCTATGGCTTATGGAGCTGAAAACGAATTAAAAAACAATTGGTGCTTGACACAATAAACTCCGATGCAACGTATTGGGAAGAGATGGGTTGGACAGGCAATAAACGGTTGTGTAAACATAAAAAGGATACTTGAATTTATCTTAGAGTGGTAATTTTTTAAGTCCCTTCTTTTTACGAACAGAGACAGGGCAGATTTCACCATTGCACATATGGACGATTAGTTCTTTGAAATCCACATCTGCAATATTGTCTTTATTGATAATATATGATGTATGGCAGCGATAAAAGCGATAATCTAATTGATCTTCAATATCTTTTAATTGTCCGGTGAATTCAATTACCCTTTTTTTTGCATGGAGAATAATTTTGTGGATATTTCTGGATGTCTCAAAAAAGAGGATATCGTTATAATCAATCACAATGTGCTTATCATGTTGAACAATCGTAAAATTAGGAGTAATGGTATTATTTAACGAGGTATACTTATTGCTTGCGTCTAAAAGGCACTCGTGGATTTTAGATTTTATATGTTCAGTAGTATCTTTTATAATAAAATCAAGAGCTTCTGCTTTATATTGAAAAGTGAGAAAACTCATTTCTGAATGAGAAGTAATAAAAACGATAAAACAGCGAGGCTGAATTTGTCGGATTTGCTGGGCAAGGACTAGTCCATTCATATCAGAACGTAAGTCAATATCAAGAAAGAAAAGTCCGGTATTTTTAGTAGTTAGAAGTTCATTGAGAATTAAATGAGGATCTTGTGTTGCTATGACGATGTGCATATCAAATCCATCCATAAGTATAAAGTTGGATATATATTTCTGAAAGAGGTCTAAATGTTTTTTATTGTCTTCGCAGATAAAAATATCAATCATGTTTGGAATTACTCCTTATTATAGTATATTGTTTGATTAAATTGATTATACAATATTATGAAACATTATTAAAGGGAAAAGTATAATTTAAAGAATAAATGTTTTAGAATGAACATTTATTATGTGAAAATAAACGTTTATTATTACAATGTAATAAATAGATTTAATTCTGTTATTATATCTATAAAAAGGAGGAAACGTGTGATATTTGTCATACAAGTAAAAAATGGAAATAATTACAAATAGGATTGTAAAATATTTAGATGCAGATGAAACTATATGGAATGATGTGGATAGAATGTACATGGTGCTTGGATTGGAAGTACTGATTCATAATATTATTATGATAGGAACTATTCTTGTAATGGCATGGATTACAAAGATTTTTAGGGAGGCTCTAATTCTTCTTATTGCATTTGGAGCACTGAAAATGTCTGCTGGTGGAGTACATTTTAAAAAAAGTTCGCCTTGCTTAATCGGAACTGGAATTTTTATATGGTTAGGCGTTTGGTTTTCTGGACGGTTGGATATGAAGCTGTCACATATTGTATTGATTTATTTTATTTGCTTTATTACTCTTATAATGATAGGACCGCAGGGAACTGAGAATAATCCAATTTCGGAAGAAAATTATAATAAATTAAGAAAAAAAATTATATTTTTGGTTTTGATATATTTAATAATAACGGCTTTTATAGAAAAGTATGCAAGTAAAATTTCGTACTTGTTATTAATCTCTGTAGTGTTTGAAACTTTATCTTTACTTCCTTCTTACGTAAAAAACAGGAGTGTTTAATATTCCTGTTTTTACTTCTTTTAATATTTTATTTCGAAATATGGAGGCACTGTACAAACTTATTATTTTGTACTTCTGTATCTAAAAAGACATGGTTATATTTAGATATAATTTTGCTAGCATTATATAATCCTATTCCTCGGTTTGCACCTTTAGTAGAAAAGTTGGGTTTGGATAATGTCGAAAACGAAATTCCTTTTTCTAAAAAAGTATTAGAAATAATAAAGATGTATTCTGTTTCCAGATTAATCAATGCGAAACGTATGGAAGGTTGTTCCGTTTCTAATGAGGCTTCAATTGCATTGTCGAGAAAAATTCCAATTATCCTGCATAAATCTAAAGTATCCATTGGAAGCGAAATAATTTTATCAGTAATTTCTATACTGACAGAAATATTCAGTTCTATGGCATATAATAATTTAGAGGACACGATACTTTTAAGCGCTGTAGTTTTAATATTCATTAACTGATTTATATGAGCTGTATTTTTAGTACTCTTTTTACTGAGTGGGAGAATTTCTTTATCAAAATATTCTCTTAGCCCACTTATATCATTTGCTTCGATGTACCCGGACATAGAAAGCATGATATTGGAATAATCATGTTTGAAAGATCTTAGCGAAGAATACATATTTTCAATTTGACTAGTATACTCTTGAAGTCTGTTGTAGGAATCACGACGCATATCCATGTCTACTTTTTCTGTATGTGCTTTTATAATATTTACAATCAAAACAGTACTGATAATAAAATAGCATGCGAAGAGAACACAGTTAAAAGCAATAATTTTTCGATTGTACCCTATATTTTCCCCGATTACAATATTAAACAAAAAAATAAAGAGGCAGATAAGCAAATTAGTCATAATCAATAATAGGAGTTGCTTAGAAAATCCAGTATGGATTTTACGAATAATGGAATGGAGGAGTCGGCTTATTACTGGACAAATGCAAACTAAAAGTACAATATATGAAATTATGTAAATAGTATAATAAGCTAGGTGAGACTGCAAATCAACAATAGGATAAATATATGTATCCCATAAAAGAGAAAATAAATTATCCCATAGTACACAGAACAAATAAGTTGCAATCAAGGTACAGATATTTATTAGGACGTTAGAATTTAGTAAAGTAATGTAAATACATATGCTAAAAATTAGTATGACAACACCAATATTTCCTAAAACAAAGCCAATTAGAAGTATATTAATTAAGAGAATCGTAAAAAGAACCAGTTTTTCTTTAAATTTTAATTTAAAGGGTAGAAAATAATAAATAGGTAGTAAATAGGAAAAAACACTTAAAATATACGGGAATATTTGAATTATAGGCATTTTATTAAAATCCTTTCATATTCTTTGGTATTATCTACATTATATTATTAAATTTTTTTGAAATCAATGTTTATTACGTTTGAGCAGCTTTGAAAGGTAAATTTAATTTCCAGCCTGCCAATTTGGAAGATACACATGTTTACACATTTATTATAAATTCAAGGAAGTTATCAACATTGAATGATCACACTTATTCCTCTATGAAAAAAATGTGTATAAATTTGTATTTTCCTCTTGGCAGACCTCACCTTCTTTGCTAAAATTAAATCAGTTTAGAACTGCGCTATGCAGCTCAGCTTTTATATCTTCTAGTTTCGTTAGTCGCCGTCCAAAGCTGGCTAACAATTCAGGAGATATATTTTTTTGCAGTTTTTTTATTTCATTTTTTTCCAAATAATAATACTCATACAGCTGCTTTATGAAATCTGCTATCTGTTCCATCAGGTAATGATTCTTTTGTGCCTGTTCGTTCCAGCTGCATGCATGCTTTATATTTCCCTGCCAATGTTTCTGCCTGTTAAATCCTTGATTTTCTATTTTCCATCTGCTCCTTCCAGCACTTACTATTTTTCTGGCATTGGTTTTTGTAATTGTAATGTTTGTAATCTATGCAAACTCTGTTAGTTGTTCTTTCCCATCTGACTTGATTTCCTTTTCTGTATAATATATCAGATTTACATCTAAGCTTTGGAATATGATCTGGTTCTGATATTCTATTTCTGAACCTATTTTTTCTTTTTCCGGCAATGACTGATATTCTTTTGTTATGGATGATGCACTTCCCTCTTTATAACGGATGATATAATCCCAGCCGTTATCTGTGGTCTGTATAACTTTCTGGCTAGCATACAATCCATCTGCCGTTATGATGACCGGAAGTCTCGGAAACCGTTTCTTTATCTTTTCTGCAAGTCTGATAAATGCTTTGCTTTCACAGTCCTGTTTTACTTTTTCTTCCCTCTGATTGATATATTCCTCGGAATTCTGGATTGGTTCAGACGCTATACTGCATACAAGGTTATTCCCAAGATAAAGTTTTGCTTCAAGTACGCTTCTGTGATACTTCGTAAATTCATCTGCTTCTCCACGATTATAACAGCGGCTCAGGTAATATTCGTTCTTTTTCTGATATCCCTCATCCAGTTCCGTGGCATCAATAATGATCTGCCATTTTTTCAACACTCTGGCACCATCAAATGTTTTTCTGCGGATCATAGAATAAGCAATATCTTTCTGTATTTTTTCCAGTTCCACCGGGTTCAGTCTTGCCAAAAATTCATTCTCTGTAACGCCATGAGGAAGATACTCCTTCTTTGTCTCGCCCATGAACGAGTATAGATTTTCTACAACTTCATCATCATTAAATTTCCGTGTCATTTCCTGCATACTTGAAATTCCACCTATGCATTTGTAGTACATGGCTCCAAGCATGACCCTGACTGGATAATCAATATAACTCTGATTTCGAGGATCATTCACCTCAGCAAATTTGGCAAACAACTCTGGATAATACTTGTTTTGAATCTTATTACATTCAGCAATTGGATTCTTTTCCAATTTTTTCTTAGATCTTTCCTGTTTTCTACTCATTTTTCTTCCTCTGCGACAAAGTGTTTCTTTTATTGTACCTTATCGCAAAGGAAAAAGCTTTAAACTCAATAAATTTAGTGCGAATTATTTTTACCTTTCAAAGCTGACGTTTGAGTTTTCGAACTTGGAATGAAATTTAAATTCTATCACACTACCAATGGAACAATATGTAATAATCTGTCGGCTTTACCTTCTCGATACTATAGGATGAACGTTTATTACTGAATAAACGTCAGATTTCGTTATATATAATACACTTTTTCTTGTAGGTCAGTATTTTATTCGGAGTTAAATAATTAATTAGAAATAGAGGATATACTGGAATCATCAGCTACGAGGAGAATGAAAAAATGAAAAAAAAATTAAAAAGAAATATTGGTAATATAGCTATTAATTTGGGAAAACATGCAGTAGGAAAATGTATGATTCCTGGTATGTATGATCCTAAAATCCCTGATGAAATAAAAAAGAATATAAAAAACCCAAAAAAAAATCATACTATTTAATAAGTATATATATGTAGTTTGTGCTGATAGAAAAAGTATAGTGATTTTACATGATCTATAGTATAAATATGCTTACAATATTTATTCTGATAAGAAGCTATTTTGACGTCGAATGGCTTTTTATATAAATTTAATTCATAGGAGGGAAAATATGGCTGAATTAAAAATTGAAAAAATTCAAGACAAGGAAAAGGTTGAGGTTTTATCACAATGTGGATCTGGAACGAGTGTTTACTCAGGAAACAATTGCTCTACACAGGCACATCCATATGGACAAGTTGATCCGTGTTACAGTGATTGCAAACCGACAAAAAAATGTGAAAAGTGTGGTAAGTGGGCAGCGAATGCAGCAGCATCTGTATATTATTAATTAATAAGATGTGACAACCAAGGTGCCAAGAGTATTATGCATGCTGCGTAAGGATTTTAATACGCAAGTAGGTGAATACTTTTGGCATTTGTTATATGACGATAAAGCAAACTTGAGGGAGAGGCATATACTTATGTTTTCGGCTGATACACGAATATTAGAGTATAAAGAAAAAAGAATTATATTAAATGCTTTAAATGGGTTATGGATAAGAGTGTCCAAAAAAGTTTATGATCTTTTTGCTCTTGTAGAAAAAGAGAAACTTTCGTTTGACCAATTATTAAAAGCTTTGCATGATGATCAAGATAGAGAGTATATTAAGTCTGTTTATAGAAAAATGCAAGAAATTGGAGTGGTTGAGAAAAAAGAAAATGTAAGAAAAGAGAATCGTTCAATATTGTTTGAAGTTACAAGACGATGTAATTTACATTGTTTGCATTGCTGTGTAAGCGCGGAAAGAGAGACAGACTTCGAAATGTCATTTGATAATATCATAATGTCATTAAATAAAATTATTTGTTGGAAACCTAGGCAGATTTCTCTTACTGGTGGAGAACCATTAATGAGAGAAGATATATTTGAAATTTTTAAATACCTTAATAAAAGATATGATGGAAGATTAACTTTGTCCACAAATGGAACTTTAATAAATGAGAAAAATGTGGAAAATTTGATTCACTATTTGGATCAAATTGACATCAGTATAGACGGTGTAGATGAGGAAACATGTAGTAGAGTTCGGGGAAAAGGTACATTTGAAATGATTGTTAAAGCAGTTCGTTTGTTACATAAAAAAGGATTTTATGCCATAACATTATCAATGATTTCGGACAAGTTTCATAGAAAAATGGAAGATGAATTCTATAAACTAAATGAAGAATTAGGTACAACACCAATTGTGCGTTCATTTGCTCCTGTTGGTCGAGGGGAAAAATCAAGTAATCTTTTAAAAAACGATAAATATTATGATCCGACTCCCATAATAACTAAACCTCTTATTCAAGCATGTTCTTGTAAAGCTGGTAAAGAAAAGTTCCTTATTGATTATAAGGGTAATATTTATCCCTGTCAATATTTTGTGGGAACAGGATTTTGTGTGGGAAATATTTTAGAAAATAAAAATTTTCCTATTGATATATCTATTGATGTAATGAAATATTACTTTCCACAAAACTATGAAAAATGTAGTTCATGTCCTGTAAACATTTTTTGTTGGCCATGTCCGGGGGAATTGTACCTTTATTCTGAAGCAAATCAAACAAAAAATTTTGAAAAAATATGTGAATTCCAAAAAAAATTTTTGTACAAACAAGTTTGGGATGAGGACGTGTTAGTATGATGAAATTAAATAGTAATGTTGTATGCATAAAATATAAAAATAAAGTTATTCTGGCAAATAAATTAACTGGAATGTGGCTGAGAATCACGAGAGAAGTTTATGAATATCTTATAAAGGCATTAAGATTAAATTATGAGAAAAAGGATTTCGTTCATGCTTTTATGAATGAAGAAGACCAAAAATATATAGACTTGTTGTTAGATAGGCTGGAACAAATTAATATCCTCGGAGATTCAAAAGTTAATTTTACTAAAAGTATTGCATTTGAGATAACTAATCGGTGTAATCTTAATTGCGCACATTGTTGTTTTAGTGCAGGTGAAAAGGGCGAGGAGATGCCAAAGGAGAAAGTTGCTGAAATCCTAAAAAAAATAATTAAATGGAACCCAGATAAAATAACAATAACAGGTGGAGAACCGCTGTTGCGTAGTGATATTTTTGAACACTTAAAGATTTTGCGAGAGTCTTTTGCAGGAACTATTATATTAGCAACAAATGGCACTTTAATTAATGAAGGAAATGTAACAGATCTTATTAGGTATGTCGATAAAATAGATATTAGTGTAGATGGAGTTGATGAGGAAAGTTGCGCAAAAATTAGAGGAAAAGGAGTATTTGGAAAAGTTTTAAAAAGCATTAAATTATTAAAAGAGAATGGTTTTGAAATGATATCATTATCAATGGTGTTAACTGAAAATAATGAAACGATATCAGATAAATTTCTGGATATGAACAGAAAATTAAAAACGTACCCTGTCCTTAGAAGAATTTCATGGATTGGTAGAGCCTTAGAAAATTATAAAGAACTTACTTCGCAAGAAGTTCTTTATGAAAAAGGTGCAGAAATCAAAACAACTGAAAAAGGAATTTGTTCATATGGAAATTGTCAGAATTTAGTTTCAAAGTATCATATAAGATTTGATGGATATGTATATGCATGCCAGACCATTGAGGACAAGAGATATAGTTTGGGATATATCGACCAGATATCAGGGTTTGATAAAATTAAAGATAATCGTTTAATGTATCTAATTGAAGATTTGCTAAAAGCTAATCATAAATGCAGTCAATGCAAAATAATGCCGTTTTGCTGGAAATGTCCAGTAGAGATTATGGAATATACAAAGAATGGAAGTATGGAAGAACATTGTAATACCGTGCATGATAATCTGTTTCGTGTCATTTGGGAGGAATAAAGTATGCAAACTTCATTTTGGTTGACAACTTCTTGCAATATGAAATGTGTTTATTGTTACGAAGGTAAGAACAAGAAAAATAAAAAAATGGATAATAAGATAATTGATAAGGCACTTGATTTAGTAATAAGGCATATGAATAAGATAAATGACAAATATCTATGGATTGTTTTGCATGGAGGGGAACCATTCATGGCTTTCCATGAAATGCAGTATTTGGTATCAAGAGCAAAGAATCTTGCAAAAGAGCAGCACATTTCTATCAGTTTTTCAGCTACATCAAACGGAACGTTGTTAAATAACGAAATGATTTCATTTATAAAAGAAGAGATTGACGATTTTACAATAAGTATGGATGGAAATGAAGAAACACAAAATTATTCCAGACCATTTGAGAATGGAAAACCCACTTTTGAAATTGTTAATAATAATATGAGAAAAATTTTAGAGGTAAAACCTGACTTGAGAATACGAATGACGTATAATCATCAAACGGTAAATAATTTGTTTGAAAACGTAAAATATTTTATGGATTTGGGAGTGCATTGTATTGTACCTGTATATGATTTTTACGATCAAAATTTTACAAATGACGATTTAGAAGTCTTGAATCAAGAAATTAAGAAAATTTGCGAAGTATATAAACAAAATGAGGAACTATTAAATAATTGGAAATTACAGAAGTTGGGGGAGTGTTCTGGAGGAATTACAAGTATGCATATAGATACTCAGGGATATATATATCCATGTATGTTAGCAGTTGGAAATAACGAATTTGTAATTGGAGATATATATAATGGGATAGATAAAAAAAAGAGAGATCAAATATTAAAATATTCAAGATATACAATTCCAAAATGCGAAGGATGTGATTTATACAAATACTGTAATGAAACAAGATGCAAAATTGTCAATAAAGTTTTGAATGGTAATTATTTAAAACCATCTCCGTTAGCTTGTGGAGTAGAAAGGATAAAATATAGAATCTGCATGAAAGAATAAAAAACATATGAAAGTAAAAGTGGTTGTTATTGATAGTGGAATTGAATTGTACCATAATGCATTTAAAAATATTTATATTAGCGGGGGGCAGGTTATAAAAAGGGAAAATTGTTGGGTAAAGAGTAATGACATTTATGATACAAGTGGACATGGTACAGCATGTGCATCTATGATTGTTAGTGAATGTCCATATATAGAAATTGTAAGCATTGGAATATTAGATAAGTATGGAAAATCGAATTTAGCTGCATTGGAATATGCATTGGAGTCCCTCATAAATAGTGACGTTTCTATAATTAATATGAGTTTGTCCTTTGAAAAAGTAATTGATGGCAATCTATATAGAATACTTAGAAAATTAACTAAACAAAAAGTTACTATTATTGCATCAATGTCAAATAATGGGGGTATAAGTTATCCGGCAATCTATGATAATGTAATAGGGGTAAGAGCAGGAATACTTGAACAAGAGGGAGGATTTTGGTTTCATAAAGGTAAACAAATACAATGTGTTGTGGATTGTGTTGCACCTGTTGTTGCCGTTCCTCCTAATACATATATTATGATACCATCTTGTAATAGTATTGCTACGGCTAGATTAACAGGAATTGTTAGTAAATTTTTCTGGGAGAGCAAGAATATTAAAGTTGATTATAAAAATGTATGTGAATGGTTGCAAGAGACAGCTATACGCAATGAGTGGAAAGAGGAAAATCTTTATGAAAGATTTCGAGTCCCAGAAAATTGTAATTGGTTTGTAGATAATAAGGATCCTGTGCTAACGAGAATATTTCAAGCTATATGTAGATACTTTGGAAGAAGCTTTTCTGATAAACAGATTTGCAATATTGAATTACTCACTAAAAATGGCCCGTTAGAAATGAAGATGGTAATTCCGTTCTTAAAATATATTGAAAAAATTATGAATGTAGAAATAGATTATCTTAAAATAAATAGGTATCACTTAATTACAGTGGGAACTTTGGCGCAATACATTAGGTTGCTATAAATACAAAAGAGGTTGAAAGAAAGTATATGATAAAAATATGAAAAGAAAATATAATTTGATTGGAAAATTTCTTGTAGAATCGTTTAAGCAAAGTAAGGTGAAAAGTATAATTTGTTGTCTGGTAATGCTAATGCTTACATTACTATGCTTATTTTTGCCGATTATCTTACAGAGAATTATAGATGTGGCAATTGGAGGAAAAAATGTAAATGCCCTGTTTTTATATGGGGGAATGTATATGGCAATTATGATATCTATTGCTATATTAAATATGAATCAACAATATAATCTGTCATATCTGAAGACAAAAATGACAATTCGTTATAAATATCTTTTGCTTAGGAAATTAAGTACTTTTTCCGGAGCTTATTATTCGGAACAAAAATCAGGAGAAGTCTTAAATATTATAGACAACGATACTGATATAGTCGAAAACTATGGAATAGACCTTGTATTTGATTTTGTTAGGAATATTATTACCTCTATTTTTGCTTTAACTATGCTGATTCATCTGCAGAGTACAATTTTATGTATTATTATTGGCATTCAAATTATTACTATTATTGTGCAAAGCAAATTTAGCAAGGTGCTTGCTGATAAAACAGTCGAAGTACGAGAACAAGCAGGTAAAGTATATAATATTATTGAACAATATATTAGCAATATATTAGAAATCGTTATTCTTAAAGCACGCCGATATTTCTTGATTCATTATCTTGAAAATGAAGGCGAGTTTGCTAGAAAAGGAATTCGGTTAGATGTATTGTTTTCTGTAAGTAGCCAGTCGGCTACATTTTTGTCTAGTATGATTACTATATTAGTTTACATAATCGGAGGAATGGAAATTATTAAAGGAAACCTTCAAGTAGGTGAATTGATTGAGTTTCAGCAATATACAGCAATGTTTATTGGTCCATGTATGGGATTGCTTAAAATAAATGAAAGTATACAACGATTGTGTGTATCTCTAGATAGAATTTATAGTTTTCTAAAATTTGATAACAGAATTGTTCAAGACAATAAAGCATTTAGATTTCCAGATTATGTTTCAGAAATAAGCCTGACGCATGTAAATTTTGGCTATGGTAACGATAAGGTTTTAAAAAATATTAATTATACATTTAGACCAGGTAAAGTATATGCTATTGTAGGGACAACGGGATGTGGAAAATCCACTATTATAAATCTTTTATATAGACTTTGGGATGTAGACTCGGGAGAAATTACAGTTAATGGTAAGAATGTAAAAGAATATAATTTATGTTCTTTACGTAAAAGCATTGCAGTCGTTTCACAGAATACTTTTTTATTTGATGATACTATAGAAAATAATTTGACTCTCAATAATAGTAAAATTAAACAGAAGGATTATGTTGCGGTTTGTAAACAGATTGGTATTGATGAATTTATATCAAAATTGCCAAAAGGATATCAAACACAAGTGGGGGAAAATGGAGTGAAACTTTCTGGAGGACAGCGCCAGAGAATTGCAATTGTTAGAATGATTTTGCAGTCTAAAGACATTCTTATCTTTGATGAGGCAACCTCTGCTTTGGATAACATAACACAAGAATATATTTTAGATAATCTTAGACAGTATTATAAAAATAAGATTGTTATAATGATTGCACATAGACTTTCAACTATAAAAAAAGCGGATGAAATATTGGTTTTAAACAATGGAGAAATTGTTGAAGTTGGAGATCATGAATTATTAATGAAAAAGAAACAGTATTATTATCAGCTTGTAGAAGAAAGGAGTGCATAGCAATGAGACTGTATTTGCGCTATATAAGAGAGTATAAAAAAAATACTTTAACCGTTTTTTTGTGCTTTTTATTAACGTTATCTTTATTATGTGGATTTCTTATTTTAACACATACAAATCATAGAATAGAAGCGTTGCAAAATATGCTTACACATACACCGGCAGATGTGAGAATTACGAAACTTAATAAGGCTCAGGTGGAA
>ENA-UOOC01001752-UOOC01001752.1-human-gut-metagenome-genome-assembly--contig:-C48old-NODE-1752-length-17727-cov-9.635242_pt1 | contig 17727 bp, 14 predicted proteins | sample MGYA00242469_ERZ724016 | MGnify/ENA metagenome assembly ERZ724016 | reverse complement strand
TGCTGGCCGTGACCATGCCCTGCTTCGGCACCACCCACCGCACCCGCAGCAATGCCGAGATCCTGTGCGATGAGCTGCAGGTCTCCTTCAAAGAGATCGACATTGCCGAAACGGTGCACAGCCACTTCCGGGACATCGGCCAGGACGAAAGCGTGCTGGACGTGACCTTTGAAAATGGGCAGGCCCGTGTGCGCACGCTGGAGCTGATGGACACCGCCAACCGCACCGGCGGCCTTGTGGTGGGCACCGGCGACCTGTCGGAGCTGGCACTGGGCTGGGCCACCTACAACGGCGACCACATGAGCATGTACGGTGTGAACGCCGGGGTGCCCAAAACGCTGGTGCGCCATCTGGTGCATTACGAAGCCGACATTGCCGCCACCGACACCCTGCGCACCGTGCTGCTGGACATTCTGGACACTCCGGTCTCCCCGGAGCTGCTGCCCGCCAAGGACGGCGAGATCGCGCAAAAGACCGAGGATCTGGTGGGCCCCTATGAGCTGCACGACTTTTACCTGTATCAGGTGCTGCGCTTCGGCTTTGGCCCGGCCAAGATCTTCCGGCTGGCAAAGGCCGCCTTTGCAGGCCGCCCCGAATACCCCGACAACGTGCTGTACAAGTGGCTGCGCAACTTCTACTGGCGGTTCTTCGCCCAGCAGTTCAAGCGTAGCTGCCTGCCGGACGGTCCCAAGGTGGGCAGCGTGACCCTTTCGCCCCGCGGCGACTGGCGCATGCCCAGCGATGCCTGTGCCGCCCTCTGGCTCGCCGAACTGGAACAGCTTTCGATCAAGGACTGACACATGAAACACAAAAAACTGCTGACCAATCTTCTGTTTGCCGCCGTCGTTCTGGCCATTGCCGCCGTTCTGCTGCTGGTGCGCAGCGCACACAGCAGCGGTTCCAAGCTGCGGGCCGAACTGATCTACGGTGACAACAACAACACCATGAACCTTCCGCTGGACAAGAACGATACCTATGACGTAGACACCGGGTACTACACGGTGCACATCGAGGTCAAGGACGGTGCCGCCCGCTTTGTGGACTCCCCCTGCCCGGACCACATCTGTGAGAGCTTCGGCTGGCTGTCCAACGAAGACCAGACCGCCACCTGCCTGCCCGCCCGCGCGGTGCTGACCATCGTGCCGGCCGACTGAGCCTTGCACTCAAAAGGAGATTTCCCATGAAGGATGATTCCAATCGTTCCCTGCGGCGTGTGAACCGCAAGAGCCGCAGTGCGGCAGACCGCACCGTGGAAGTGGACAGCTCCGCTTTTTTTGCGGAGGACCCGTCCCCCACGCCGCCGCCCCGGAAAAAGCCCGGTTCTTCTGCCCCGCGCCGCAGCGGTGCCCCGGCACAGGCTGCCGCCGCTGCACCCTCGAAATTCGGCAAGATCCTGCTGCCGGTGCAGGGCATTCTCAGTGCAACCTCGCTGGTACAGCTGTGGCGCACCCAGATGCTGCCCGTGCTGTATCTGGTCATTCTGGCCGCCCTGCTGTTCCTGCTCTGGCTGCTGGTCAAGCGCTGTCAGGAGTACAATGTGCCCGGCAAGGTGTCCCGGGTGTTCTCGGTGTTCCTGTGCGCCTGCATGGCGCTGGGCTGTGTCTGGGCCCAGCAGGGTCTGACCGCGCTGGACAACATGACCAACGGTCTGCTCACCGGTGCCGAGGCCAACAAGATCACCAAGGAGCCTTTCGTCATCTACCTCAGCGGCGTGGACACCCGTGGTGAACTGACCGAAAAAGCCCGCAGCGACGTGAACATTCTGGCTGTGGTGAACCCCCAGACCAAGCAGGTGGCACTGATCAACACGCCCCGCGACTACTATGTGGATCTAGCCGGCACCAACAGCAAGGACAAGCTGACCCACGCCGGCCTTTACGGGGTGGAGACCAGCATGGCCACCCTTGGCAACCTGTACGGCGTCTCGGTGGACCACTATATTCGCATCAACTTTGCGGGCTTCATCAATATCGTGGACGCCCTGGGCGGCGTGGACGTATATTCCGACCAGGCCTTCACCTCAGTGGGCAGCCCCGGCTACTACGACCCCACCACCTTTGCCGAAGGCTGGAACCATCTGGACGGTAAGTCCGCCCTGGCCTTTGCCCGGGAGCGCCACGCCTTTGCCTCCGGCGATATCCAGCGCGGCATCAACCAGATGAAGGTCATCGACGCCATGCTGAACAAGATCAAGTCCCCTGCCCTGCTGATGGGCTTTTCCAAGATCATGGACGCCGCTTCGGACTGCTTTGTCACCGATTTTTCGCAAGATCAGATCAGTGCGCTGGTGCGCATGCAGCTGAGCGATTTTGCCAACTGGGACATCCAGAGCTACACCGTTACCGGCTCCTCCGGCACCAGCACCCAGTGCTATTCCGCCAAGGGCCAGAAGCTCTACGTCATGAAGCCGGATGAAGCCTCCGTCAGCAAGGCCAAAGAAATGATCGCGACCGTGCTGGGCGGTGAGGGCACTGTGAGCGACACCACCCAGACCCCGGAAAAGACCGACATCTTTACCCCCACCACCGACCCGAACGCCGCTGCTTCCATTCCGGAAGAACCGGCGGAAAGCGTCATCATGGAGGAGCCCGCCGAGAGCGTGCCGGAAGAGACCCCGGCCGAAACGCCTGCTGAGCAGCCTGCAGAACAGCCTGCCGACACCCAGCCCCAGGAGCCGGAGACTCCGGCCGACAGCGGCACCAGTGACGGCAGCACCGAAGCTCCGTCCATCTCCCTGCCCACGCAGGAAGAGGTGGAACAGGCTGCATCCTCGCTGTACAACGCAGCGTCCACCATTCTGGATGCCATCTACAATGCATCGTCCCAGAACGACGCCGCCTGATTTCCCACAACTGTATAACTGCAACGAGGCCCCGGAGGGCAGAACCTCCGGGGCCTCGTTTTTTCGTTGTCAGGATCTTATGCCTTGATCTCGTTCCACACGCTGTGGCCGTCCAGGCTGGAGGCATCCACGCCCAGATACTCGCAGATGGTCTGGGCAATGGTGCCGAAGCAGAGCTTCGTGCCCAGGTCCACACCGGGCTTCACGCCTTTGCCGCAGACCAGGTACGGCACATACTCGCGGGTATGGTCGGTGGTCTTGGTGTAGGAGGGGTCGCAGCCGTGGTCTGCGGTGACCATCAGCAGGTCGCCCTCCCGCATGCCGGGGATGAAGTCGGCCAGGAAGCGGTCGAACTCGGTGGCGGCAGCCGCGTAGCCCGCCACGTCGCGGCGGTGGCCGTACAGCATGTCAAAGTCCACCAGGTTCACAAAGGCCAGGCCCTCGAAGTCGCGGGTCTGCAGAGCCTTGGTGAAGGCGATGCCGTTGGTGTTGCCGGTGGTCTTGATCTTTTCGGTCACACCCTCGCCGTCAAAAATATCGTAGATTTTGCCCACAGCGATCACGTCCTTACCAGCATCCTTCAGCAGATCCAGCATGGTGGCGCGGGGCGGCTTCAGGCTCAGGTCGTGGCGGTTGGTGGTGCGGTAGAAGGTATCCGCGCTGTTGCCCAGGAAGGGGCGGGCGATCACGCGGCCCACGCCGTACTTGCCCTTGAGCATTTCCCGGGCGATCTCGCAGTAGCGGTACAGCTCCTGCACCGGTACAAGCTCCTCGTTGGCGGCCACCTGAAAAACGCTGTCGGCACTGGTATAGACGATGAGGGCGTTTTCCCGCATGGCCTGCTCGCCGTAGTCCTTCAGCACCTGCGTACCGGAATAGGGCTTGTTGCACAGCACCTTGTGGCCGGTCTTTTGCTCATATTCCCGGATCAGTTCCTCCGGGAAGCCCTCGGGGAAGGTGGGCAGCGGCTCCGGGCTGACCACACCGGCGATCTCCCAGTGGCCGATGGTGGTATCCTTGCCCATGCTCTGCTCCTGCAGGCGGGCGAAGGAGCCGATGGGGGCGGCATCCTTCTCGCCGGCGGTCACACCGTCGATGTTGAACAGGCCGAGCTTTTTCAGGTTGGGGCAGTTGAAGCTGGGGTGGCTGGCGATGGCGCCGAGGGTGTTGGTCCCCTCATCGCCAAAGGCGGCGGCGTCCGGCTCTGCGCCGATGCCGAAGCTGTCCAGGACGATCAGAAAAACGCGCTTTTCCATTACGCTTTCACTCCGTTTCTATTATTTTGCGCTCCCCTCTGTCCCTTCGGGGCAGAAGTGAGACTTTTGCTTAGTCCTATTATAGGCGATGGACGCACTTTTCGCAAGCTTTTTATCGCTTCGGCATCTATCACGAAAATTTAAGGTTTTCTTTGCCGAATTTTTTCTTGCTCTCTTGTACACAAGCGGTTATAATATAGAATGGTATGGTTTTCAAACACACCTGACCGGGCCGATGTCCGGCCAGCGGCCGCAGGGCATATCTGGCACCTGCGCGCCCATCATAGAGGAAAAAAAAAAGAGACTGTTAGAGGTATATTTATGAGAAAAACGAAGATCATCTGCACCCTTGGCCCTTCTACCGATAAGGAGGGCGTCCTGCGCGAGCTGGTCGCCAGCGGCATGAACGTGGCCCGCTTCAACTTTTCCCACGGCTCCTACGAGGAGCACAAGGGCCGTCTGGACCTGCTGAAGGCTGTCCGCGCCGAGCTGAACAAGCCCGTTGCTGCCCTGCTGGACACCAAAGGCCCCGAGATCCGCCTGAAGGAGTTCAAGAACGGCGTTGAGATGCTGGAAGCCGGCCAGACCTTCACCCTGACCACCCGCGAGGTGGAGGGCACCAAGGAGATCTGCTCCATCACCTATAAGGACCTGCCGCAGGATGTGCAGCCCGGCGGCACCATCATGCTGGACGACGGCCTGATCAAGCTGCAGATCCAGACCGTGAACGACACCGACATCGTCTGCAAGGTGCTGAACAACGGCAAGATCAAGAACAAGAAGGGCGTCAACGTGCCCGGCGTCCATCTGTCCATGCCGTATATGAGCCAGCGCGACCGCGACGACATCATCTTCGGCGCACAGCAGGGCTTTGACTTCATCGCCGCTTCCTTCGTGCGCACCGCACAGGACGTGTACGACATCCGCAACCTGCTGAACGAGTACGACTCCAACATTCGCATCATCGCCAAGATCGAGAACCGCGAGGGCGTGAACAACATCGACAGCATCCTGGCTGCCGCCGACGCCGTCATGGTCGCCCGCGGCGATCTGGGCGTGGAGATCGACTTCACCGAGCTGCCCGGCATCCAGAAGAATATCATCGAACGTTCCTTCTCCTTCGGCAAGCCCATCGTCACCGCTACCCAGATGCTGGACAGCATGATCGTGAACCCCCGCCCCACCCGCGCCGAGATCTCGGACGTGGCAAACGCCATCTACGACGGCACCTCTGCCATCATGCTGTCCGGTGAGACCGCTGCCGGTGCCTACCCCGTGGAGGCCCTTAAGACCATGTCTGCCATCGCCGAGCGTACCGAGACTGAGAACCATGCCCGCGTGGAGTACCTGACCGAGGCCACCAACGGCAAGATCAGCGTGAGCGATGCGACCGCACACGCCGCCTGCCTGACCGCCAAGGACGTGAACGCCGCTGCCATCGTCACCGTGTCCGAGTCCGGCACCACTGCCCGCCTGCTGAGCAAGTACCGCCCGCAGCAGCCCATCATCGCCTGCGTCATGAAGGAGCAGGTGCAGCGTCAGCTGTCCCTGAGCTGGGGCATCACCTCTCTGATGATGCCTCTGGCGCACAGCACCGACGAGCTGATCGAAATGTCCACCGCTCTGGCCAAGGAAAACGGCTTCCTGCACAACGGTGAGCTGGCCGTGGTGACCGCCGGCGTGCCCGTGGGCATTTCCGGCACCACCAACATGATCAAGATCCACATGGTGGGCAACTGCCTGGCCACCGGTGTGGGCGTCGGCCCGGAGAACGCCGAGGTGTCCAACGCCACCGGCAAGGCCTGCGTGTGCCGCACCCTAGACGAGGTGCGTGCCAAGTTCAAGCCCGGCATGGTGCTGGTGGTGCCTTCCACCAGCAACGAGATGCTGAACTATGTGCGCGACGCCGCCGCTCTGGTGGTGGAGGAGCCCGGCCTGAACAGCCATGCCGCCATTGTCGGCAAGGCTCTGCTCAAGCCCACCGTCGTGGGTGCCGTGGGTGCCACCTCTCACATCCGTGACGGCCTGATGATCGCTGTGGACTGCGCACACGGCAGCGTGCAGCGCCTGCAGGCCTGAGAAAGAGGGCGACACAATGGAACGCATTGCGAGCTTCTGTGTTGACCATACCAAGCTGGGCCGGGGCATGTACCTGAGCCGTCAGGACGGCGACGTGCTCACTTGGGACATCCGCATGAAGAAGCCCAACCAGGGCGATTACTTGTCCACGGCCGCTGCCCACACGCTGGAGCACCTGTTTGCCACCTACGCACGCAATAGTGCCTTTCAGGATGGTGTGATCTATGTGGGCCCCATGGGCTGCCGCACCGGCTTTTACCTGCTGACCCGCGGCCTGACCCCTGCGCAGGCTTTGGAGCTGACCGTGGAGTCCTTCCGCTTTATGGCCGCCTTTGAGGGTGCCGTGCCCGGTGCCAGCGAAGTGGAGTGCGGCAACTACCGCGACATGGATCTGCCTGCCGCCAAGGCCGAGGCTGCTGCCATGCTGCCGGTTCTGGAAGCCCTGACCGCCGACCGTCTGCACTACTGAGCCTCTGTGCCGGAACTCTAGACAAACAACAAAACCCGGAACTTTCTGTCGGACAGGAAGTTCCGGGTTTTTGATTTTGTTCGGTTTATTCGTCCGGGTCGCCGCGCTCGGGCATGGTGCGCAGCTCCCGCACCAGCATGGCGCGCAGCTGGTACTGATGCTGCTCGGACGCAAGGTCAGCTCCGGCATGCAGCTCCACCTCCGGTGCCCGCCCATCGTCCGTGTACAGCGGCACCGTGACCACGGCCTGGGTGCCCTTTTCCGGGGCACACTCCACGCTCAGCCCCCAGCCCATGCGGCGGCAGCACTCGCGGCAAAGCAGCAGTCCCAGCTGAGCCCCGCCCAGAAAGCTGCGCCGGTTTTCCAGCCAGGCTTCCTGGCTGCCCTCCGGCAGACCGCAGCCATTGTCCCGCACAGTCAGCTGCCACATGGTCTCGCTACGGCGCAGCAGGATCCTCACCGTGCCGCCCTCGCGGCAGGCACGCAGCGCGTTGGACAGCAGATGCAGACACAGCAGCTCCACATCATCCCGGTCAGCCAGCACACGGCAGGTCGTCCAGCCGCCGTAGTCCAGCTCCAGGGTGACTCCCAGCTGCGCACGCACCATGTCGGCCTGGGCCGCCACCTGCTGCAGCAGCTCGCACAGATCCAGCGGGTAAAGCTTAGGCGGCTGCCCGGCACGCAGAAATTCCAGCGCAGACAGCAGTTCGTTGATGGTCCGTTCCAGCTTGGCCGTGGCCGCGCTGATGTCGCTGACTGCCTGCAGGGACTGGGCGTCTGCCCCCACGCGGGCCAGATGCTGCTCCAGATACTCGCAGTTGCGCCCGATCAGCCCCAGCGAATGGAAGCAGGCATCCTCCACCGCCTGCTGCGGGATGGCCTGCGCCGTCAGCTCCTGCGCTGTATTCTGCTGTGCCTGCTCCATTGCTACCGCCTCCAAGACTGTGTGCGTTATTCCCTGCTCTTCTGCTGGATGAGATACCGTTTGATTGCATAGATCAGCTTGCCCGTAGTGGGCTTTTCCGCTTCAAAGCCGCTTTCAGCCTTGAACTGCGTCCAGCCCTCGGCCGGTTTTGCTTCCAGCTGGTCGATCATGCGCCGGATGCCGCTGTCCACGGCCGAGACCGAAACACCATACTGCTCACTGACCGCCTGCAGGATCTCCTTGCGGATGGCCAGCTTCTGCGAGGTGCCGTAGACCACGCCCACCGCACTGGTCAGATAGCTGCAATTGATGTCCGGGATGCGGATGCCCCAGCTGTGGTACAGCTGCTGGCACTGCTGCTCGGTGCGCTGCCACTGCTGGCCCGGCATCCGGTACAGCTCCCGCAGCAGGTTCTTGAGCTCCATGCGCTCCACGCAGCAACAGCTGCCGGAGTCCTCCATGCGCAGTGCCGAGCTGTTCTTGCGCCGGCCCTCGTCGAACAGCATCAGCAGCGGCTTGTGCTCCAGCTTGCGCAGTTCCATCATGAACTCGATGCTGCTCATATCCTCCATCTGGCTGCACAGCACCACGATGTCAAAATTGTGGCCCTGCTGCAGCTCCTGCAGCAGTTTGTGTCCGTTCAGAAAGCAGGTACAGGCCAGCACTGGGTTCTGTTCTTCCAGATAGTTTTTCTGTACCCGAAGCTCCTTGCGGTCATAGCTTGCAAGGGCGACCTGCAGCACATCTGCCGTCCGCTCATTGTCCACGCCACGCGCCGCCTTCCTGTTCGGTCTGCTGTGCCGCATCCAGCTCCGCCACCACGTCCTGCCAGATCTCCGGCTGAACGCCATTCTCACACAGATATTGCAAAACACGGTAGCCAAACTCCGGTGCAACGGCCATATACTTGCTGTCCATGCGCTGGCTGCTGCCGGTACGGCAAAGCGTCAGGCGACAGCCGGTTTCGCCGTCCGGGTCAAGGGAGTAAACCAGCGTATATGCCTGCTGCAACCCGGCGATGGCAGAAAACTGCCGGACCATGGGTGAAAACGTACGTTCCATAGAAATTCCTCCTTGCTACAAGGCATTGCGACGTTTTTAGTGCATTTCCTTGTTTTTCCTTTTTTATTGTATGGAGCAGGAAGGAACCATTCAACCCTGAAAAAGTGTCTAAAAGTGTCAGGCTGTTTTTCTGTTCGATTTTGCGTCGTGTTGTTTTGCTTTCCGACGTTTTTACAAATCATGCTGCCTGTGCCGCACCGCATTTTCATCGTTCCGGATGGTTTGCACGGCTTTTTTCAGTACCCTTACAATAACACGAACACCGCAGGATTGCAACCCCTGCCGCCGGGTTGGGAAAATTTTCCTCTCTGACCCGGCCAGAACAGAGAATTTCTGCTTCCGCTTCCGGAAACACTTTCTTTTCCATACACAGTTTTTTCATATAGATTTGCTAAAATCATCTCGATTCTTCTGTGTAGTCTGCGCGCCTTTTGGCCCGCAGCGGCACAGCTGTCCGTTCCTCACCTCTCCGGCCCCGGCCGGAACCTTTTCCCCAGAAAGGCACACACATGCTACAAATCAAACAGATCTGCAAACAGTACAAGACCGGCGATCTCGTGCAAAATGCGCTGAACAATGTCAGCCTGAACCTGCGTGATAACGAATTCGTCGCCATCCTCGGCCCCAGCGGCTCCGGCAAAACTACCCTGCTGAACATTATCGGCGGTCTGGACCGGTATGACAGCGGCGATTTGATCATCAACGGCATCTCCACCAAAAAGTACACCGACCGCGACTGGGACTCCTACCGCAACCACACCATCGGCTTTGTGTTCCAGAGCTACAACCTCATCCCCCACCAGACCGTGCTGGCCAACGTGGAGCTGGCCCTTACCATCTCCGGCATTTCCGGGGCCGAGCGCCGCCGCCGCGCCACCGAGGCACTGGAGAAAGTGGGTCTGGGCAACCAGCTGCACAAGCACCCCAGCGAGATGTCCGGCGGCCAGATGCAGCGTGTGGCCATTGCCCGTGCACTGGTGAACAACCCCGACATCCTGCTGGCCGACGAGCCCACCGGTGCTCTGGACAGTGAAACCAGCATCCAGGTCATGGAGCTGCTCAAGGAGGTGGCCCGGGACCGTCTGGTGGTCATGGTCACCCATAACCCGGAGCTGGCCGAGCGCTACGCCACCCGCATCGTGACCCTGAAGGACGGCGTCATCCGCTCCGACACCATGCCCTACGAGCCGGACACCCAGACCCTTGCGGCCCCCGTGCACAAGAACATGGGCCGCTCGTCCATGTCGGTGCTCACCTCGCTGACCCTCAGCTTCAACAACCTGCGCACCAAAAAAGCACGCACCCTGCTCACTGCCTTTGCCGGTTCCATCGGCATCATCGGCATTGCGCTGATCATCTCCCTGTCCACCGGTGTCAACAACTACATTGACGACATGGAGCGCTCCACCCTGTCGGAGTACCCGCTGCAGATCATGAGCAGCGGCATGGACTTTACTTCCATGCTCTCTTCCCGCGTTCCGTCGGACAGCTCCCAGAGCACCACTCAGGAAGAAGACATGGTGCCGGTGCGCCAGCTGCTCTCGCAGATGGTGTCGGGCATCACCACCAACGACCTCAAGTCCCTCAAGCAGTATCTGGAGACCACCGACACCACCGTTGCCGACAATGCCACCGCCGTGGAGTATGCCTATAATGTGTCGCCCCAGATCTACCGGCAGGACCCCGACGGCAGCATCCGGCAGGTGAACCCGGATTCCTCCCTGTCCTCGCTGGGCATCAGCTCCGAGACCTCTTCCAACAACATCATGTCCTCCATGATGAACACCAGTGTGTTCTCGGAACTGCCCCAGACCCCGGAGCTGTATGCATCCCAGTACGACGTCAAGGCCGGCCGCTGGCCGGAAGCCTACAACGAATGCGTGCTGGTGCTGGACGCCACCGGCAGCGTGACCGACTACGCCCTGTACGCGCTGGGCATGCGGGACAACGCCGAGCTGGACAAGATGATCCAGCAGTTTGCCCAGAACCAGAACGTAGACGTGCCGGATGACTTCAAGACCTATTCCTATTCCGATTTTCTTGGCAAGCAGTTCAAGCTCATCAACAGCTCCGACCGCTATGTCTACGACGAGACCTACAGCTTGTGGCGCGATAAATCGGATGACACCGACTATATGAAGCAGGTGGTGGCCAACGGCACCGACCTGACCATCGTGGGCGTGGTGCAGCCCGCCGAGGATTCTTCTGCTGCCATGCTGTCCTCCGGCATCGGCTACACCCACGACCTCACCCTGCACGTCATCGAGCAGGCCAAATCCAGCGCCATCGTGCAGCAGCAGATGGCCGACCCCCAGATCAATGTGTTCACCGGCGAGGAGTTCGGTGCCGACAACAGCACTTCCTTCGATATGTCCTCCATGTTCTCGGTGGACACCGATACGCTGAAGAATGCTTTCCAGTTTGACACCAGCGCCCTGAAGTTTGACCTGAGCGGCGCCTTTGATCTGAGCGCCGGTTCCTTCGACCTCTCTTCCCTGCTGGACCCGGACAGCTTCTCACTGGACCTGGGCGACCTGCCGCAGCTGGACATGGACATGAGCAGCGTGTTTGAGAACATGGATCTGTCCATCTCCCCGGAGGCCCTGCAGAATATGATGCAGAAGATCCTGAACGGCTACAAGGACTATGTGGTGGGCAACGGCATCCTGAATCTGGACAAGATCAGCTTCTCCGCCTATATGCAGACCGAGCAGTTCCAGCAGCTGCTGGCCAGCTCCATGAGTGAACTGCTGGCCGACGCCAACCTGCAGGAGCAGTTCTCCGCCGCCATGCAGCAGGCCATGCAGACCGTCATGGAAAGCTACTCTGCCCAGATCAGCCAGGCCCTGCAGAGCCAGCTGAGCACCGCCATGAATACGGCCATGCAGCAGATGGGCACCCGGATCAGCCAGCAGATGGAAAGCGCCATCCAGAAGAACATTGCCCAGCTGGGCAGCCAGATGGAAAATGCCCTGAAGATCGACGCCAGCGCCTTCCAGAATGCCATCCACATGAACATGACGCAGGAAGAGCTGGCTGAACTGATGAAGTCCTCCATGCTGTCCTCCACCTCCACCTACGACGGCAACCTGCAGAGCCTGGGCTACGCCGACCTCGATGACCCCAGCACCATTTCCATCTACCCGAAGGACTTTGACTGCAAGGCCCTGATCGTGAATGCACTGGACGCCTACAATGCCTCCGCCGAGGCAAATGGCGAGGATGACAAGGTGGTGCGCTACACCGATGTGGTGGGCACCCTGATGACCTCGGTGACCAAGATCATCAACATGATCAGCAACATGCTGGTGGCCTTTGTGTCCATCTCGCTGGTGGTGTCCTCCATCATGATCGGCGTCATCACCTATATCAGCGTGCTGGAGCGCCGCAAGGAGATCGGCATCCTGCGTGCCATCGGCGCGTCCAAGCGCAACATCTCGGAGGTATTCAACGCCGAGACCTTCATCATCGGTCTGTGCTCCGGCTGTATGGGCGTGGGCCTGAGCCTGATTCTGCTGATCCCCGGCAACATGCTCATCCACTCCATTGCCGACAGTGCCTCGGTCACGGCAGCCCTGCCGCTGCAGGCTGCACTGGTGCTGATTGCACTGGCCACACTGCTCACCATTCTGGGCGGCCTGATCCCCGCCAAGAGCGCCTCCAAGTGCGACCCCGTCAAGGCCCTGCGCTCGGAGTGATTCCCGGCAGACAAAACACAAGCGGACGGTTCCCCGGTCGGGCAGCCGCCCGCTTTTTGCATTGCGGCGCATCTTGTGCTAAAATAAGAAAAAAACACAAAGGAGCCTTTTTCCATGCCCAACATCATTGAGATCACTGATTTTTCCGCGCCAGAGCTGGACGTCTACGCCCGCCTGACCCAGGCCCAGCTGCGCAATCGACTGGAGCCGGAAAAGGGCGTTTTTATTGCCGAGAGCCCCAAGGTGATCGCGCGGGCGCTGGATGCCGGCTACCAGCCGCTGTCCCTGCTCATGGAACGCAAACAGATCACCGGCCCGGCCCAGGACATCCTGACCCGCTGCGGGGACGCCCCGGTATACACGGCCGACCGCGAGATGCTGGCCCGCCTGACCGGCTACGAACTGACCCGCGGCGTGCTGTGTGCCTTCCGCCGCCCCGCGCCCCGCACAGTAGAGCAGGTATGCCGGGATGCCCGCCGGGTGGCTGTGCTGGAGGGCATCGTGGATTCCACCAACGTGGGTGCCATCTTCCGCAGTGCTGCCGCATTGAACATGGATGCGGTGCTCATCACGCCCTCCTGCTGCGACCCGCTGTGCCGCCGGGCGGTGCGCGTGAGCATGGGTACGGTGTTCCAGGTGCCCTGGGCGCAGATCGGCACCACCCCCGCCGACTGGCCGGAACACGGCATGGCACAGCTGCACGCTCTGGGCTTCAAGACCGCTGCCATGGCCCTGAGCGACCGTTCGGTGAGCATCGACGACAATGCCCTTGCCGCTGAGCCCAAACTGGCCATTGTGCTGGGCACCGAGGGCGACGGCCTGGCCCACAACACCATCGCCGCCTGCGACTATACCGTGAAGATCCCCATGTCCCATGGGGTAGACTCGCTGAACGTAGCCGCTGCCAGTGCCGTCGCCTTCTGGCAGCTGGGCCGTACCTGACACAATCCGCTTGACAAATCTCCTGATTCGAGTTACACTTACAGGGTCATCTGGTATGGGCCTGTAGCTCAGTTGGGAGAGCGTTCGGTTCGCATCCGAGAGGTCAAGGGTTCGAATCCCTCCAGGTCCATAAAAAGCAAAACTCCGTGTCTGCTGACACGGAGTTTTCTTTTTATTCAGGACCCGGAGGGATTCGAACAGCACGGCACTGCCGCAGGCAGGGCAATCAACAGCCCAGTGGGCTGTTGATTAGTGCGCGGGTTCCATCCCTTAGGAATGTCTACCGGGGAACCTTCTGCCGCTGTTCAAAACAGCGGATTTTTTTATTTGGTGGGCGTGCTCAGTGGGACTCGAACAGCACACCATTATTTTCTGCTAAAAAAGCATGTGCAGAACACCTCTGGCCGGAACGGCTCCTGTGTGCTCTGCACATGCTTTTTATTGTTTGGTATCCACCCGAACGGTCAGCGCCTCATCTGCTGCAGGATCTGTGCGATCTCTGCGCTGGAATAGCCATCCTGCCGCAGTGCGGTGCTGATGCTGGTATCGCTCTTGCCCTGGCTGCGCATCAGCATGGCCATGTAGGGCACCGTCACATTCCGGGAGGTGTCACTGCCCAGACGGGTGGCAGTGCCCGTGCTGCGGTTGGCTGTACCGGAGGACGTACTGCCCGTGCCAGTGCCGCCAGTCTTACTGCCTGCCGCCGTGCTGCCAGCGCGGCTTGCTTTCTGCGCTGCATTGGACTTTTTCAGGTTCCACTCGCCCAGTGCGATGTTCAGCTTCTGGCTTGTGACATCGTTGTTGAATTTCTGCTGGTTGAGTTTGTCCTGATACTCCCGCTCGCTCGTCTCGTTCTCGTAGCGCTGCTGGTTCAGGCTGTCCTGATACTGCCGCTCCTGCAGCTGCTGGTTCCACTGAGTGTCCGCACGGTTTGCCTCGTACTGACGGTTGCCGGAGTAGATGTTGTAGCCGGTATTCAGCAGGCCGCTCAGCATGGAGCCAACGCCCGTGGTGCCGCTGAGAACGATCTGCACCGCATCGCCCAGCACACCCAGCACGGTCATCACATTGCTGAACACCTGCTGGCGGCGTGCTGCCTGCTGCTGTTCCTGCGCGGAGTAATAATCGTGCAGGGTGCCCAGCTGGCTCAGATAATCCTGATACTTGCCGTAGTCCTGCGCATAGGCGTTGTTGTATGCTTCGCCCTTCTGCTGCAGCTGGGTGTAGTAGTCCGAGAGCTTGTTGTTGTACTGCTGCTGGGCATCCTGTTCGCTGTTGTTCAGCTGATCCAGCTGGCTCACCAGCTCGTTGCCGCCGCTGGTATACGTATCCAGTGCCAGACTGTACAGCGTGGGGATGGCGCTGCTCAGCGCACCGATCTGCTGCTGATACGCCTGCTGGGCGGCGCTCGTGGCATAGCTGGAGCCATAACCGCCGGTCAGGGCTGCAGCCTGCGCCGCAGCATCTGCGCTGGCATTATGGGCGTTCTGCAAATAGTTCTGCTCGTACTGGCGGTAGAGCGGATCCTTGGTGTAGCTGTACTGGAAGCTCTCACGCTGCAGCAGCTGGTTCAAAAGCTGATCGATCCGCTCCTGATAGCTGCTCTGATAATCGCCCGGGCGGTTTGCCTGCCACTCCTTCAGCGCATTTGCAGCATCCGTCACGGTCTGGCTGGGCTTGTAGCTGGAATTTGCCAGCGCGTTTTCCACCTCCGAGCGGCTTTCCAGTCCTGCCGCCGAATAGCCGCTCTGCACGGCAGGCTGGCCGCTGCCCTCCGTCTGCGCCTGCACAACGGCAAGCGCTTCGTCCTTTTTCTTTCTGTTTGCCATATATGATCCTTTCCTTATAAATTCTGCAGTTTCGTGCGCATCTCGTCGGACATGTTCTCAACGTCCAGATTGCTCAGCACATACTGCAGCTGTTCCTGCATCTGGTACAGGTAGCTGCGCAGGGCACGGGCATCCTCCGGGTCCATGTTCTCGCTGAGCTTGGGCAGGCCGATCTTGTTAATGCCCATCACGCTTGCCATTCGTCACACCTCCCCGCCTGCAATGCCGCCCTTGGCAGCGGCCATTGTTTTTGCAATGCTGCGCAGGGTGATCTGTCCCCTGCCCTTCAGGCGCAGCCGCAGGGTGCCGTGCCTCCGGGGCACGAACGGCAGATCAAAGCTGCGCCGCTTGTCCTGTGCCGTCAGGCTTGCCACCGTCTCCCATGGGCCGCCGTCATAGCTGGCGGCCACCTCCACCGTACTGCTGCACTCGGCATCCAGCCGCAGCGTCAGTCGGGAAAGATACCGGTCCTCGGCCCCGTCCAGCCCAATGTCACCAGTGGTCAGCTCAAAGTTCAGCTTTTCCTCCACACCGTCGGTGGCCTGCCAGTCCGCTTCGCGGCTGGGATCTGCGGCCCACAGTGCCTGCCCGTCCCACAGATAAAGCTGTCCGCCGGTGCTGGTCATCTCGTAGGAGCACACGTTTTCTTCGCTCCAGAGCGCGCGCTCGGTATCGTACACCAGCAGCCTTGCCGTATTTTCGCCTGCCGCCGTGCGGGCCACATGCAGGTAATAGCGGCCATCCAGCGCACTGCCCACCGCGCTCTGCACATTGGCCAGTCGGCCCGAATCCAACGCGCCGGACACTTTTGTTGGAATGCTGCCGTCCCATGCCATCACACCGTCCGGCGAAAGATAATAGAGCGTCTCGTTCAGCACACACAGGCTGCGCGCCGCGTTTTTGGCAACGCCCCGGCAGCGCAGCGAGGTGAGCTGAAAATCCGAAGGCTTGGAGCCATAGAGCTTGTGCAGTGTGTTCTCCTTAAAGAACAGCGCATAGCCCATGCATGTGGCCGCGCCGGTAAACGCACCATCACTGCCCACCGTCACTGCGTAGCTGTCTGCCGCAATGCCCCGGTAGGAAAACCAGTTGGTGGGGTCGCCTAAGCGGCAGGCATAGATCACGTTTTCCTTGCTGCTGCAGCCCCATACCCGGTTGTCGCACTCGGTAACGTAGTCCAGATCCGGCACGCGGCGTTCCATCCGCACCGGCGTGCTCACCACAAAGCTGCGTGTCTCCTTGCCGTCCAAGCTGGTCCACTGGGCGCTCTCGGCGCTCTGCACCAGCGTGCCGTAAACATGATCTCCCTCCGGGCTTACCCGCACGCGCAGCCCGTTTTCCAGCACATCGTAAACTACCAGATCCCCGTCCAGCTTTGTCCACATGCCAGCCTGCTGTGCTGCCGTGCCCTGCACGGTCACGGTGTCCCACTGGGCAAATAGCTTCTGCGCGCCCGCCGCTGTGATGCGGCAGTATTCCAGGGGCACTGCCGTCCAGCTGCCGGAGGATGCGCTGTACTCTTCCAGTGTGCTGGTGCTGGCCCATGGGTGCTCCTCGTCCTCCACCTTCAAAAAGAGCTGTCCGTCTGCAGGCTTCTCCGGTTCCTCCTTGCCGTAACCGCTCACCTCGTAGGCCTTGCCCGCGGCATCGCAGGGTGCAAACTGCACGCTCTGTCCCTCTGCCTGCCATACAGCTCCCAGTGCCGAAACACTTCCGTCCGCTGTATCAAAGGCTACCTTGTCCGGGAAGATCAGGATTTTTGTACCAATGCCCACCAGTGCCTTTTTGCCGTCGGTCACTGCCTCGGTGCAGGTCACCGGGTTCGCGCCGTCGGCATCCGGCGTGTAGATCAGATCCTTCCCGCAGACGGTCAGCAGCCCGTTCAGGTGATACATGCCGTTCAGCCCGGTCAACTCCCTCAGCTTGCGGCGCGGCTTGCGGGTGCTCAGCGCCGGGAAATCCCGGGCAGAAAAATTCACGCCCGCGCTGTACTCTGCTTCCGAGCAGGCATAGGTCTCGTTCAGCCCGCCGAATACCCGCACAAGACTGCGGCTGTTCTGCAGCTTCGCTCTGTTTGCCAGAACCATGCTCTCACCTCCTTACCAGCGCCACTGGGCACCCGTCAGGGTCGGGTAGCTGCGCCGCAGCCACGCCGCCAGATCTGCCAGCAGACTGTTGTACTGGGCCTGCTCCCCGACGTAGCGGTCGGTCTCACCAAGGGCCGCATCGGTCATGGCACACAGATAATGCGGATACAGCGCATCAAAAGGTGCCGGTGCCAGCAGCACATCGTCGTCCTGCAGGCTGTCGTCCCATGCAAGGTCTGCGCCCACATCATCGTATGCATCTGTGATGCTGTTTTTAAAAAAGCGTTCCCGCAGCATCGCGTCTGCTTCTTTCAGCCACGCCTGCCGGGTGGCCAGCGCAATGCGGCTGCCCGGGCGCAGTTCTTCGGCGCGTTCCAGCGCCTGTCCTACGGTCATATGCTCACTCTCCTTTTTATAAAGGCCCGGCCGGGCAGGCTCCCCAGCCGGGCTTTTTGTCTGTTTCGGGTTTACTGGGCGGCGTTCTCTGCCGCCGCAATGCGGGCAGCAGTCAGCTCGTCCTGCATCTGGCTGTGCTCCA
>ENA-UOOC01001750-UOOC01001750.1-human-gut-metagenome-genome-assembly--contig:-C48old-NODE-1750-length-17737-cov-5.754326_pt1 | contig 17737 bp, 12 predicted proteins | sample MGYA00242469_ERZ724016 | MGnify/ENA metagenome assembly ERZ724016 | reverse complement strand
GCTTCGAGCTGAACCGGCTCTGTAAAGCTGAAAATAAGCCTGTGAACTCCGGAAATATCCTTAGTCAGAAGCGCATACTGCTCATTAAAGTCCAAGGCATTGACCTTTGCGTGCCGTTGGTAACTATGGTTCCGATTTTGTTACCGTCGATTATTTCATCATAATACAGGTCTATCGCCTTGCCCGTGCTGTTCTCTGAAGTCGCAGCTTCAAGCACCAGGCATTTTGCACCTGTAAACTCCACGTTATCGAATACAATGCAATCACCCGACCGGGCGTCGATTATCAATGAAGTAAAGTCGGCAGCGTTGCCGCCGTCTGATAGCTTTGCGGTAGTCAATTCCTTGTTGTAACTGTTCATATCTACACTACACCTTATAATACCGATTTCTTCAACGTCCGGTTTGCCTTTAAGGCTATCCTTCAATCCGGATGATGAGCAGGCTGAAAGCCATATTGCCGACGCAGCTGTCAATAAAATCAATAACCTTTTATACATTGCTTTTCCCCTCAGCCTTTTTATTTTGATTATATATTTGTGGGCGGGATATGTCAATATACCATTGTGCCATGCTTATTGAAGTTTTGTGCAGATTTGCAGAGCTTTAACGGCAATCATTTTGTTAACAATTCTGCTGTGGATTTCAGCTCTCCCGCGGAATACAGGAATAAATACTATTCGCCGCTTAAATTGTAAACAATAAAATCTCTATTAATCGATTGTTTCTTTTTAAAGGTACAAGTTATAATATATATCGTCAGCATCTTTACACAACAAACCTCCCATGGCAGCTTATCTCATTCTGCCATAGGAGGTTATTTTCTGCTATTATCCGTTTTTGCCGCAGCCACTCAGTATATTCTTCATCAGAAGAACAGCGTATACACTTCGCCGGCTTTAGCGCTGAACTCTATCGTATCGCCGTCTACAGCCCTGAATTTCACCGCTTCGCCGTTTGAATCGATAAGAAGTGCTTTTTTAATGCCTGCCGCCTTGACGGTCAGCGAGTCGCTGTCTGAAAACGTCTTCAGAACAGCAGTCACAATGGCGCCGTCCTTCCACTCAATGCCGACCTCAACGTTTCCGCGTGCCCGAAGTCCGCTGACGCTGCCGGTGCTCCACATATCAGGCAGCGCGGGCAAAAGCTCGACTGCACCGCCCTGACTTTGCAGCAGCATCTCGGTCATTCCGGCAGTTGCTCCGAAGTTGCCGTCTATCTGGAATGGCGGGTGTGTGTCAAACAGGTTATCATAGGTGGATTCCTTGAGTATCTGATTTACCATTGTTCCTGCGTGATTGCCGTCTCTCAGCCTTGCCCAGAAGTTTATCTTCCATGCTTTGCTCCAGCCTGTTCCGCCGTCGCCGCGTGTAATAAGCGTGACCTTCATTGCCTCGGCGTATTTGTCGTCCTGCTTGCTGCGCCCCGCTACTATCTGCCGCCCCGGGTGAAGCGCAAACAGGTGATTAACGTGGCGATGACCGTAATCTCCCGTAACGTCAAGGGTGATTTCGTCCTTCCACTCCATAAACTGCCCGCCCTTGCCGATCTGCGGACCGGATAGCTTATTAAACGCAGCGCGGATCTCGTCGATCTCGCTGTCATCTATTCCGAGGATGTCGGCGGCTTCAAGGGTATTGTTAAAGAGATCCCAGATTATCGCCTGATCGCAATATGCACCGAGGGAGTAGGGACCGTGCTCCGGCGACCATGACGGACTGGACACAAGCTTACCGTCTCTTGTATCGGTCACAAGATTGTCGACCCAGAAGAGCGAGGCTTCCTTAAGAGTGTCGAAGTTGGCGGCAAGAGCCTCCTTATCAAGAGTGAAGGCGTACTGCTCCCAGATGTCCTGACATATCCATGCAGCTCCTGCGGGGAAGTAAAACGCATCGGACACCGCAGGACCGGTGTTGCCCCAGATATTGTTTTCGTGATATGTTGTCCAGCCGCGAACGGGCTTACCATCCTCAGTGCAGTGATATAGCTCCGCCGTTATCCTTCCCCTTGGGACAAGGCTATTGATAAAATCTATCATCGGCTGGTGGCATTCGGCAAGATTGGTTTGCTGTGCCGGCCAGTAGTTCATCTGAACGTTTATGTTGGTGTGATAGTCGGCATCCCACGGCGGCGTAAGACCGTCAGACCATATGCCCTGCAAATTAGCAGGGAGCGAGCCTTCCCTTGAGGAGGAAATCAGAAGATATCTGCCGAACTGATAATAGAGCGTTTCGATATAGCGGTTGTCCGATTCCGAACCAATTCCGTTGCGGTAGTTTGCAAGCAGAACATCAGTAGTTGCAGAAGGAGCCTTTCCGCCTATATCAAGCTTAACACGGTCATACAGCTTGTGATAATCGTCAAGATGGGCTTGCTTCAGCTCGTCGTAGCTCTTTGCGCTGATAGTCTCTATCCGCTCTTTTACAGCGTCAAGAGGGTCTTCGTCGGTGAAGTAGTCGAAGCTTTCGTCCATGCATTGCTGATAGTTTGTGCCGGCGGTCATATATATGATGATCTCGGTGGCATCGCTGACAGAAATTCCGTTATCCAAAACAGAAGTCTCGCCGTTTGAAATCACCTTCACCTGCCCGGCGAACTCAAGGTGAGGGATATCCTCCCTATGGTCGGCGGGTCTGCCGGTTATGGTTATAGTATCGCCCTCGGCGGTTACGATTGCCTTTGTCTGCGGGGTGGTGAACTGCACCTGCTTTTTCATGGGAGAATCGGCGGTCAGACGTATTGCAACAAAGTTATCTGGATTGCTGACAAAGTATTCCCGCAGGTATTTAACGCCATCCTTTTCATATTTCACAGTTGCCACAGCGTCGTCGATGTTGAGTGAGCGTCTGTATCCTATATCCGATACATCCTCCTTGCCGACTGAAATCGGGCTGCCGCTTGCATCCAGAAATACAAGCTCCGAAAGCTGCAAGCCTGTTCCTGCGGGATTGCTGCTCTTTACCGCAGAAACCTCAAATCTGTAATAGCGATAGCTTGCGTTATCATTTAACTTATAAGTATATTCTGCATTGCGGCTGTCAAAGCTCTGGTCGCTCTGCGAATCTATCTCGGTCCAGCTCTCGCCGTCGTCAGATGCAAGCAGCTTCCAGTCTTTCGGGTCGCGGTCGGGCATATCGTTTCCGCTGACAAGCGTGTATCCCGAAATTTCAATAGCCTTGCCAGGGTCAATCATAACCCAGCAGGGAAATTCCTGCTTTGTTCCGGATGTTCCCGCCAGAGAGTACCATTTTGTGTTGTTATTACCGTCAAATAGCCGTTCGGATGTTTCCTGCGCGTTGGCGGTATGGCCGTTGTCGGTGATGCTCACATGATTTTCGGCGATATCATTTATGACTATTTCGCCAAGCGACTGATAAGAGCCATAGTTGGTCTTTTCACCCTTAAGCGAGTTTATGGCGTTCACAATATCCGAGCTGAGGTTGGGATAGTTTTCGGTGACGAGTTCACCTCCCGACATTTTAGCAGAGTGATTCTCGGTGAAATCCGTCATCAGCTCCTGAAGCTCTGTGCGGACATATTTAAGATTTTTGCGGTTTTCCTCTGCTGAAGCGCTGCTCATTCCTCCGTCGTAATCGGGGTTTGCGCCGGGTCCGCCCGACCAGAGGGTGTGTTCGTTTATCTGAATCCTGTCGGAGTTCACTCCTCCATATAGCATTGCGCCGATAAATCCGTTTCCCATCGGCAGTGCTTCCGTTTCCCAGCCGCGGGCGGGCTCATCATATACAAGCTCAAGCGTTTGCTGCTGTGTTTCAACTTTCAGCTGCTCCGGTTCGGGCAAATCCCGCTCCGAAGGTGTGCCGCATGAAACTAACAAGGCGGCAATAATTATGGATGTTGTGAGCTTTCTTAAAATGTGTGATTTCATAGTTTGCTCCTTTGACAAAGGTCATCACTGCTTTATTGCGATACGATATCACATCAAAGTAAATATATTAATATTGTAACTGCTGATATAGCCTTTGTCAATCATATTATTTTAAGGACAATATAATAATGTTAAGATAGATATTAACGGCTGCACCTGATTTATACTTATTTCCGTCTGAAAAAAACGCCCAAAAAGCGGGTGCAAAATCCATCGCTCAGTGATTTCGCACCCGCTTTTTGGCATCGTTTTAGGCGGAAATTAGTATTAAACACCAAGGTGCAGCCGTCTGAATTCCAGCGGGCTCATTTTTTCCTGTCTTTTAAAAACAACACAGAAATAGCTTTCGTCATTAAAGCCTGACATTTCAGCAACGGTTTTAACCATCAGATTCGGGCTTTTCAAAAGGATCTCCTTGCTTTTTTGTATCTTTGTGAGACATATATATTCAAATATGGTTTTTGAGGTGATGCTTTTAAACAGGCTGCAAAGATATTGCGGCGTTAGTCCTGCTATGTCTGCAAGGTCTGACAAAGTGATTACCTTATCGTAATTTTCGTTGATATAATTTATTACCGGCTCAATTCTTTTCTGTTTCGTGTCAGAAGAATTGTTTTCCTTTTCTGAGGTTAAAGTCATGATATCAATGAGGATCTCGTAGGTAATAATCGAGCAGCGATTGCTTTCTGCGTGAAGATTATGTGCGGCATTGAACAAGGCTTCGATTTTTCTTCTGATCTGTGACGGCGACGAAATATAAAGCATCCTTGAGCTGCTGATGTTCATCGTCTTGTCGAAAAATACCGGTACTTCATCCCCGTTGAAAATCACCCAGTCGGTTATCCATTCGCTGCCGAGGGCACGGTATTCGTGAGGCTCATCCGTATTGGGAAAATGGGGAAACAGAATAAAGCCCTGATTCTCCTTGATAACATATCTTTTATCTCCGATGAAAAGCTCTCCCATCCCGCTTCGGCACTGAATCCACTGGTACTGATGGTAACCCCACGGTCTGATAATCTGCTCTTGAACATGATTGATTCCAACGCCTGCGGGATAATAAGGCAAGCGCGACTCCGCTCCGAGAAAATTCGGATAAATAAATTCGTCCATATAATTCTCACCAACATTCATTCTATTAATTAATATATATTTTATATATAGTATACTGCAATATAAGCCACACGTCAAGATTAAAATTAAAATATTATCAGAATCATTATGCGGAATAAAAATCTTAATATAACAATATAAATCTGAACATATTACGATTGACAGGCAAAATTATTAATGATAGAATATTAATTAAGCAATACCAGCGGCTTTTATGCCGCTAAATATCAGCTGAATATTATTTTATAATTAAGGAGTTGAATTAATGGCAGGAGAGCGCGATCTGTAACATACCTGAATAAAAACATGGCTTCAATCAAAACTTAACTTTTATATGTAATGAGGGGTGCTCTTATGAAAAAACTTGCAATAATTGCTACCGCATTGGTCTTAAGTGTTGTTTCATCCGTGCAAGCGTTTGCGGAGGATGAGTCTGTTGTGAAAATTGATATGAATAAAACATATCAGACTATAGACGGCTTCGGCGCATCTTATACATGGTACAGCGAACAGCTTTCAGGAACCGAAGTTGCCCAGCAGGGCTTTGACTGGATATTCAACGATGCAAAATTCAATATTCTTCGGTTCCGAGACTTAAACTGTGTCTATACCAACAACTATGACGACGTTTTGGAGGGATACAAGAGCAACTATTATCTCTACTATAATGCCGCAGTTGAGAGAGGCATTGACCCTCTGGTTCTTGTCACTTCATGGGGTGAATATGACAGAAGCCTGCCATGGGTTGAGTTTGTGGAAAATCCGGAAAACGGTTATTCCTATTACACTCTGGCAAAGGACGAAAACGGAGAGTATATGTACGGCGCGCTTGCCGACTTCTGCGTGGAATCAATCAAAATCTTCTTTGACGCCGGAATACCCGTTGATTACTTTTCAATTACCAACGAAGCAGAGCTTCAGGACAGCCACCTCGACGAGCAGGGCGGTCACCGTGATTCGGCAGGATTCTTTCTGGGCAAGCAGGAAACAGACTATCAGGCTGCCTACTGGAAGGCTCATATAGCTGTTTATGAGGCTTTTCAGAATGCTTTCGGAGAGTATGCCCCGCAGCTTATGGGCGCAGAAACAATGGCGGCATATCCTGATCTTTTACATGGATATCTTGATCCGCTGATAGAAAGCCGTCCGGAAAGCTTTGAAATCATAGCGCACCACCTTTACGGTACAGATCTTAGCGAGAAAAACCTTACCGCTGTGGGTCAGTCCTTCCCGAACTATAAAATCTGGCAGACCGAGTTTTACAACGCCGACTTCTTTGGCAACGCTGAAATCATCCTCGACGATTTAGTTTATGAGGGCGTTAATGCATATCTGTATTGGGACGGAGTATGGCCGATGGGAGCGGTTTTGGATGTCTCAAGCTCAAACGGCAGCACTTCTCTGACACGTCGTGGGAATCACTACATAATGTCTCATTTTTCGGCTTTTATAGACCGAGGCTATCAGCGGGTTGATGTTCAGGATGATCTGAATACAAAATTTGCGGCGTTCAAATCCCCTGACGAAAGCAAGCTCATAGTTATTGCGGTGAACCCGACTAAGAATTCAGAAAGTCTGAGCATTGACCTTGGCGGCAAGGATATATTAGGCTCAAAGGTATATCTTTCAACCGAAGACGCTGAGAATTCCTTCAAAAACAAATATTTGCAGGATCTTGGGGAGTATCATAACGGTCTTGAGATACCCGGACGCAGCCTGACAACAATTGAAATCAATCTTGCTCCGAAAGCCGGCTATGTGCCGGAGGAAACGATTAAAAAAGAGAATCCGTATGTCAAGTCAAGCACTAACGGAATTAACTCGGCAATACTGATCGCACTGGCAGCCGCCGCAGCTACAATCGGCGCTGCAGCGGGCATAGTAGTTGTCGTTAAAAAGCGCCGTAAAAATAAAGCGGCATCAGGTGCGGATACTTGAGATTGGATAATCAGGGCGAAAGGGAGGGCGACGGTGAGCATCAATGCAGTTCAGATTATAAAGATTGGAAGTACGAAGTCAATGTATTAATGCATACGTATCGCGGCAATTAATTAAACGATTTGATAACAACGTACCTATTGTTGAAAGGAAAAACATATGAAAAAAATAGTTATCATGATTTTAGCGGCTTCCCTGCTCTTCAGCAGCTGCGGAAGCGGCACTCACAACACACTCAATAATAACTCAAATAATATCTCTGATAATATTTCAGATAATAAATCAGCCAAGGAGAAAGAGAAAATGCTTACATTCAGTGTAAATGAAGCTGTGATGCGAATTGAAGTCTGTGATGCCGACATAATAAGGGTGCAGTATTTTCCCGGAGGAGAGATTACGCAGTCTGGTATAAAAACCTTCACAGCTGATTATAACAAGGATTTTAATGAATACGATGTTTCTGAATCTGACGATGGCTTAACCGTAACCACATCCAAGATCCGCATGGAGGTCAACAAAACCACCGGTCAGATAAAATACTATGACGCTAAAACCGATGAACTTATATTGTCGGAAAGAGACCGGTCATCAAAGGAAATCACTTTGGATAATGGCGCGATATCTTACGAAGTATCGCAGGAATTTATATCAAACGATAACGAAGCGCTGTACGGATTCGGAAACGTCAACGGCATTATGGGAATAAAGGGTCAGAGCATAAGCATAGCGCAGCTCAATACCGAAAAGCGCACACCTATGTTCTATTCAAACATGGGTTATGGTATTCTTTTCGATATCACATCTAACGGCAAGCTCGACTGGCTTGAGGATAACAGCGTTTACCGCTACGAGGGATATGCTTCTGACAGATTCGATTATTTCTTCTTCTATGGTCCCGATGCCGACGATGTAATTTCCGGTTATCGTACAGTTACCGGCAAAGCAACTATGCTTCCGAAAAGAGCTTTCGGTTACATTCAGTCCCGAAACCGTTATACGTCCCAAGCTGAGCTTGAGGAAATTCTGAAAACCTTCAGGCAAAAACAGATCCCTCTTGACGGTCTTGTTATAGACTACTTCTGGTGGCAAAACGGATTCAACGATATAACAAATTGGGGCGACAGCTGGACCGACCCTGAAAAGATGATGGAATATCTTCATGATAACCATGTCAGCTGCTCTATTTCTGTATGGCCAAGCTTTGACAGCGATACAGAGGCTTATAAGGAGATGGATTCTGTCGACTCGATACTTCACACCGACAACATTTTCTTTGGCTATGTATATGACCCTTCAAATCCGGCGGGCAGAGATAAGTATTGGCAGATGATAAATGACAACGTTTTCTCAAAGGGTCTTGACTCTATCTGGCTTGATGCCTGCGAGCCCGAATTTTCAAATTGGGCAAGCAATTCTGCCAGTGAAAACATCTATGCAGGCAATTCAAAAACTATAGGCGCCTTGTTCCCTCTTCTGACCAATCAGGGCGTTTATGAGCACCAAAGAGAAATAAAGAAAAACACAAAGAGAGTCAACACTCTTTCAAGAGGCTCAACAGCAGGCTTGCAGAGATATGGAGCGCAGAGCTGGTCGGGTGATATTCCTTCCACTTGGGCTTCTCTTACAGCTGAAGTTGCGGGCATCGTAAACTATTCAGCGGCAGGATTACCGTATTTCGGAACTGATATCGGTGGATACCACGGCTTTAACAATTCGAGTGAGGACGCTCGGGAAATGTATCTTAGATGGATTCAGCTGGGAACATTTATGACAATTATGCGCTCTCACGGAGCCAATAACCCCAGAGAGCCCTGGCAGTTCGGTTCTGTTTATGAAGAATATATCACAGACTTTATCTATCTTCGCGAGCGCTTGATTCCTTATATCTACTCATTGGCCGGAGCAGTAACGCAGGACGATTATACGATAATCCGTCCACTTATATTTGACTTCCGCACCGACGACAACGTTAAGCACATCAGCGATCAGTATATGTTTGGTCCCGCGCTGATGGTTGCACCCGTTACCGCACCGGGTCAGCGCAGCAGAGAAGTGTATCTACCCGCAGGCACATGGACTAATTTCTGGAGTGGAAAAACCGTTAACAGCAAGGGCGAAACGTTTACGGTCGACGCCCCTCTAAGTCAAATTCCTCTGTTTGTTAAGGGCGGCTCTATTATTCCGATGTGTCCTGAAAATCAGTATGTTGATGAAAGCCAGGATCCAACAGAGATACGTGTATATGCAGGAGCAGACGGCGAGTTTACTCTGTATGAAGACGAGGGCGACAACTACAATTATGTAAAAGGCGAATTCTCCAATATTCCCTTTACATATAACGAAGAATCCAAAACACTTACAATAGGAAAACGAACCGGCAAATTCGACGGAATGCTTAAAAGCCGCACGTTTAATATCGTTTTTGTACAGCCCGGGTATGGTATCGGAGGATATGTTTCATCAGATTACCAGCCTTCGGCAGTGGTAAAATACGATGGAAGCGAAGTATCAGTAACATTTGATTCCGATTGGGAAATCCCTACTCCTCCTCTGGATCTGAACACACTCCCTGCACCAAAGTCTGCTCCGGAGGCAAAAACATCTGATCACGCCATGATAGGCTACTGGCCATTCTCGGAAGGTGAGGGAGCCAGAGTATCCGATGTTTCCGGCTCATATAACAACGGCGGACTTAATATGTCCGACTGGACAAACGCCGGAAAAGATGGAAATGCGATAGAATTCAGCGGAGGCAGCACCGAAACTGTAGGCACCTGCGTTGAAGTTCCTCACAGCAAGTCACTTAAAATTTCCAATCAGATTTCCTTCTCAGCGTGGATTAAAAATGACAGCGACGGACACGCAAACATTGTCAACAAAGGCGGAAACGGATTCAACAACCCCGGATATTCCTTTATCCTGCTTAACGGCAGAAATCTACAGCTGGAAATACAGTCCGCCGCCGACAGCAGCAACAGCACTCAAAAGACAACGGCTGTGTCTACCGTAAATGTTGAGAAGGATGGCAAGTGGCATCAGGTAGGATTCAGCTGGGCAAGCAAGGAATCGGGCGGAGACGGTATTGTAAGAATATACATAGACGGCGTTCAGACTACAAAAGACAGTGATCCTTCTAACTACTTTGAAGGTCCGATAGGATTAAATAGCTATCCCTTGGTTATCGGAAGAAGCTGCGAAAATGAGCCCGCATACCCAAACTATTTCAAGGGAACTATAGACGAGGTGCGTTTGTTCAACTACAGTTTGTCTTCCGAGGATATGCTTTCTATCAGTAATGGTGAAAATATCGTTTCTGACAACGTTTCCAATGCATCAGCGAAATCCGGCGACGGCAAACTGACAATCACATGGTCTGACGCCGACGCCACAGACAGGGTTCGTGTAACCGTGGAATCAGCGGAGGCTGAAAGCAGCGAAGCAACTATCAAAAAATCGTTTGAGGTGCAAAAGGGCGAGCAGTCACTTGTAGTAGACGGATTAGTTAACTATGAATATTACCATGTAAGCATAGTATCCGTTGAAGCAGACGGAAGCGAAGCTTCGGGAATCAACATTGTTGCTCAGGCATCGCTTTACAGCACGGAAATCAACGGTGAATACGTTGTTTCTCACGGAAATAATACATATGCCTGGATTGAAAACTACTCGTCTGACGATGTGAAAGGAAAGGTCACCCTGACATTGACTGAAAACGGAACTGTCAAAGAAACACACACAAGTGATGTCAGCGTTGAGGGCAACGGCAGACTTCGCTTGATTCAGGCGCTTGAAACTGATTATGCGCCTGGGCAGGAAATTTCTATTGTCTTTACCGATTCCGAGGGCAATGCTCTGTCTGCGGCGACATCTGTAGAGCGTAAACCGGTATATTTGCAATAGCATTTTTCTGACATTTTTCACCCGATTGATTTCATAATAGGCGGTAGGCAGCAAAATGGTTTCTCCATCTGCCTTGCAATCTGAGGCGGACCACATTGTCGGTCGGTTTGTCAATGGTCCATTGCTTTGATCCTCCTTTAACTTCTAACAATCATAAGATGCACCGGGCAAAACCCGCCCCCGTGTTCCGCTTTGGATTGCCGTCCCGCACAAATTCAATTGAAAGTTTCCACCAAATATTATTTATTTCTAAAAGTACAAGGCAAGCGCACTTAAAACGATATATTTGGCAGGCAAACTCTCCACACATAAAAATCCTCCGGACTTCAAAAATGAAATCGGAGGATTATTTAAATTATCCCATTCTATAAAACAACTTTTCTCAACAGCTTCAGAAATTAAGCCGTCAGCCCATCTGCCCAACATCATAAAAGCAGCTGCCAATCTGAGCCGAGATAAAAGCTTGGGTGAGGCGGCTGATTGTAGCAGATGTTCTGTGTGGCAACCTGATTGCGATACTGCAAGTCGTCCATCAGTGATACTATGCGGTATTGGGTGGGGTATGGGGTGGTGTAGATCCTCAGTGACTTTGAATCGGCAGCCCTGAGGATAACCTCCTCCCGCCAATCGCCGAAAATGTCGGCACTTAAGCAGGGAGTGGCTTTGGTAGAGTTGCAGGTGTAATAACCGTCTGTGATTAACAAAGTTTCCTGCTCGCCCTTTTCATTTAGCTTCTTGATGGTGGCAGGACCGTCGGAAGAACCGTCAAGTATCTCCCGCTCTAAATCGCCATCCCACCAGCAAAGGAAATTAACGCCGCTTCTTGAACAGGAAAGAGCTTCACCTGCACCGGAAAAGACATCGCCGAAACCCGCAGCCCAGAACTCTGCACCGTCATTGCCCGACCAGACATTTCCGGCACAGCATCTTCCGGTATCCTTTGAACCGTCATAGTGGAATATGGTTGAGCCGTTTGAAGCGTTTAGAAGTGAAACGCCATAGGGCTTGCTTTCGTGACAAATCCAAAGCTCAAGACCGGGTCTTTCAGGCAGAAAATCGCCCAGATGCATGGCGTCGCCGTGACCTGTGTCGGTGCACCAAAGTACAGTTCCGTCATCGTCAAGACAGGTTGCACCCAAAACCAGCTCCTGCTTGCCGTCGCCGTCAACATCTGCAGGCATACAGTTGTGGTTGCCGTCGCCATATCCTGCGGCGGTTTTATCGTTTCCGGTGTCAAAATACCAACGCTCCACAAGCTTTTTGTCCACAACATCGTAGGCGCAAGCCGTCATTCTTGTGTAGTAGCCCCGAACGGTAACCGCACTGGGCTTAATGCCGTCGAGACTTAATACTGCGCCCAAAAATCTGTCAACACGGTTTCCGTATTTATCACCCCATAAGGAAACGTCTCCCCGTCCAGGCTTGTAATCAACAGTATCCATAGCCTCGCCCGTAAGACCGTTAAAAAGGGTTAAAAACTCAGGACCGCTGAGAATATATCCATCTGAGTTCCGGTAGTCTTTGGAAGCGTCACCGACAACATTTCCTTTGCCGTCCACAGTACCGTCGGCGGTTTTGCAGATAAGCTCCGCACTGCCGTCAAGGTCGAAGTCGGCAACAAGGATCTGAGTGTAATGTGCGCCTACACGGATGTTAACCCCCAAATCAATTCTGTAAAGAAGCTTGCCGTCGAGCTTTAAGCAGTCGATATAGACATTGCCTGTAAAGCCCTTCTGTGAATTGTCCTTGGAGTTTGAAGGATCCCATTTCAGGAATATTTCGTAGACTCCGTCACCGTCAACATCTCCCACAGAGCAGTCGTTGGGACTGTAGGTGCAGGATGAGCTTTCGGGCGGAGCAAGAGGTATGTCAAAGAAGGTGTCTGCGGAAACAAGCGAGCAATCTTCCACAGAGAAAGCGCTGCCGCATATGGTTTTAAGGGAGTATTTGTCGTTAGCTGAGCCTTTGGCATCAAGATAGCAGGTGGGATCTCCGGGGTTGGAGACGTAAACAAGACTGCCTGAACGGTAGAGCTCAAAAGTAGTGCTTTCCGGGTCGGCGGAATCGCTTTTCCATGTAATAAGCATACCGCTGTCGGTAGTAACGGCGCAAATGCCTCTGTTATTGCTATTGAAGCTGCCCGATTCAGCTGCCGTATCAATCCGTGCCGAAGAGGTACAGGCAGTCAAGAGCAGCAAAGAAAGAATTAATGCAAGTTTGTTTTTCATAATTCCGCCTCACAAATATTTATAAGATAATTATATCACCGAACCTACTGCCGTTCAAGATTAAATCTTACAATTGTTTAAACTTTCTAATAAAATACTTGCATTTATTTTGGATAGTCATCAAAAAACCGCAGTATTGATACAAGGCATATCAATACTGCGATTGTATTTTATTATTCTGTGATAAAAATATTATTCTTTACTGCTTTTCGGACTTACGTCTGAACATTTTCTGCAAATGTAAAGAAGGTGACTGGAGCAGCCCAACAGTTCCCGTTTCTCACAGTTATGCAGATGATATTTTGCAAAAGCTTTGAAATCCTCATCAGACATTGCAAAGTCGCCTCTGCCTTCAGCCAATTCAAGAACGCTGTCTGTAGCAACCGTCGTTATCCATTCTACCGGCTTATTATCGAATAAGGCTTCAAACTCGTCAACATTGAATCCTGTGAAAAGCTGTTCTGTAAAGTGCTTTGCCCTATAATCTTCGGTAAAATTTTCTTCTATTCCCGCGCACAGATCACCCTGAAGATAGTTATCAAACAATATAGCATGAACAGATAAAAACGCAACCATAATGATGCCGCCAGCCTTTGTGACACGAATCGCTTCATCAAGAGCCTTATGCTGATCTTCTTCGTCATACAGATGATACAAAGGTCCCAACACCAGCGTTAAATCGAAGGTGTTGTCCTGAAAGCGGCTTAAATCAAGAGCGTCCCCTTGATAAGCCGCGATATTTTCCAGCCCTTTACTGTTTCGCCTCAGAAGCTCAAGATTGCTCTTAGCAAGTTCGATTGACGTCACTTCGTGTCCTTCTTTTGCTAATGCTACAGAGTATCTTCCGGTACCCGCACCAACTTCTATAATGCCGGCTTTTCCCGAAATAACCTGATGGATATAGCTCATGGTTGTCAGATATTCAAGCTGTCCGTGTCTGCTTCGGGATAGCCTTGTATCTTCGGCATATCCGTCATAAAACCCATTGATGATTTCTGTCCTTTTATCCATTGTCTTCTCCCTGGTGAATTGCGATTTATTATCACTACAAAGTCCCATTTACCATTCTGATAATATCACATCCGGTTTTTAATGTCAATCCGGAATATGGTGAAGTTGCAGTGGGTAATGTTCCGGAAGCGCATAATACTAATCTCCGTCTGAAATGATAGCAAAAAATCGGGTGCAAAACCGCTGTACAATGGGTTTTGTGCCCGATTTTATGACCATATATGTTCTGCACATCTTTCGGACGAAAATAAGTATAAGCAGCTAATACTGCATTGATAGCGGGATTTTAGGTTATACCTATCTCAATCTTAAATAATATAAAAGTGAAAGCTGTCTTGCGGGCGCATAACAATAACCGTCGGAAGCCCGAAGAATAAATATGCCTTATTCCGGTAAATAAACAAAAGCTGAGAGATATCTGCTATCCCTCAGCTTTTTCTACTGTCTGTGTGATTGTTTTTGTACACCATCACTTTATTTTACTTTTAATTGTAAACGACACACCAACAACCCTCGGACCCGAATTTGCGGCAACAGCGGCTCCGATCTGGTATACAGCCGACGGCTCGTAGCCAAGCTTAAGAACCATAAGGCGCCGCAGCTCCTCAAGACAACCGGCGTCGTTTCCGTAGACGATTTCGTATGGAGCTCCCGACTCCATATCTTCAATGCTCATCTGCGCCACCTTTTCCACCAGCTTGCGCTCACCCCGACATTTTGCGGCTGTTGTGATGGACTGGTCAAAAATACGCATTACAGGCTTCAGGTTGAGCGCTGTGCCGACAAAAGCCGCGGCTGTTGGAATCCGCCCCGATTTGGCGGCATATTTCAAGTCGTAGATGCCGAAGTAAATTTCGCGGCGGGGGAGAATATCCTCAAGATACCCTAAAATACTTTCAAGCGAAGCACCGTCTGCGCACATCTGCGCCGCGTGAACAACAAGAGCGCCGTACAGGGCGTTATATCCCATGCCATCGAAGCTGTGAATATGTAAAACATCGCGGTATTGGGGATATTCGTCATAGAACATATCGATTGCCAGCACCGAATTGTTGTAGGTTGAAGAGCCCTTGGAATTTATAAGCACCATAATCAGGTCTGTAACACCTTCCTGCGCTTGCCTGAGATAGATTTCCTGAAACTGAAAGGGCGTTATCTGAGCGGTTTTGGGAATCTCGTCATACTGCGCCATCAGGTCGAAAAACTGCTCGTTGTCAAAATCAACCCTGCTGATATAGGTCTTGTCTCCCAAAGTGATGGGAAACGGAATCACCTCAATGGAATATTTCTGTTCGTCCGCGCTTGAAATATCGCTGGCGGAGTCTGTCATAATCTTAATTTTGCTCACAATCTTACCTTCCTGCGTTTAAGTAGTCTTTAATCTTTTTTCCGTCTGAATAGCCCTTTTTATAAAGGCGCTGCAACGATTCCTTATCCTTTTTCAAAGTGTCAACGCCGCAGGTATCATCCGGAGAGATGATCAGCACCTTACCTTGTTTTGCATATTTCTGAGCCAGAGCCACGCTTTCGTTATACCGCTGCGCCCTTTGGCAGAGCTTTTCTGCCGCGACAGGGTATCTTTTGCGGATACCTGCCGCCAACCTTTCATCCTTTTTAGAATTGCGCAGCACGCTCTCCGGCTTTGTCAGTATCACAACCACCCGATCACATCCAAGCCGGAACGCTTTTTCAACCGGAACCGGGTCGCCCAATGCTCCGTCAAAATACAGTCGACCCTGCACCTGATAAGGCTTGCAGACAAACGGGATTGCCGAAGAAGCCTTCATAACACTGTAATCATCCTGCCTAATATCCCCTTTGTCAAAATACTTTGGTTCGCCGGTCAATGCATCCGTGGCAACGACGTAGAATTCCATGGGATTATCCCGCAGTGCCGGATAGTCCAGCGGATTTTCGCCGCCGTGGTTGCACAGCGTACCATATACATAGTCCATATCCACATAGGATTTCATCTTGATAAAATTGCCCATGCTCATATACTGCTTGCGGAAGGCATACTCGGTGTAAAACTGATAATTTCTACCCCGCTGACCCGACAAGTAGGAGGAAAGATTTGCGCTTCCCGCCGACACGCCGATTCCTAAATCAAACCGTATGCCCTGATCCATGCAGTAATCCAGTACGCCGACGGCATAGATTCCCCTGAGTCCGCCGCCGACATCAACAATACCTGTTTTCATAGATATTTTCATCTCCTGCCCAAGCTGTTCCAGTCACAGAAACAGCTCGTTTTCCTTCCTGACGGAGCAAGCTTTTTTGATTGCCAGCGCCGCTGCCGCCACCATCGCGCCGTTGACTTTTCTTGCGCCGTGCGGGCACCTCTTGACACAGCGCATACAGGAAATGCACTTTTTAGAATCTGCCGTCAAGGTTCCGGGATCGATTGCCTGCACCGGGCATTCTCTTGCACACAGCCCGCACTTTACGCAATCCTTAACCGCTTTTGGAACCAGACCACCGCCGCCGCTCTTTTTGCAAGGGCGGCTTCCGGGGATGGATGCAGCTTCCCCATCCTTTGGCAAGATACGGCGGGCAAAGTCTGCCAGCTGTACTTCATCAGACGAATCAGGTCTGCCCGCAGCATATTTGGAAATGATAGAGTGCTCCGCTACTGCGGCAATTGCCGCAATAACTCTGAAACCGCTTTCATTTGCGGCATCCTCCATCTCTGCAAGGGTATCCTCATAAGCCCGGTTTCCGTATACGCACACAAGGGTACACTTTGCGCCATTGCCAGCAATCTGCCTCAGCCGCGAAATCGCCATGGCAGGAGCACGTCCGCCGAAGGAGGGCATGGCAATCAAAACCATATCCTCTTTTTTGATTTCACATTTGGCAAAGTCGGCTTTAGGATTGCTCAGGTCGATTTTAACCGCGTTTTCGCTCCACGTTTTGGCGATAATATCGGCAGCCCTCTCTGTTCCGCCGGTCGGGCTGAATACTATTTCTACAACATTCATTATATATCCTCCAAGCTTTAGCTTATGCGCTTTTGCTCCGGCTGCGTTTTCGCTCTTGACAATCAAGAAGCACCTATAATATAATTATACTACAACAGTTGTAGCTTTTGCAACATCCAGTTTAATTAGAAACGTTGCGAATACAACAATCTCGCCGTAAATGTTGCATTATCAGCGAAAAAATTTGAGGTGCTATATCATGACAGAACTGAATCAAAGGGTTGCAGTCACAAAAAGAATGGTTAAAGAGTGACTTATGCGGCTGCTTGATAAAAAGCCTTTGGAAAAAATCAACATCACGGAGCTGTGTCAGGAGGCGGGTATAAACCGAACGACATTTTACCGATATTACGAATTGCCGAAGGACGTTCTGACGGAAATGCAGAATGATTTTTTTGAAGAGACCTTCGACCATTTCCAAAAGCCCTTGACAGTAAGCGATATCGAGCGCCTTTTTGTATGCTTGTCAGAGCGTTCCAAGCTTGTCAAGCTCTTTTTCCGGTACAATTCGGACACTGATTGGACAAATATTTTCACACGGGTTTGCACCAACTTCCCCGGATTAAAAATGACAAAGGCATTTGAGAACTTAGACGAAAACAGCGCAAAGCTGCTTTCCTCCTATCTGGCTGGCGGAGCATATTTTCTTGCGCGGCAATGGATCATGGAGGAAATACCAAT
>ENA-UOOC01001747-UOOC01001747.1-human-gut-metagenome-genome-assembly--contig:-C48old-NODE-1747-length-17770-cov-4.931809_pt1 | contig 17770 bp, 12 predicted proteins | sample MGYA00242469_ERZ724016 | MGnify/ENA metagenome assembly ERZ724016 | reverse complement strand
GTTTAAATATATATATCCGAGATTTGGAATTAAGGCTAAGCCAATAACAGCTTCCGCAGATGAAGATGCATTTTGTTTTATAGAAACATATTTTTGATTAGATTCATTATATTCATTTACATATTTATCTACAGTATCAAAATCAGCTTCTCTTTTATTACTTCCCCCGCCTCCGCTCTTAACACTTCCGATAGTCTCTGCCAAATTAGCACTATTCTGCACTTCCGGTATTGTTGCGCCTTTTTCACCTAGCGCAGTATAAGCATTTTCAATATTAGTTTTTATTCTAGTAATCTCTGTACCAATAGTCATATTAAACTCCTTGTAGTAGCGTTTCGATGTCACTTAAAGTGCTGTCAAAAGTAGTTTTAGTAACATACAATTCAGAAGCATCCGATTTAGAAAGATATGTTTCCGCGGAATAAACTTTTGTAGGATAAGTATCTGTTGCATCAACTTTAGTTAAATAAATATTCGGCAAATCTTCTGCATTTGCTTTTTTATCCAAAGCTTTTTGTGTTGCTGTAGAAATAGGTTTATCAATATCGGATGTGTTATTTACGTTACCTAAGCCAATACTTTCAGCAGTAACTGCATCACCTTTAAATGTGCCGATATTTACACTTTTTGTACCTGTTTTAGTCTCTACAATGAACAAATCTTCATCAGTTACGGAAGTTGCTTGTTCCAAGTCTTTTATTTTCTTAAACTCTAAATTCGCCATCTCTATCCTTTCTAACAATAAAGCAATGCTTCACCTTTACTTGTAGTAATTACATATCCACCAACAGTTCTGATATAATCTTCTGCGATATAGCTATCAACAATAAATTCAAGACCTACAAATTTTTTCTTATATTCTTGAATAACAGACTGCTTGGCTTCTGCCATTCTTATCACACCGGCTAATATACCGTGCTCTGTGTTATAGCCGTTTTCATCAACACCTAACAAATTGTAGATTTCATCTAACAAAGAAAAATCTTCTAAAGTCCAATCGACACCCGTTAATCTGACTTTTGTAGGCTTACAACCTTCATAAATTGACTTTGCATCTAAATTACAATTTTCTATAACAAGTGTTGTCATAGCCCGACCACAAGAAAATTCTTCAATGTTTTGCTGATTTCTGATAGTTAAGTTTGTGATAGTATCAGGTAACAACAATTTCTTAATAGTACCGGCATTGGCAAACTTAACAGATGTCAATGATGTACCTGTTGCATAAATTTCCTTTAGATTTGTACATCCTGAAATATCTAGTGCACCTGTTAATGAAGGGCAATTTCTTATATCAAGCTTGGTAAGTAGCGTATTGTTACCTAATGCTAAGTTTTTCAAGTTAGTGTTTTTGTATTCACCACCTGCGCCAATCTTTAATTCAGATAACTTTGTAGCTTTAGAAACATCAATAGTACCTGCGTAAAGAGGAGATAAATCCCCAATTGATGTAATCTTATCTGCACCATATAAAATCGTTTCTGTATCGTTGAAAACGATGTCAGGTGGAACAATTTTAACTTCATTGTTGTGTGTTGCTCTTGTTCCAACATCATAAGCACCATATTTAATTCTGACATACTGGTCAATATATGGAGTTACTGTGATTGAAGCATTTGGCTCTACTTCTTTCCAAGTATCAGGAGTATAAAGTCTTAATGTTAAATAGTTAGATTTATAATCTGATGCAATGTATTTTGAGTCAAGATAATGAAATCTATTGAATAGCCACCACTTAATATGGTCAATTCTGCTACCTTGTGCTGTATATAAATACGTTGCGATATTTTCTTCTAACAAAGGTGAAATATATTTAAAATCCGCATCGGCATTGTATTGTGCTTCACAGATTTTAGCTATCTGGCTATCGTCAAGATATTGCATAACTGACTTATAGCTTAAAGCTTTGCTATTTCTGTATGAGTTATACAAATCTTTGATTTCATCAAGAAATGCTCTTTCTACCATATTCCATAGAACAGACTTTTCACCGTTGTAAACATTTTCTGTTCCAATTGAGTCGTGGTACTCAATGTTGAAATTGAAGTTATTAACACCTTCGTTGTTTAAACCGATGATTGTATCTAAGTCATAAAAAACAGGATACCAAATGCCGGTATTATATAAATTCAAAAACATATTCTTTGCTCTACTATCCACCATTCCAAAGAATTCTGAAACGATATAATATGTAAGAACAAAATCTTGATTGAAATATATAGGCAATTCATACTTAAATTTAGCAATTCTATATTCAGAAGTATCGGCAGAATACACTTCACCATTAATCTCTACAGGTTCAAAAGAGTCGTTAGTAGCTTTTGTTGAGTCGCAAGATACAATCCACTTAACAAGCTTTTCTAAGTTAGTAGTGTCTGTGTAATCCTTAGGATACCTTGCTTCAAAGTCTGTTAGAACATCATCTTTATTAGAAAAATCATCACTTTGGAATAGGCATCTTGGAGAAGTGTTGTTAGAAAATTCCCAACTTTCGCAACCTTCTGAAAAACCAAAAGTGCTGTTGCTGCTTTTATCATTGTTGAAATTGTAAACTCCAAAATAGGTTGCCGTAGAACTGCTGTTCTTTTTATAGAACATAGCAATAGGAAAACCATCAACTGTAGTTCTGATTTTAGAACTTGTAAGCTGTGGTGGAGTTTTAGTCGTATATAAATCATTTACAAATTTGGCAAGACCTGTGTTGTAAGCGTGAGAAGACTCCATATAGTCTGCTTTAAGTGTAAACACTTTTTCAGGTATAGAGTCTTTTCTAAGCTTGTACGCAGTGGGCAATTTGCTAATCTTGTAGTTTTTCTTTGGATAATACTGTGATGATGTACCTTGCACGTCAATTGTAATGCCTGACATATTAAAATTTCTGTCAGGGTCTGATGCATCTTCATACTTAATAGAAACAGTCTTTTTATCACCCTTGGCAGAAGGTAAATCGCCAGTGATTGTCATAATAGGAATTTGGCTCAATAACTTATTGTAAACAATATTGCCGTAACTATCGTAAACATTGTTTCTATTGAACAGGTTTAACTTCTCTTGAACATCAGCAGTATCAGCAATATAGTTATTTAAAATATCATATTCGGTTAAATAAGTATCATAAACTCTGATTGTATGAATGTTTACATCACATAAATCGTTACCAATGCTGATATTAAGAGGTGTAGTTTGGTGAAAATCATCATCTTCCGGATATTGAGCAAGACCAGATATAATGCCGTTAAGATAAGTATAAATAAGTCTATTGGATGCTCTGTTTTCAATAACAAAACTTACTCGAACTTTTTCATCTTCTTTGAATTTTACTTGAACTTCTGATTGTTCAGATTTTAGAATAGCTTGTTGCGCTGTGATTCTAAAACCTCTATCATTCATGCAATCAACTACAACAGCATCATAATCTAAGATGTTGCTTGTAGAAAATTCGATTTCTATAGTTTTACCATTTGTTCTAAAGTCGTTCTTGAATATTTGAACAGGAATATCAACCCTAGCACCACCAGACACTTTTAATGTGTTGTCAATCCAACCGTTGTTTACGAAGTTAAATCCTTCTAAGTTACAGAAAATGCCATTATAACCCCAGATATTTCTATCAAGGGAATTATTATCTCTACCATTTGCAGATAAATACAATTCCAAGTTTTCTGTTACAGCATCAACATTAACATCAACTTTTTCTATTGTTACAGTAAACACTCTTGAAACATTTCCTGCAACGATTTTGATTTCGGATTCACCTACTTCGTTAATAGCTTTTGACCAAACTTGTCTTGTTCTATCAACATTAAGTTGTGAAACTAATGTATCGTTAATATAGAATTCAACATCACAAGTTAATGAACTTGGAGAATAAACGCTATAAGGAATACTAATTGTTTCACCTTGGAGATATGTCTTAGAAGTATATTCTGATGCTATTAAAACACTATCGCCTGCGACATACATAATCTCATAACTAAGAGCATTACTCTTTACGTTAACACCGCTTACAGTTGCTTCTGACCAAACTTTTAAAGTATGAACTCCGTGAGCAAATGAAAGTGTTTTGCTCAATTGTCTACCGGAAGAAGAAACGCTTTCTGTTTCTTCAACACCATCAATTAAAAAGTGAATTGTTTTATCGACTTCACCATAAGGTGTGTATCTGAAATTGATGTCAGAAGTGTAAGCAACGCTACTATCAAAATTTGATGTTATTGATAGAGAAATAGTGTTTATAGTCAATAACAAGGATTTATTCAACCCATAGACATCAATAACTTTGATTTGAACATAGTTATAACCTTCATCAAGGATAGAAGCTAAATCATAAGTTACTTCTCCATTGTGAGCAATTTTAGCAGTGTCTTTGATTTCATTATTAACGATGTATTGAACTGTTGCAGACTCGTTATCAGAACTTGTATAAGTGTATGTAATGCTAGCACTCTCACCATAAGCAAAGAATAATTCATCAGGTGCTTCCGTTGTTAATGTGAAAGTTGCACCACCGCCACCACCAGTTGAAGCAACCTTAATGCCTTCTGATATCTTTTCTCCATCGCAAGTTAGATAAAGCAATCCATCTTCATATAGTAAGCTATCTCCTTTAAGTTTTAAGGCATCTTTAAGGTCAATTTGGTCTGTTAGCTTGCCAACAATTCTACCCCACCTTGCAGAAGCCTTAGAAGCATCTGAATAGCTTTTTGAGAGATTTGCATAATACTTAGAAGAATATTCTTCACCATCTACAGTATTATCAGTTTTAATAGCCCAATCTTTAGCTAGGTTTACAGTATTATTCATTTCCGCAATCCTAAGATTTGCTTCGCTATCAATGGCTTCAATAGAAGATGTTTTAAGGTTGGTAATATCAGCTTTAGCTTTATTATTGGCTGAATCAACTTCATTTAATGCATTTTTAGTTTGTTTAGTAATATTGTCTAAAGCATTATTTTTAGTTGAAGCAATTGCTGTTAAGGAGTTTTCTCTATTTAAGTCAATACTTGTATTAACGCTTTCACCTGACTCTGAAATAGAGGTTTTGATTTTTATTTCAGTTTCGGCAATTTCAGAAATAGAACTTGTCTTTTTAGCTTCCATTTCAGAGATGGCATTGTCTTTGTATTCATTAATTTCTTCGCCGACATTGGCAACAGCTTCTTTGGTTTCTTCTAGAATACTTTGTGCTTGTTGTGCGCTGGCCTTAGCTTCATTGGCATATCCACTAGCTATATTGGCATAGTATTCTGCCTTGGTGCTTGTGGCTTTGATTATACTTGCAGTATCAGAAGGTTTGGATGCAACGACAGATGCTCTGCTTGAAGAACTATTATTAACAGTAATTTGAATTTTATTGCTCATTAATCTCCAACAACCTTTCTAGGATAAACAGTAATAGTGTTTTCTGTTTCTATATTTCCATTACCCATTACCAAAGTATCTTCTACACCTTCATCACAAAGCTTTACACCGTAATAGTATGTGGCATAATCTTCATCTTTAGGTACTGTTAATAAATCGGTGCTAACCGCAGGAATATCAATATAAACAGTTGCGTTATTGTTTGAATAAATCATAATTTCACTACCAACAGGCTTTCTGTTTGAGTCATACATTGCAAAATAGACTTTCCAGTTTCTGGTATGGTCAATACCTGTAATTACTAAAGTTCCACTGTCGCCTTGTCTTAATGTAATATTACCTTCTTCATCTGCGTAAAACATTTATATCTCCTCACCGTTAGCAACTTTAAAAATATAATCAAGCTGTTCAGATGTAATATCTAATCGACTTGCCATTTTATCAAGTAGTGGATTTGACCGTTCTAATTCAACACATAAATCCCATTCAAGTTGTGCCTGCTCATTAGTTGCAATAAGTTCTTTTAATTGTGTATATCTAATTCCCAATTTCTGTAAGGCTAGTGCAAAAACACGTTTTGTCACTGTTAATTGTTTAACACGTTGTTCCTCAACTTCTTTTTTATCAGCTTCGTAGTTATGGTTCTCAACTAGCTTTCCGTCAGAAACAATATAGTAAAGCCTATCATTTTGAATTTTATCAGCTTCGTCTTTTGTTATAAGAATAAATCCGTCTTTAAGTGAACCGATATAATCTACAATTGCGATATTCAATTCCTCATTACAAGAATATTGCCCTCTATAATCTTTTTCAATTCTCCAAATACCATTTTTAAATATAGCAATTTCATCATTGTTAGTTTTGGGCGGAGCTGTAAAGGTTGAATTAGCCGGAAGCATATAAATCTCTTTACCTTGTTTTTTTGTTTCCTCGGGGTCTAAATACCCTTCATCTTCTGTTAAAAACACCCCTTCATCATCATATCGATATATTTTCATATATAAACTCCTATTGATATCTTCCATAAACTCTGACTTTTAAACCCGGTGGCTGCACAGTTTTTATTTCGTTTTTATATACAGAAGAACATCGTGAGGCATCAAAGCCAAACAAACGATATGATGTTGTAGTTCCTCCTTTAGCAACATATCCACCGGAATTAAATATATATGTCGCTCCAGAAACATGACCAGAATAATCATCTGCATCCCATTGTGCCGTAATATTCGGCAATCCCGGTTCAATATACCCATAGTCAGTAGCGCCCCACGGCACCCTTCCTACAAAGTTAGGCAGGTTAAAAGTGGTGCTTCCGTCTCCTTCTCCATAGGTAGTACCAAACTTTTCAAATAATAAAGAATAAGTTTCTCTTGAAACCTCCGCACCTTCATACCAAACACAATTATCAGGCAATAAACCGTCAAGAGATAATTGTGGTGCACCAATATCAAAGACATCTGTTATTAAAATTTTAATATCTTCTATTTGTTTAGCTATATTTTTATTTAGTGTAGAAATACTTGTTGCCAGATTTGCATTAGTTGTATTCAAACTTTCTGCAAGGTCTTGAATATCTTTGTTTAGTGCATTAAAATTGTCGTTCAATTTCTTACTTGAAGCTATTGAACCATACTCAATTTCTGTAATAGTCATTCTATCCCCTTTGCTGGTTAATCATACATACGTTTGTATTGTCTTTTATATTTTTCTTTCAAAGCTTCTTTTTCAGCTTTGTTGAGAGGTTGCTTATTCTGTAAAGAAAGTCCTAAGAACCTATTAATCATTTTGGTGGATGAGGACGTATCATTAGCTGCATATCTCTTGTTTTTGCCAATAAACCTATCATTTTTGTTATAACCGCCTAAATCGGCATCATACAGTTTATCAGGCTCTTTGTAGCCGCCATTAACAATTAAGTTGCCCAAGCCTTGAATAGTTGCTTCGAGTTTTAATAATGGTGAACGCATTGCAGGATAAATAGTTTCTAAGGCTTCCTTGCCAATATAATTTAGACGAGGTGATAGTGGTAGATTACCTTCTTTGAATTCAGCGGTTTTCTTATCTAAATAACCTTCTTTTTTTTCACCATCAATCCATTTTGTTTTCTTCATATATCTACGGCTGGTGATTTCACTATCGTTAAAGAATTGTTTACCCCTAATAGCTTCTAAAGGCTTTTTAATCGCAGGAGAAAGTCCACCTTTACCTGACTCATCAATAAACTCCCTAAATGTATTGTAAGGGATTTGGGAGTCCTTATTTATGAGTAGTTCTTTATTACTCCTGCTATCATAAACTCCAGTCCTAAAAGAGTTTTGTTGCCATTCTTTTAAATCTGTATCTTTTTCTTTAAGACGTTCTAACTCAAGAAATATCATTGCACATCTAGCAGGATTTTCTTTTGCAAGAGTCAGTGTATGTCTTGTTATAGTTCTATACCAAGAATAGAAAGGTACAACTCTTTTAAGAACTTTCTTTTCAAACTTATTGAAGTTATTATAATCTCCAAGAGTATCTTCAATAAATTTGACCATTGTTTCTTCTAGTTCAGGATACTCTTTTATGTGATTAAGAAAAGCTTCTTGAGAAATCATACTTTGACCAGTTTTCTTAACTAAGTCTTTTTTTATTCTATTCATTTTGATGCCATAGACTTGCCTACGTTCAAAACGTTCTATCGCTTCATTAACTCGCATCAGCTTATCACAAACTTTATTAAAAGCTTTGTTAGGTAAACCAACACAAAGATTTAGGGATTCTGCCCCTAATGATTTGGCATTATGAGTTTCAACCATTTTTTTAGGAACAGTTTTACCTTTAATAACTTTAAAATGAAGTCCATTATCAGGCGCAGGTTTCATTGTTTTCAGAGTAGAGGTATCAATTGTATGACCACCACATAAATTTAAGAAGTTATCTAAAGGTTGCCAACCTGTATAAGTGCGTCTTGCAGTATATCCTTCAACGGCTTCTAGTAGCGAACTTTCAATTACTTCGGCAGGCAAATCCTCATTACGAAGTTTTGTTGCTTGATAATAACTTTTTATGTATTCAACAGGATTTGATTTCGCCATAATCATCATTTGGTTGCCAAATCTGTTATTAAATACAAATGATGAAGAAGTCAAAACACCTCTTTTGAATGAGTTATTGAAAGCATCTAGGATTGCGCCTGCGGTTTTCAACATAGCTTTCCCTGTATGGTCTTTTCCGTACCTTTCCCAATATTCAGCCACTGTTTCTCCTGAACCATCAAATAGTTTGTTAAATACTTGTTTTGGTAACTGATAATCAGGTTTGGAGTTTCTATTTGCTAATTCAATCCAATTCTTAGCAACCTTCTCATTCTTGAAAGCTTTTTTAATAGCTTCTTCGCCTTTTTCCATCATTTCGTACCAAGCAGTAGACTTATTACCATAAACTGCATTGGCAAGAAGATTTCTATTGACTGCCACATAACCTTCTGATACTTTACCTGATGCAGGAATAGGTTTAGCAAATTCAGACTCAATAAAATCTACAGAGTCCTTTAGATGTTGAAGCTTAATTTCTTCTTTCTTGGTTTCAATAAGGATATCCCTTGTGCTTCCGTGCTCTTTTAAGCCTTCTAATGCTTTTTTACCAAAATGACCTACTTTATTTTCCCTGCTTTCGTTGTAGTTACGAGTAAGGTCTATTTTGTCGTTAGCTTTACCAAAGCCTTGTTTAAAGTAAACTCCTTCGCCATCTTTAGCTTGTTGTTTAAGTCTGTTGGTTGCTTGGTCTTGCGTAATAATATCAAAATCAATCTTTATTTGTTCTTGATGCTTTGATGAGTTACGAATACTCTTAATAAACGATTGAGGTGTAGGAGCTAGTCGTTGTTTTCCTGATTGACTGATAGGTTCTCTGTTGTAGAAGTTTTCTCCTGTTGTTCCATCTGCATTCCGAGCATGTGTAGGACTTCTATATTTTCCTTGGTCATATTCCCCTTTCCGTGATGCAGAGTAAACTGAACCCTTTTCTCGAACTCTTTCAACTGCTCCGCTGTTAGGCTGTTTTTGAATTTTTCCAAATTGTCCATTTACAACTCCGTTTCCTGCATTATCTGCACGTCTTTCAGTATAACTGTTACGATATCTTTTATCAAGTCTTGCGAATTCCTTAATTAAACTTGCTTCCTCTGGAGATAACATATTTATGGAAGTTTTTTTGTTTAAAATTTCTATTACTTTATTTTCGTATTTCCCTCTAAATTCTTTGTATTCTTGGTTTCTTTTTTCTCCACTTCTCCATAATGCCCGTTCACGGCTTCCTTCTGGAGTGTTTAGCACGTCGAAGTGGTCTTTACAATGTTGTAATTCGTGTTGCAGAGTTTCAGCAATTCTATTAGAATTTGCATTAAGGTTTATACTTCTTTCTGCTTGATTGTAGAAACCATGTTCATCAGAGCCAAACCCCTTGTTTAACACCTTGACGTTCATAGCTTCAAAGCCTTCATATCCTTTTAAGTGCTTTTTAATTTCAGGAAATATTTCTTCAATTTCACCTAAGCTACTTTGAATTGTACCATTTATATTTGCACCTTCTCTATTAAAAAGCTTTTTCAAATTTTTATTTTCTGTTTTGTAGCGATAGGATTGTTTTTGAGAATAACTATGTAATTTAGCATCGCCGTATATCAATTGTCCTAAAGTCTTAGCATCGTTTTCGTTATCACTATTTAACGCTTTCAATCTAGTTCTTAATTTTTGTTTCCAAGACATTTGAGCCTTTTCGTTCTCAACTCTATCGTTCCAACGTTTCATAGCGAAACTTTTGTTCACAAAAGGCTTATTAACAGAAGGTAATTGCTTACCTTTCCTGGCTTGTTCAATTTCCTTCCTTAAATCGGTATCAGATGTTGGCTTAAATTCATCAAGATTACTTTCATATAAATCATCAGAAGCTAAACTCCTTGGCTTGCCTTGTGCTTTCTGTTCATACCAATTACCGGCATCACTACCTTCTGCACTTCCACTAGGTAGTTTCTTTTTCTTGTTATAAGCAATCCAAGGCTTACCATCTTTTTCAATATGGACTCTGCCACCATAAACACTACGTTTAAATTGAGGTGCATGTTCATCAGGAATAAACTCTGTTACAGGATGTCCCGCATTCTTGCTTGCATTTGCAAGAGCTTCTTCTCGAGTGATAGGTTTTGTTCTTTTTTTGAAAAAGTTATCTTCTGAAACATTATCATCAGGTAGCTTAATCTTAAACCTTTCAGCATCATCAGAAACATGGCTGGCATCGTTTTTAAGATGGGTTACATCCTGCTTAGGATTAACTATATCTGTTTTTGATTTTACATGGCTTAAATCGTCTTCTGCATGCTCTAAAGCTTTTTCTTTTTTTAGAAGATTATCAAAAAATTCTTTAGCTTCCTCTTGGTCTTTTGTAATTGTACTTTTCTTAGGGTCGCCATTCTTTAATCTGTCAAATACAAGTTTTTCTTGCTCTTCGCTTAAACCTGTTGCATTATTTACTTCGTCTATATCAGTTTTAGCAAATCTTTTCTCTAAAGCAGTATTACCTCGAGAAATATTTCTATTAAGCTTTTGATATTTTCTAGCAGTTTCATTAACAGCATCTAGCCCTAATGTATCTGCAAGAGTGCCTTGTGCGTTAGCAATTGTATTGCCTAAAGGTGTTTCGCTATTTAGTAAATTGTTATATGCGTTTGAAATAGCCTTAACAGGTTTTGTTTTGGCAATGGCTTTAATAGCTTTACCACCTAAATTAAGTCCACCAGCAAGAGCAGGCATTGCTATAGCGCCAATTGCCATATCCTGCTCTAACGTATTTTCATTATCAAACCCGGCTAGTTTATGAGCTCCGTGGTCAAATGCTCCCCACATAGCACCTTCCGAGGCTAGGTTAGGTAATTGCTTAACAGGTTTAGGTAATCTGTTTAAAATTTTACCGCCTGCATCAAAAAGAGGTTTTGCAATCTTACCAACGACAGGAGCTTTTGATAATTGGGAAGCTACCCAAGTTCCGCCTTTTCCAAATGCTAATGGTAAAGTTTCTATTGCAATAATTGCGTCCATTTTTTGTTTTTGTACATTCGGGTCAAAATCAGAACGATTAAGCCATTCATCGACGTTAGTAGCTTTTGCTTTTAAAGCATTTTTAAATTTATCTAAGCCATCAATTTGATTATCGTCTTCACCTTCAAATTGTACTTTGCCATCCGCATCAAGATAACTATTTTGACTTGTACCACCTTGAACAACCCCGTTATTTGCATAAACAGGTTGTGGAAGTTCTATATTAACAGGAGACTGTGCAACCGTAGGAATAGGCTTTGGGTGAGAAGTTACTCTCTGTTGTGATACAACATTTGATTGCACAGTTCCATTATTTTCTATAATAGCATCATCACCCCAAAAAGAATTGCTATTCTTAATAGGTTCTGATTTTTGTATTGGCATATTAGAAACAGGAGTTTCTAATATTACATCTTCATCCCAAAAACTGCTAGGCACTATAAAACTTTAGCCCCCATCTTCCTATATTTTGCTACATCTTCAATCTTGACAATAGCTGTACTGCCGTCAGGTGCTTTCATTCTTATTAAAGAACCGTCTGATAAGCCTTTATCAATAGCTTTTTGCTTATTGTCTTCTAACCGTTGGTTATATTTTTGAACACTAAAATTGTATTTCTTCTCATTTAAAGCTTCTGCGTTCCTATGACTTGTCTTTGTTTCCTCAAGTCTGCCTGCATTCGTGTTAGCATTAGTTCTTGCAATACCATTCTTTTCTTTACCTAATTCAAAGTCATTATTAACTTTCGTCCACTTAATGTCATTAGACTCTTTTTTGTAATTCTTATCGTTTACAGCTTTATATCCTGCAATATTAATCCTTGCAGTTGGATTATAATCAGGGGCAGTAATTGCCTTGTTATAATCTTCAAGGCTCATTTCACCTGTATACAATAGCGTGTTATACCAATCTTCAAGAGTTGGCATATTCTTGTCCAAATCTGCTTTAACACGCATAGAATTGTTATCTGCCATAGTATCTCTATAGCGAGATAGTGTATTTGCATTGTAATCATCCTTAGTGAAGCGAGATAATGCGCTAGGTGCTTTATCAGGATTGAGCTTTTTGTCATAGTAATTAGAAGTAGCTTTTGCAGTACCATATGAATATGCATTATTTAAAGAGTCTGCCCAATCTCCGCCTGTCGCTTTGGTTGCAAGAGCAGCAATACCTGCTTGCGTCCAAGGATTTGACATTACTCTTGCTCCCGTACCAGCGAGTTCCCCAACTCTATTCATAAGAGTCTTTTTAAGTTCATTAGCACCGCCGGTAATTGTTCCGTTTTCTGTTTGTGACGGAATTACTTCATTATTAGCTAGACCTCTATATAAATCGCCTTCCATAAATCCGTGCTGCGAATTATCTTGATAACCTTTGCTAAAATCCCTAATACCATTGCTAACAGAATTGCCAAGTGATTTAAATAAACTCATGATTGATTGTTTTTGTGCTTCATTATTATCTAATTCTTGGCTTGCGCTACCATCAAAAGGTAAAGCAGGAGCGGCTGCACCGGTTGCCCCATTATAATATTTATCTTGTTGTTTATGAAGTTGTTCTGCATAAGAATTAGCCTCATCAACTGAATTAAATTTCCCAAGATATTTTCCGGTCTGATAATAATTATCAATGGCTTCATCATTCGACATAATTCTTCCACTATCCGAAACAGTAGGGATAAGTATTTCATTTTGCCCGTCATTAAAAGACATACTCCTAACAGTTGATGTTGTTCCGTCTGAATTTTTAACTAGTGGTCTATCATATAAATTAATATTACCCTTCCCAAACTGGTCTATATCTGCCTGAGAATTTTTACCAGTATTATACTGAGCTAAAATATCCTGTGTTATTTGTTCATTAGATGGTGCTTGTTGCATTTGTGACTGCATATTAGCAAGATTTTCCTGCCTTTGCTGTTCAAGCCCTTGTTTTGTAGCGTCAATTTCGTTTTCTGCAAGCTGTTGAGATTTGAATGCTTCTTCTTGAGATTTCAACATTGCTTTCTGGTCAGCTTTTTCCTTAGCGCCTTTTAACATTTGAGCAATTTGTATTGCGCCAGCGGCTACCCATCCTACTCCAGGTATAAACGATAAACCTGTTTTAGCCAAATCTAAAGCACCATCTACATTATTACCGTTAGCAAAATTATTAACCGCACTGACTCCCCCGGTTATTGCATTTACCGCCGGTACAGCTTTACCAACAGCTTGTCCAACACCTTGCATTGCTCCGCCGACTTTAGAAAAGGCACCTGCTGCTTTTGAAGCTCCGTTTATTTGCGCATTTGCGGCGTTACTTATCGCACTACCGCCCAAACCTTTAGCAGCAATATTAGAATTTATAGCATTACCTACAGTGCTATCTGCGGTATTAGCACCAGAGCTTATAGCACTATTCATTTGATAGGGCTTAATACCCTTTATGCCGTCATAAAAATTTATTCCGGAAATAATATTATCAGAAATAGGACTATCAATACGTTCATTCTTTGCTGAATAATATTTATCCATTAGTTTAGTATTTCTTAATCGTTGAAATATTTCATCTTTTCTTTGTTGTAATGTCATTTTAACTACCTATGTTGAGGAATTTGAAGTTGTTGTACTATTTTTGCCGACAGCAGCTTGCAGCGCTGTGGAAATATCATTATTTGCGCCGGTGTAACCTGTTGTATACAAGTTCATAAGATTGTTAATCATATTCCACGTATCATTTTGCGAGCTTGCCAACAACTGATTTGCATAATCAGCAGACTGATTAGAAAGATTGTTGTACATATTTGTTGCTTGTGAACTTCTAACCATATTGTTACTTGCTAACGGGTTGATAATATTATTCTGCAAATTAGATTGCTGGGTTTTATTAAACGAAGCAAGCTTAGCCTGATTTGTAGTACTGTTTAAACTAGGATTTAAATAATCATTTAACAAACCAGAGATATTCTGATTAACAAAATTGTATGCAGTTTCTCCGGCAGAACCTTTTACAAAATTGTTTGTAGTGTTGCCATTCTTATCAGTAGTTGTATGATAGTATGGATTACTTGTATTTGTATCAATAAAAGTAGGTGTACTACTTGAAGTACTAGAAGTATTGGACTTGCTTTTACCCATTACTTTTTCTCCTGTATATGTAAATATCTTTTTCTAGTTTTTCAAAGCCTGATTTTAATAAGCAGATAATAGCTGTCTTTTGTTTACACTCGGCATAAATATTGCAATTATACCAGGTCAGGCTTTTTTTGAAGCACTCCAGGTTTATTAAATGATGTTTCCTTCCGGCAAACGCAGTAACATATAGCCTGCCATCTTGTTTATAGAAGTATATGCAGCCTATCAACTCACCTTTATTCCAATCTATAAAAGAGAAGAAATGTGTCGTCTTAAGAACTGTGTCATACTCATCGACATCAAGTTTGTCGTGATACTTCTCAAACATCTCTTTGCATTCTGTATAGTTAAATAAAGGATGCTCCGGAGTTCTAACAACAATCATATTTGCTTAACCTTAACCTTGCTCATTTCGAGAGTTTTGATATAAAAACCTTGTCCTGCATCTTGCGTATAGATTGTAATTTCTAATGCTTTAAAGGTCGCAGAAGGCATCTTTAATATCTGCATTAATGCGTTAGGTATATAAATATATTCACTATCCCAGGTTTGGTCTGTATCGTAATAAAGCACATTTTTAATAGTCTTTGTTTTAATGTGTTTTATTTTAGGCTGCTTAAGCAAATCATAGTTTTTGACATATTTAACAAAAAAATCATTAATATAACTGCCGTCAACAGTTATTCTCGGCGGAAACTTTGTAATCTTAAGTGTATTATCAGAACCTAAATTAAACAATGTGCATTTAAAATAACACTCTATGAATTCGCCGTCAAAATCATCCCCTGTATATTCTTGATAGAGTTTATCACCTGCTGAATAAAGCGTACTGTCGAATATACCGATAGTATTAATATGTTGGCATTTCCTCTTAACCCATTCTCCTCTTACGTAGTCAAAAATCATTACGTATGAATAATTTTCATCATCTGATATAGGAATTAAGAACCAAACTTCATTTCTGTCTGACGTTACAACAGATAACGCTCTGATAGAGTCAATATCAGTAGGCTGTATTTTCATTAATTCATCTTGAATATCAAGAGCAATATTTTCTCCAAGAGTTTTATCTCCATTGACTATTTGTTGGAATGAAAACACACCTTTTTTAGTATCATCATAGAAATATAAATCAGTACCGTGAAACCCCAAAGAATTATACGAAGCACAACCACCGGGCGACTCCTCCTCCTGTTTAAATAATGTAGTTTCATCTTGCTTAATTAAAACTGAACTATCTTTGTGGAATACTGCTAAACTACCTAGATACGGATAAATAGCTGTGATACTTTTAACGAATTCGATATAACCTGAACTTGTTTTTGCATCCGTATCTACATAGTTGAATATTCTACAATCACCTTTTTGTGAATACCAAAGAACTTTGTCATTGAACATCCACAATCTGCCATCGAATACAACCAATCCGAGACCTTTAACTGTTCTGCCTTCTACATCAATTAGCTTGATATTTTCTGCTGACTCAACAAGAAGTGTTTCACCTGTTTCGGTATTGCTGTATATGTATTTCACTTCTTCTCCATTAGAGAAGATAAACATATCCAACCAACCTTGAGCAAAGTCTACACCAGAGGCCTTTCCTGTCGTTGTTAAGCCGTTTAAAATTTCTTTTAAGGTATTTGCCTTAATATTGAATGAATAAAGCTTTCCTTGTGTTTCTGACTCTGTATAAAGAAACAAATGCTTATTGCCTAATTGAGTTGACTCAAAGAATGCTATTATTTTCTCATTAGCAGGTAAAATATTGCAAACTGAAATATTGCCGGATGTAGTTCTAATGCCCACACCTGAATTTAATTCTGTAAAAAACAATTCTACATTTTGACAATCAGAACAAGTAATTTTATCAGAAGAAAAAACAGAGTCCTTTCTTCTAATGCCACCAAAATTATAATTGATAAGATTTGTGATACTACTCATTTACTAAATAATAATTCTTCTGTTTCTAACTTTATCTCTGCAATATTTGAACAATACAGCAAGAGAGTCCTCATATTGTTTCATATAACCGGAATGGTTTTCATCAGACTCATCTGCAATAGCATAAATCATAGCTAGTGAAATTAGGCAATTGCGGAAAGGTTTTTCATACTTTTCAGGAATGTTTACTTTATCATCTTCTTCTGTTAGTTCATAGATTTGTTCATCATCTGCTGTTAAGGCGCAAGGCATAAGCAAATAATCAATAGTGATTAAATATGTATCATCGGGAACTGGGTAAAGATATAAGTTTTCGCCTTTTATGTAAAAAGACTCCGGCTCACCTTCTTTAGTATCCAATTCATCTTCATCATCAACATAGGTTAAGCTTTTGCCATTATACTTAACTCCGAACTTTTCTTTTCCATTAACAACTTTTCTTGTGATTGTGCCGTTAGGTAAGGAGTAAGAAGTCTTATTCTGTTTGGTTCTTATTATGTGAGCATAGTAACGAAACGACCAAGGCTGATAGTTCCAAATGAAAGATAAAGCTTTGTTGATTGATATTTTTAAAGCACTCTCAAGGTCGTCTATGGACTCCGCATCGCTGTCATACATAGACCAAGGTTGACCTGCGCATGTATTGTATAAATCAAGGAATGTAAGAGCCATTATTCACCTCTTAACTCTCTAATTCTACGAATTAATTCTGCCTTTTTCTTATTATGAGGGTCTGTTATTCCTAATTTACCTGCAAGAGTTTCGAGAACATCTTTTTCTAATTTTTCTAAATCACTTGTATCGAATTTTCTAAAGATTGGATTAACACGTTTTTTGTTTTTGTTAGCTTTCTTAGCCTCCTTTTCTGCAATTGCTTTATCATCCCTAGCAATCTTTTCTGCTTTAGCTTCAAGAACTTGTCTAACTTCTTCTTGTGTAATCGTAACAGTTGGTTCAGCTTCGTTTAAACCTGCATCCAGAACTTCATAATTACCTCTGTCAGAAGCTTTTATTCTAAGGGCCTCATCGTCTGGAAGCGTAAAAATATTGCCTGTTGGTTTGAATAACAGTTTTATCATATATAAACTCCTTTCGAGATATATTGAAATATTCAAAATGCATGAGATAATATAAATAAAGGGTGTCTTATGAATATTGATGTTGTTTTACATAAAGAAGAAAATGGTTACTGGGCAGAAGTGCCTGCCTTAAAAGGGTGTTTTACGCAAGGTGACACTGTAGAAGAAGTTACAGAAAACATAAAAGAAGCTATCAAGGCTTGGT
>ENA-UOOC01001725-UOOC01001725.1-human-gut-metagenome-genome-assembly--contig:-C48old-NODE-1725-length-17963-cov-5.753462_pt1 | contig 17963 bp, 14 predicted proteins | sample MGYA00242469_ERZ724016 | MGnify/ENA metagenome assembly ERZ724016 | reverse complement strand
GTGTGACGTAGCCGTACGACGTTCCCGAAATGTAGAGCGTATCGCCGCAAATGCGTAGGGGCGTGGTCTCTGGATCGAATGGGCTCCAGAAACCGAGCGTTTGCGAACTTTTTCGTCCCCGACTGGCTTGGATGTAATTGTCGCCTTCGACCGAGAGAACGTGGATCGAAGTCTTTTCCAGTTGTGTAATGAGCGCTTTGCCCGATGCTTCGGCCCGTTTGTACTCCTTCAGGATTGCCGCGCTGTTGCCGGCGGTAAAGAGCAGGTAGGCAGCAAATGCCGTTGAGAGGATTTTATTGCTTGTTTTCATGACTTTTCCGTTTTAAATAGTTGTTGTGGAGAGTCTGCAGGTCGTTCATGTCAATGCCCAGTTCGTCCATGCGGGCGAACATGGTGTGCAGTTCGACCCGAATGAATTCGTGTCGCTGGGCTTCGAGTGTCCGAGCCTGCGAGCCTTCGGCGACGAAGAATCCCATGCCGCGGCGGATAAGGATCAGTCCGTCGCTTCCGAGTTTATCGTACGCCCGCATCACCGTGTTGGGGTTGACTTGTAGTGTCACGGCGAGTTCGCGTATCGAGGGGATGCGCTCCCGCTCGGGCCAACGGCCGGAGACGATGGCGCGGCAGGCGTGGTCGTAGATCTGGAGCCAGATCGGCTGGTTGTCGTTGAATTGCATGGCCGGATTATTTGAGGGTTTTTTCCCGGAGCTTGAAATATCCGGTCACCCAGCTTACGAGAGTCCAGTATCCGAAGATCATCGTGTAGGCGCCGTATTCCGGGAGTTGCTTCCGGAGCGGAAAAGAGAGCCTTGCGGTGTCGGAGTGTATGTTGACAGTGAATTCGGAAAAGGGAATGCGGACGAATAATCCGTCTGATGGCATCAGTGCCCGGTAGTAGATGATGAAGAATAGGATGAAAGCGCCGGCGAGCAGCAGGAATATTTTCATCGGGTATTCCTTGCCCCAGCAACAAGCCAGCAGCAGCCCGGCCTGCACCGTGAAGATCGTCAGCCATGTAGGATAGATCATGATTCGGATGATGTTGCCGTCGGGGATGTCTGCCGCGGCTGTGACAGGCCACAAGACGAGGCTGAAAAGCAGGGTGGCGATAACCGTTGTGTTGAACCAGATGAAGAGGTATTTCTCCGCCGCCGTGACAGGCAGCGTGTAGGAGCGTACCATCGGCAGCCGCTTGTAGAGGTTACGGCAGCTCAAGCGGGTGACGTAATACATGAATCCCAGCATCGTGAAGCAGGCGGTTACGCGGAATTCCCCCGGATTACTGCGCCATGATCCGTAAAACCACGCGAAGACAGAGAGCAGAATCAGAATTGCCAGCAGACCGTAGCCGTAGTAGCGGGCATTTTCAACGTAATGTTTGCGTGCATATAATACAGTGCGCCGAAAAGAGATGGAGTTATTCATGATTGGTGGGATTTGTGTGAAGAATCGAGGGAATGGTCGTGCGGTCGTGGGTGGTGGCTGCGAAGATCAGTTCGAGGTCCGGACGGCTTTCCCGGCCGGTCGTATTGAGGGCGATGCCCTCTTCGCCCGAGAACGAGGGGGTGCTGTAAATCGCTTTCGCGTCTGCGGGCAACGGCCCAAACGTGAGGCGGTGCGACAATTCTTCCGTGGTTGCGGCGAGCACAAGGCCCTGTTCGTCGAGGATGACGATTTTGTCGATCAGGTTCTCGACTTCGCGGACTTGATGGGTCGAGATCACGATGGTGCGTTTCTCGTCGGCGTAGGCCGCCAACAGGCTGCGTAGGATTGTTTTCGACGGGATGTCCAGACCGTTGGTCGGTTCGTCGAGTAGCAGGAACTGTGGATTGCAGGCGAGTGCGAAGGCGATGTAGCCTTTTTTGCGCTGGCCCATGGACATGTCGTGGGGATTTTGTGACGGATCGATTTCGAGTGCTTCGCAATGACTTTCGAACATTTCTGCTGAATAACCGGGGTAGAAGACACCTGTGTGTGAGGCAAAACGGCGGAGTGGAATATTCGGCAGGCTCAGTTCTTCCGGGATCAGCATCAGTCTGGACAGAAGATCCACGCTCCGCTGCCGCGGGGTGAATCCATCGACGGCAATGTGCCCTGTATCGGGTTCGAGCAGTCCGCAGATAAGTTGCAGCAGCGTGCTTTTGCCAGTGCCGTTGCGTCCCAGCAGGCCGTGGATGTGCCCTTCGCCGAACGTCAGCGAGAGATCTGCGAAAACCTTCCGGCGACGGTTGTAACCGAAAGAAACGTTTTGAAAAGCAATCATGGCTGTTATTGTTTTTGTGTGTTAGTGTAGTAGTACACTACAAATATAGGGCGATAATTTTATATTCCAAATTTTTTCGGAATTTTAAAAAAAGGAAATGGCTACGCGTCTTAATGGACCGTGGCGTTTTCGTAACCGTGTGTTCGGTGGGGCTGGGGAGCAGGCTCCAACAGCATGATTGTGATCAGAAGTGCGAGTTGTCTAATTGGGTGATTCTGTTAAATGTTGTTACCACACGATCGGCTCCTTACCCACGGAGCGGAGGTATTCGTTGGCGCGCGAGAAGTGGCGGCAGCCGAAGAATCCCCGGTAGACCGACAGCGGCGAAGGGTGCACGGCTTTGAGGATCAGGTTGCGCTGCGGGTCGGCGATGGCGCCTTTCTTCTGGGCGTAGCTGCCCCAGAGCATGTAGACGATGCCCTCTTTGCGCTGGGCGATGGCGCGCACCACGGCGTCGGTGAAGGTCTCCCAGCCGCGGCCGGCGTGCGACGCGGCTTCGTGGGCGCGGACCGTGAGCACGGCGTTGAGCAGCAGCACTCCCTGTTCGGCCCAGCGGTCGAGGTTGCCCGTAGACGGTATGGGCGTGCCGGTGTCGTCGGAGACCTCCTTGAAGATGTTTTGCAGAGAGGGCGGGAAGGGAACTCCGTCCGCGACCGAGAAACAAAGCCCGTTGGCCTGTCCGGGACCGTGATAGGGGTCCTGGCCGATGACGACCACTTTCAGGCGGTCGAACGGGCATTTGTCGAAGGCGCGGAAGATGTTGCTGCCGCGCGGGAAAATGCGCCGCGAGGCGTATTCCTGCCGTACGAACTCCGTGAGCTGCGCGAAATAGGGTTTTTCGAACTCCGGGGCGAGGAGTTCCTTCCAGTCGGGGGCTATCTTTACATCCATGTTACGAGCGGTTAAAGTCGTGTAAATGTAGTAAAAAGTTCCCGGAATGCCGTGTTTTTGCGGCGGATTTCGGCGGGCAGTGCAAAAAACGGGCGGCATCCGCTGAACTTGGGGTGGACGCCGCCCGTCGCTGATGGTAAGAAGGGGGCTATTTTGAGGTTGCGCCGTAGCCCACGACGAGGATTCCGTCGAGACTGCCTTGGGGTTTTTCAGGCCGTTCGGAGAGCTTGTCCCCGCTGCCTTGGAGGTAAAAATCGACGGGCAGCGTATATTTCACGCGCACCTTCTCACCGCGCTGTTCGCCGGGCGTCCATGCTCCGGCGGGCGAGGAGGCGATCACGCGGAGAGCTTCGTCGGCAAGCAGTTTGTCGGGCGATTGCAATACCAGGATATTGCTTACCGAACCGTTCTTTTCGACGATGAACGAGACGATGACACGTCCCTGGATATTGTTTTTCATCGCTTCGGCCGGGTATTGGATGTGCATCTGTATCCAGTTGCGGAAGTCTTTGATCTCGCCGCTCCGGAACGAAGGCATCTTCTCGGTGATCAGGAATGGTTCGTTACCGTCGGGAGCGCCCTGCACGGTTGCGCTTTCGGTCTGGGGCAGGCGGAAATCGACGGGCAGCGTATATTTCACGCGCACCTTCTCACCGCGCTGTTCGCCGGGCGTCCATGCTTCGGCGGGCGAGGAGGTGATCACGCGGCGGGCCTCGTCGGCAAGCAGTTTGTCGGGCGATTGCAATACCAGAATGTTGCTTACCGAACCCTCCTTTTCGATGGTGAACGTCACGACCACGCGGCCCTGAATGTTCCGTTCCACGGCCTCGGCGGGGTATTGGAGGTGCTCCTGCACCCACGCGCGGAAGTCGTTGAGGTCGCCGCCGCGGAACGAAGGCATCTTTTCGACGATCAGAAACGGCATGTCTTCCGTGGACGCGGAGGCGATTTCGACCGATCCGGGTTTCTCGTTGAAAGCGGCTTCGTCGGTCGCCGGTTTGGCTGCGCCTTTGGTGGTGACCACGATCACGCCGTTTTTACCCCGCGAACCGTACACTGCGGTGGAGGACTGATTTTTGAGGACGCTGATCCGTTCGATCGTATTGGGGGCGATCTCGTCGATGCTCGTCCGCTCGACGCCGTCGACGATATAGAGCGGTTTGGCTTTCCGCTCCTTTTCGGCTCCTGCGGCGCTTTGGGGCGCGGGCGTTTTTTGGTCGCCGGGGGTTACGCTGACGGGGTCGAGTTTGTTGCTCTCGGTCTCCAAGGTGATTTCAAAACTCTCTGCGCCGGATTTGTCGGAGACGCGGATTTTCCGGGTCTGGCAGCCGACGTAGGAGATGACAAGTTCATTGCCGGGAGCCGCTGAAATCTGCGCCGTGCCCTCCTTGCCGGTCACGGTTCCGACGTTCGATCCGCTGATCAGTACGATTGCGCCCGGAAGCGGCTGGCCGTTCTGAAAGACGGTTACGGAGACTTTTTTCTTCGTTGCGTCCTGGGACGCCGTTTCGTCGGCCGGGATCTTTTCGGTCTCTGCAATCCGGACCTCGGCGGCGCGCGTGGTCAGCGAGAAAGCGCACAAAAGTCCTATCACGGCGGGAAGCGTTCCCGCCAGCCGCAGCAGGGAGTGCCTGCCGGAAGTTTTCGTTGTCATCATTTTAAAGCGTTTTTTGGTTAAGGAATCCCGCAGCCCGTTGGCTATTTCCGGACTATAACCGAATAGCTGCCTGAATATGGTTTTCATGTAATGTTCGATGTCGTACCCTTCGGCCAGCACGTCGCTGTCGGCTTCGAACTCCTCGGCTTCGGTGAGCCGCCGTGCGGCGAGCCATACGAAAGGGTTCCACCACAGCGCGGCCTTCATGCATTCCATCGCCACGCGCTCGGCGGAGTGGCGGTGGGCGACGTGGCTCGCCTCATGGGCTACGATGGCCTGCAACTCTCCGGCCGGGATCTGGTCCCAGAGGTAGATCGAGCGGAAGAACGAGAACGACGCGATCCGCTGCGGCGTGCGCACGAGCGTGAAACGCTCCGTGCGGGTGATCGCCGCACCGCGCCGCAGCCGGCGGATGCGCACGACCTGCCACAGCATGACGCCCGCGACCAGCCCGACCCCGATCAGGTATACCGCCAGGCATATCGCTTCGGGCGTAATGGCCGGCGTCGCCTCTTCGACCACCTCGGCGGTCCATTCGGCCGCGGGCAGTGCGACCGTCGGGGCGACCTCGATCACCTTGCCCGGCCAGACGGGGATGCGCAGCAGCGGAATGACCGCCGCCAGGAGGGTCGATGCGAGCAGGTAGGCCCTGCACCAGCCGAACCGCACGTGCCGTTCGAGCAGGATGGCGTAGGCCGCCAGCAGCACGCCGCTGCAGGCCAGCACTTCGAGGGCGTAGATGGCGAGGGTTTTCACGGCGGTTATTTTTTGGCGTTGCGCATGATTTCGAGAATTTCATCCATCTCCCGGGCGGGGATGTTTTCATGGCGCGAGAAGAATGACACCAGTTGGGCCAGCGAGCCGTCGAAATAGCTGGAAAGCATCGACGACATGACGCCGCGGGCATACTCCTCGCGGCCGATCAGCGGAAAATAGCGGTGGCTCTTGCCCTCGGCCGTATGGCTGACGAAGCCCTTGTTCTCCAGAATCTTGAGAAACGTGGCGACGGTGGTGTACTTGGGGTGGGGTTCGTCGGTCCGGGCGATGATGTCGTTGACCACCGCGTCGCCCAGACGCCAGAGAATCTGCATGATCTCCTCCTCGCCGCGAGTCAGTTCCGTAATCTTGGTATTCATAGGTCGTGTTGTTTCGGGTTTACGACACAATATTACTACTAAATTTTTAGTAAAACAAATTTTCGATCTAAAAATTTAGTAGATAAGCCCGAAATAATTGATACCTATGTTTATAAGAGAGGTGGAGAGGCCTGGGCGGAGTGGTCGGAGCTGGGAGCGAGGCTATCGTAGCTGCCGTTCGGCCTCGTTGTCTTTCTCCTCCTTGTCGTCCTCCTCCCAGTCGAACCACGGGAATTCGTGCCGGCCGTCCAGCGCGAAGCGCGTGTAGGTGATCGGAAGTCCCATTTCGAGAAAGCGGGTTTCATAAGCCGTCTTGACCGAAAGCACCTCGTCGGCGAACCCCGAACCGTAGATGTCGGGTTCGGAGACCTCGCAAGTCAGCCCGTAATGGCGGATGACCTCGCCCGTGTAGGCGTAGAGGTGCTTGGAGTCGGTCTTGAGGTTGATCCACCCGTCGGGCCGGAGCAGGCGGGCGTAACAAGCCAGGTAGAGCGGCGAGGTGAGACGTTTCTTGGCCCGCCGGGTCTTGAGCTGCGGATCGGGGAAGGTGATCCAGATTTCGGACACTTCGTTTTCGGCGAACAGCGCGTCGATGAACTCGATGCGTGTGCGCAGGAAGCCTACGTTGTGCATCCTGCGGTCCGTGGCGGTCTTCGCGCCGCGCCACATGCGTGCGCCCTTGATGTCGATGCCGATGTAGTTGCGCTGCGGGTCGCGCTGAGCCAGCGCGACGGTGTATTCGCCCTTGCCGCAGCCCAGTTCCAGTACGATGGGATTGTCGTTGCGGAAGAAATCACGGTTCCAGTTCCCTTTCAGCGGGTGGTCGCGGTGGAACACCTCATCGAATTCGGGTTGCACGAAACATTCGAAAGTCAGGTTCTCGCGGAACCTGCGGAGCTTGTCTTTGCCCATAGTGGTCTGTTGTTCCGCCGGACTGCGGGGCCGGCAGGACGGTAATGTGTTTTCGGTTATCTGCTTTGCTGCAGGTCGACGCCGACGGCTTCGACCCCGCGGACGGGGCGGACCGGCGTGACCGAGCAGCGGTAGTCGCCGTGCTGCGTGAGGCGGATTCGGCGGCGGTAGGGGATCGCTGCCTCGCGCATCAGGGCCGCGGGACCCTTCGGGTGCGGGATGACGAGCAGGAACCACTCCCCGAAGCGGAGCGAATCGGGGGTTACGGTGGCGATGCGGACCGTCAGCGTGTCCTCCGCGAAGCGGTCGTTGCAGCGCAGGAAGATCACGGCGTCGCGCAGCGACACGGTGTCTGCGTTCGGCAGGCGGATTTCGGCCCGCGAGTCCCATCGGGCGGGGTTGACGTCGGTGACCGCCGACTGGTGGGGCGAGACGCAGCTTCCGGCCAAAAGCGCGGCCGCCACGGCCGCGATATGCCCTGCCGAGCGTTTCATCTCGCTATTGGTTTTGATGCGTTCCGCCGTTATTGCCGCCTTCGCTGCCGCCTCCGTTGCCGTTATTGCCGGCCGGGGCGTTTCCGCCGTTGTTTCCGTTTCCGTTTCCGTTTCCGCGGCGGCGGTTGCGGTTGTTGCGGCTGCGGTTTCCGCCCTCGCGGCCGCCTCCGTTGTTTTCACGGGGTTCGCGGCCGTTGTTCTCGCGGCCGTTGTTTTCGCCTCGGTTATTGTCGCCGCGGCCGTTGTGCGGACGCTCGCCGTTGCCGCCGGTCTGCCGCTCCCCTCCGTTGCCTCCGTTGCGCGGACGGTCGTTGCGGCGCGGCTGCCTGTCGGGACGGCCGGGCTGTCCTTCACGCGGCTGGCGGGTCTCCCCGCCGGACTCCTGCGGCGTCTGTCCGTTCTGCCCTGCGGGGCGTCCCTGCTCGCCGCGGCCCTTGTTGTTGCGGCCGCCGCGCTTGCGGCGTTTGGCCTGGTCGAAGCGGGTGATGCTGTCCTCCTCCGAACGGTAGGTCGGCTCCTCGATCTCCGGGCGGATGTCGTCGGCGTCCTGCAACCGTTCGACCTTCTTGCCCTGGCGGTTCAGCGCCATGATCTCCCGCACGCGCGAAACGGGCAGCGTGGTGACGTTGGCCATCGCGTCCTTCGACGAAGAGAAGGTCATCGTTCCGGCCAGCACGTCGCTCTTGACGCAGAACCATTCGCCTTCGGCGGCCTGGAGCGGTTCGCGCAGGCGCGGGAACTCCTTGCGGGCGTCGACATAGGTGTCGTATTCGTACATCATGCAGCACTTGAGCTTCGAGCACTGCCCGGCCAGCTTCTGGGGGTTGAGCGAAATGTCCTGCACGCGCGCGGCTCCGGTCGTGACGCTCGAAAAGCTCGACATCCACGATGCGCAGCACAGTTCGCGGCCGCAGGCGCCCAGTCCGCCGATGCGTCCGGCCTCCTGGCGGGCGCCGATCTGCTTCATCTCGATGCGGATGTGGAACCGTTCGGCGAAGACCTTGATCAGTTCGCGGAAGTCCACGCGCTCGTCGGCGATGTAGTAGAAGATGGCCTTGATCTTGTCGCCCTGATACTCCACGTCGCCGATTTTCATGTTCAGGCCCATGTCGGCGGCGATCTGCCGCGAGGCGATCATCGTCTCGTGCTCCAGCGCGATGGCCTCCTGCCACTTTTCGATGTCGTAGGGTTTGGCCTTGCGGTAGATCTTCTTGTATTCGCCGTTGTAGGGGTTGAATCCCGTGCGGCGCATCTGGCGCGCCACCAGGTCGCCCGTGAGCGACACGACGCCGATGTCGTGGCCCGGCGACGCTTCGACGGCCACGATGTCGCCCCGTTTGAGGTCGAGGTTGTTGACGTTCTGGTAGAACGAACGGCGGGTGTTCTTGAAACGCACCTCGACGATGTCGCTCGGCATGTTGACCGGGTACTCGTCGAGCCAGGCCGTTTCGTGGAGCTTGAAGCACCCGTCGCAGAGTTTGGCTTCCGGCTCCGAGCCGCAGTTGCAAAAGGCGCACCCGCGGCCCACTTCGGGTTTGCAGGCGCCCGTATGTCGTTTTTCGGTATCCATGATTGGGTATAATTTGCGTAAAGATACAAAATAATTCACAATTCAGAATTCAGAATTCACAATTTTGGCTTATTCGGGAACTATGCCTGCAAACTGAATTTATGAATTGAGAATTGTGGATTGTGAATTCCCGTTTGCATGCAAACGGCTGATGCTGCGGCGGATGCGCACGATCATCATCACGGCTGCGGCCGACAGTCCGAACGAGAAGCCCAGGAAAAGCCCCGAAGGACCCATGCCCATCGTGAAACCGAACAGGTAGCCCGCCGGGAGGTTCAGCAGCCAGTAGGAGACGAAGGCGATCGGCATGATGATCTTCACGTCCTGAATGCCCCGCAGGATACCCACCGAGACGTTCTGGATGCCGTCCGACAGTTGGTAGAGCGCAGCGAAGACCATCAGGTTCGAGGCGATGGCGATCACCTCGGCGTTGGTGGTGAAGAAGGTCGGGATCACGTTGCGCATCGTGATGAAAACCAGCGCTGCGAGGGCGTTCCACGCCAGCACGAGGTGGTACGACGCCTTGGCCGCGAGCGACAGCTGGCCGATGTCGCGCGCGCCGTAGCAGTGCGACACGCGGATGGTGGTGGCCGCGCCGATCGACATGACGATCATAAAGGCGCAGTTTCCGATGGTCGTGGCGATCTGGTTGGCGCTCATCGTCTCCTTGTTGAACCACCCCATCATAATTCCCGTGCCGACGAAGGCCGAGGCTTCGAGGAACATCTGCATCGAGATCGGCAGGCCCATGTGCAGCAGTTGTCTGACCGACGCCCACGAGTAGTTGCGCGGCGAAAAGCCTTCGAGATAGACGCGGTATTTGCTGCGGCTGTAAAAGTAGCCGATCATCAGCATCGGGGCGATGATGCGCGACATCAGCGTGCCCAGGCCCGCGCCCTCGGCGCCCATCTCGGGAAATCCGTAGCGGCCGTAGATGAACACCCAGTTGAAGCCGATGTTCGCGAGGTTGGCCGCGATCGTGACGAACATCTCGACCTTCGTGTTGCCCACGCCTTCGAGGAACTGCTTGAAGGTGAAGAACAGCATGATGAACGGCATGCTCCACACCAGCATCCTGTAATAGGGGATGGCCATGTCGACCACTTCGGCGGGCTGGCCGAGGTGGTACATCAGCGGAATGACGGCGTACTGCACGGCGGCCATCGCCACGCCCAGCAGTCCGTAGAAGAGAATGCCGTTCTGGAGCAGTCCCGACGATTTCTCGCGGTCGCCCTGCGCGTAGAGTTCGCCCACGAGGGGCGTCATGCCCAGTGCGATGCCGATGGCGGCGATGAAGAGGATGAAGAAGACGGCGCCGCCGAACGACACGGCGGCCAGCGGCGTGGGGTCGCTGCCTCCGTAGCGGCCGACCATCAGGTTGTCGGCGACCTGCGTGAGGATCTGCCCCAGCTGTGTCAGCACCACGGGCAGCGCCAGCCGCAGGTTGGCTTTGTATTGCTCTTTGTATGTTGCGAAACTGTACATTCGATTCGGGTATTGAGGTGCAAAGATAGCCATTTCCGGCGGGATTGCAATTCACAAACCCCCTCCCGGGGCGGAAAAAGCGCCGGAAGGGGCTGCGAAAGTGCCCGCGGTGCGGATCAGTAGGGCAGTTCGATGCGGATGCAGCAGCCCCCGCTGTATTTGGGGCAGACGCGGATGTCGCCCCCGAGGCGGGTGACGATCAGGCGGCAGAGGTAAAGCCCGATGCCCGAACCGGGTTTGAAGGGGTCGACCTTGGTGAAGCGTTCGAACACCCACTCCTGCTTTTCGGGCGGGATGCCGATGCCCGTGTCGCTGACGCTGATTTGCAACGTGCGCCGGGACTCGTCGTTGCGGCAACGGAGCGTGATGCGTCCTGCGGCGGTGAACTTGGCGGCGTTATGCAGCAGGTTGTCGACGACGCGCGTCAGGTAGAAGGCATTGGTGGGTATCGCGATGTCCGTTCCCGCTTCGTTGACGTATTCGACCGCCGGGTTGTCGCCGAGCTGCTTTTGCAGCTCCAGCCGTTCGGTGCAGAGCAGGCAGATGTCGGTCTGGGCGACCGGGAGCGGGCTTTCGGAACTGACGAGCTGCGAGAGTTCGAGCATGTTCTCCAGCAGGGCGGTCAGGGCCGTGGTGCTCTTCCAGATCTCGGCCTGAAAAGCCTGCCGGGCCGCAGGCTCCTGTTCCGTGAGCAGCAGTTCGGAGAAGCCGTTGATGGCGTTCAGCGGCGTGCGTATCTCGTGGCACATCGAGTTGATGAAGGCGGTCTTCATTTTTTCGCTCTCCTGGGCGCGGCGGCTTTGGCGCTGCGCCTCTTCGCTGGCCGCCATGAACTGCGTGCGCGCCAGCTTCAGCCGCCGGACCATCGCCTGCTGGTAGGCGGCCCAGCCGGCGAGCAGCAGCAGCACGATGCCGCCGGCGACAAGCAGGAAGAGTTTGTTGCGGTCGGCCAGCCGGGCCTTTTCGAGTTCGAGGCGGTTGACGTCGTAGAGCGCCTGCATCTCGGCCAGCTTGCTCTGCGCCTGGTCCATGCGGCTGTGGTAACGGAAGTCGTTGCCTTTCCGCATGGCTTCGAGGGCTTTTGCGTAATCGCCCGCCTTTTCATACAGGTGCGACTGCGCTATGTAGATGGAGCCGAGATCCGCCTTTTTGCCGGTCTCGGCGTAGTGGGTCAGCAGCGAATCCATGTAGGCCGTGCTCCGCTCGTAGTCGCCCCTGTCCCGGTAATAACGGGCGCTGGTGTTGTATATCTCCTCGCGGTCGCCGCGCCCGCGCGCCAGCTCCATGCATTTGTCGTAGTAGCCGTCCACCTCCTCCCGGGTGAGGAGGCCGCCCAGGAAGACCATCTTGCCGTAGGACCGCATCAGGTATTCCGCCGAGTCGCGGCGGGGGCGTTCGAAACGTTTGTCGGCAGCCACCCACGCGCGGTGCAGGTCGATGCACCGGCCGATCTGACCGGCGGCGCGCGGATCGTCGGCCTAGAGATAGATGTCTGCAAGTTCCTCGCGGCAGAGTTTTTCGAAGTGGACGCGTTCCTCCAGCGGGTATTTTTCGAGCTTGGCGAGAGCCTGCTCCACATAGGGGATGGCCTGGGGAATGTTGCCGTAGGCTTCGGTGGCGATCGACGAATAGTCGATGGAGAGTCCCGTGAGGAATTCCCATTCGATCTCCTCCTCGGGGGTGAGGCTGCCCGGTTGCCGCTCGCGGAATCCCGCCAGCGCGCGGTCGATCGCCTCGAACGAGTTGGCCACCGACATCTGCTTCCAGAGCCAGAAGGCGTTGAGCGATGCACGGAACAGCGCGAAGCGGCGGTCGGGCAGGAGGCTGTCCGCAAGGCGGACGTACTCCAAAGCCCGTTCGGGCTGCTTCGCCGAGAATCCCTGCACGAGCCGGTCCAGCGCCTCCCGGCATCCGTAGTCGTCTCCGGCTCCGGCGGCTTCGGTGAGTGCGGCTTCCCAGTAGAGGGCGGCGAGCGCCGTGCTGTCGGCGCAGAGGTCGGCCAGCCGGACATAGGTCTGCTCCCGTTCGGCGGGCGTGCGCGCCCGGGACAGCGCTGCGGACAGGCTGTCGGCTTCAGCGGTTGCGGCGAACGCCGTCGTCGCGGCGCAGAGGGTTATAAACAAGGCCCCGGAGAGGGTTTTCAGAGAAATCGGACGCATTCGGTTTCAGTGAAGAGGTATGAAATATTCGCACAAATTTAGGAAAAATGGAAAATATCGCATCCTTTCCTGCCGGAAAAATGCGAAAAGGGGCCGGGAAACGATCCCGGTCCCTCTCTGCGAGCGGTCGGTTATGCCACGCGCAGTTTTACGCCGCGGCCCTTGTCCGACTCCACGATCACGGTGTCGCCCTCGTGGAGCTTGCCGTCGATGATCAGCGTCGAGAGCGGTTCCTCGACGTTGTCCATCAGCGTCCGCTTGAGCGAACGCACGCCGTAGCGCGACTCGTAGCCCATGGCCGCCAGCCGGCGTTTGGCCCCTTCGGTGATCTTCACCTTGTAGCCCAGCCTGCCCGTGCGGGCCATCAGCCCCTGCAATTCCAGGTCGACGATCCGTTCCACGTCGGCGATCTCCAGCGTGCGGAACAGCACGATGTCGTCGATGCGGTTGAGGAACTCCGGGGCGAAGGTGTGCTCCAGAGCCTTGCGGTACTCGCTCTGGGGCGTCCGGTCGGCCACGGCGCTCTTCGAGGTGGTGCTGTAACCCACCTGCACCGATTTCCGGACCACGGCCCGCGAACCCACGTTCGAGGTCATAATGATGATCGTGTTCCGGAAGTCGACCTTGCGTCCCGAGCCGTCGGTGAGGTGCCCTTCGTCGAAGATCTGCAACATGGCGTTGAAGACCTCGGGATGGGCCTTCTCGATCTCGTCGAAGAGCACCACGGCGTAGGGCTGACGACGCACGGCCTCCGTTAACTGGCCTCCTTCGCCGTAACCGACGTATCCCGGGGGCGAGCCGATCAGGCGCGCCACGTTGTGTTTTTCGCCGTATTCGCTCATGTCGATCCGGATCAGCCCGCGGTGCTCGTCGAACAGCCATTTCGACACCTCCTTGGCCAGCAGCGTCTTGCCGACGCCCGTGGGCCCGACGAAGAGGAAGACGCCGATGGGGCGGTTTTCGTCCTTCAGTCCGGCGCGCGAACGGCGGATGGTGCGCGAAATCTTCTCCACGGCCTCCTGCTGTCCCACGACGCGCTTGGCGAGGTGTTCGCGCAGGGTTTGCAGACGGATCATCTCGCCGTCCGAGACGCGCTCCGCAGGGATGCCCGTCATGGCGGTAATCACCTCCTGGATATGCCTTGCGGTGATCTCCACGGGATTGCTTTCGAGCGAGCGCTTCCATTCGGCGCGGCTCTCGCCCAGCTTCGAGCGCAGCGCGATTTCCCGCATGCGCGCCGAAGCGGCCTTCTCGTAGACCAGCGCTTCGACCGCTTCGCGGCGTTCGCGTTTGGCGTCGCTGAGCGCCGTCTTCATGGCCCGCAGCTCCTCCGGTTCGCGTGCCGATTGCAGGTGCGCCCGCGAGCCGGCCTCGTCCAGCACGTCGATGGCCTTGTCGGGGAAATAGCGGTCGGTGACGTAACGCCCGGTGAGCGTCACGCAGGCCTGCAACGCCTCCTCGGTGTAGTGCACCTTGTGGTGGCGCTCGTAGTGGGGCGCGATGTTGCGCAGGATCTGGAGCGTCTGCTCGGGTGTCGTCGGCTCGATCACCACCTTCTGGAAGCGGCGTTCGAGGGCCGAGTCGCTCTCGATGTTCTCGCGGTACTCGTCGAGCGTGGTGGCGCCGATGGTCTGCAGTTCGCCGCGCGCCAGCGCCGGTTTGAGGATGTTGGCCGTGTCGAGACTGCCCTGCGTCGAGCCTGCACCCACGATGGTGTGTATCTCGTCGATGAAGATGATCGTATCCTTGGCCTTGCGCAGTTCGTCGAGCAGCTGCTGCATGCGCTCTTCGAATTCGCCGCGGAATTTCGTGCCGGCCACCAGCGACGAGACGTCGAGCGAGAAGAGCGTCTTGTCGGCGATGGTGTAGGGCACTTCGCCGCGCGCGATGCGCAGCGCCAGCCCTTCGACGATGGCGCTCTTGCCCACGCCGGCCTCGCCGATCAGGATCGGGTTGTTCTTCTTGCGGCGCGAGAGGATCTGCACCACGCGTTCGATCTCCTGCTCGCGGCCTATGACCGGGTCGATCTTCCCCTCGCGGGCCAGCCGCGTGAGGTTCACGCCGAACTTGTCCAGCAGGTGGGCCGGGCCTTTCTCCTCGTTCCTGTTCTCCTCGCCGAAGTCGAGCATGTGAACCTGCACTTCGGTGCGGAAGTCGTCGCCCACGGCGAATTTTTGCAGGTCTCCGGACACGCTGTCGGCCGTCACGCCGTACATCTCCAGTACGCGCGCGGTCGCCGTCGAACGGTCGCTGATGATGGCCAGCAGCGCGTGGGCCGTCGACACGCTCCGGGCGACGCCCGGCATTGCGAGCAGTTCCTCGGTGAAGTCGCGGTAATACTCCTCGGGCGACCGGGTCTCCTGCTGTTTGGCGCTGATTACCTCGCGTTCGATGCGCAGGCGCACCTGATAAAGCTCCCAGTCCTTGAGCCGGGAGGATAAAAGCTGGTAGGCGAGCGACCCCTCTTCGCGGAGCAGTTCCAGCGTGAGGAAGTCCTTGAGCGAATGCGTCATTCCCGCCTTCGTCGTGTTGAATGCCGAACGGGCGATGATGCCCTCCAACGTTTTCGAAATTTTTGGTTGCATGTTGCGTCGTCGTTATGAATTCGCCATACTAACGAGAGCGCGTATGTGATTATTATGCGGCCGTTTTTGTTTAGTGGTTGAACTTTGGTGGCTGACGCAGAGGCCTTTCCGTCGGACGGGCATTTTCGGAGCAGCCCCAAGGGATCGGGTTTACCGACTGACTTCCAGTGTCTTGCGGGCTTTATCGGAGCGTTTCCGGACGGAATTGTATAGCATCGGCTTTTTTGTGGTGCGACTTGCCGGAATGTTCCGGATATTTCGCTGACGATCACCGAAATCCGCCCGGAATGCATTTCCGGCCTTTTGGGGTATAAAATTTTATTTCGGGTGATTTTGTGACGGAAAAGGCTCTCCCGGACAGTCGGTTTTAGCTCTCCGCCCGCCGGGTTTTCAGCAGCGGGGCCACTCGCCGACCTCCATGTCGCGCATCTCCGCGCCGTCGATCGTAAGGCGTACGGCCGTGCGGACCTTGTGGAAGCCGAACTCCCCGGCGGCTCCGGGGTTGACATGGAGCAGGTCGTAGACGGGATCGTAGATGACTTTGAGGATGTGGGAATGCCCGGCGATGAAGAGTTTCGGGTGCACGGACTGGATTTTCTGCACGGCGCGCGGGTCGTAATGGCGGGGATAACCTCCGATGTGGGTCATCAGCACCTGCACCCGCTCGCACTCGAAGGCCTGGAACGCGGGGTAGACGCGGCGGGTCATGCCGCCGTCGATGTTGCCGCTCACGGCGCGGAGCGGCTTGAATGCGGCGATCCGGTCGGCCAGCTCGATCGAGCCGATGTCGCCCGCATGCCAGATTTCGTCCACGTCTTTCAGAAATTCGCGGAGCGTGTCGTCGAAGGTTCCGTGGGTGTCGGATATAATGCCGATGCGTTTCATTGGTACTTGTCTTTCCACAGCTGCGCCATCCGTTCGGCGATTTTGGCCTCGGCGGCGTTCTGCGTGTCGGGTTCGTAGAACTTCGTGCCCGAAAGGCTCTCGGGCAGGAACTCCTGCTCGGCGAAATGCCCCGCGTAGTCGTGGGCGTATTTATAGCCCTTGCCGTAGCCCGCCTTGTCCATCAGGCGGGTCGGGGCGTTGCGCAGGTGCAGCGGCACGGGACGGTTCGTGGTGTCGCGCTCGACCAGCGACATCGCCTTGTTGATGGCCATGTAGGCCGAATTGCTCTTGGGGCTGGTGGCCAGGTAGATCGTCGTCTCGGCCAGCGTGATGCGCGCCTCGGGCATGCCGATCTTGTGCACCGTGTCGAAGCAGGCGTTGGCCAGCAGCAGGGCGTTGGGATTCGCCAGCCCGATGTCCTCCGAGGCCAGGATCACCAGACGCCGGGCCAGGAACCGCGGCTCCTCGCCCCCGGCCAGCATCCGTGCCAGGTAGTAGATCGCGGCGTTGGGGTCGCTGCCGCGGACCGATTTGATGAAGGCCGAAATGACATCGTAGTGCTGTTCGCCGTTCTTGTCGTAGAGGGCGATGTTCTGCTGGAGGCAGTCGGTGACGTACCGGTCGGTGATCGTCACCTTGCCGTCGGTGGCCCCGACGACGATTTCGAGGATGTTGAGCAGCTTGCGCGCGTCGCCGCCCGAGAAGCGGAACAGCGCGCCGGTCTCCACGACTTCGATCCGGCGTTCCTTGAGTTCTGTGTCGGTCGTCAGGGCGCGGTCGAGCAACGTTTGCAGGTCCTTGTCTTCGAGCGACTTGAGGATGTAGACCTGACAGCGGCTCAAGAGCGGCGAGATCACCTCGAACGAGGGGTTTTCGGTCGTCGCGCCGATGAGCGTGAAGACGCCCTGTTCGACGGCCCCTAACAGCGAATCCTGCTGCGACTTGTTGAAGCGGTGGATTTCGTCGATGAACAGCAGCGGGGCCTTCTGGTCGAAGAACCGCTGCTTGCGCGCCGACTCGATCACCTCGCGCACGTCCTTCACGCCCGACGTGACGGCCGAGAGGGTGAAGAACGGGCGTTCCAACTGTGTGGCGACGATCTTCGCCAGCGTGGTCTTGCCCACGCCCGGAGGCCCCCAGAGGATGAACGACGGGACATTTCCCGTCTCGAAGAATTTTCGGAACACCCCGTTTTTACCCACGAGATGTTCCTGCCCGATATATTCGTCTATCGTGCGGGGGCGCAGTCGTTCGGCTAAAGGAATGTTCGGCATGGCATGTTCGATTTATTAGGAACAAAGATAGGAAATTTTCAAAAAATAATCCTATATTTGTCGAACATACTGACAAACACGGAAAGTGTAAGTCTGTTCCCGAATCGTGAACGTAGGAAATTCATTGCAAGAGAGGAATAGGCAAACATCTTGCCGCGTCGTATCCGTATTCTGCGGGTATAGGCGTGGGAGCTGTCGCTTATTATATCTTTCAAGGTATCCTACGACCAACGAATCTGAAAAGAGCTTCGGCACCACGCTTTCTTTTTTAATTCAATCAACCTTTCGGTTGTAACGGGTGTCTTACGACAAATTAAAAAGTGATTTGTTATGCAAGCAAAAACACAGTACAACGATCTTGTCGGCACAGTTGCAGCCGATATTAGTGTTTTTATGCCGGGAGGAAACCTTGATTCGCTACTTCCAAAAAACTATGATTCCAATCGATATCAAGTTGTTGGTTTTGATGTTTGGGGAAGCGGCGAAAAAATGTCTTGTGCTCTTTTGTGTCGGGATAAAGAATCAGATAATGACAATTCGTTAATAACGATTGATGTTTCGTATGATTCAAATCAATTTTTCGACTTCTTCAAACGATTCCACTTATTCTTGTATTATAAAGGTTTTGAGGAATATATCATAAAATATAAAA
>ENA-UOOC01001716-UOOC01001716.1-human-gut-metagenome-genome-assembly--contig:-C48old-NODE-1716-length-18048-cov-4.447341_pt1 | contig 18048 bp, 10 predicted proteins | sample MGYA00242469_ERZ724016 | MGnify/ENA metagenome assembly ERZ724016 | reverse complement strand
CTAACTATAATGAAATACAAATACCTAACGTGAATTTTATATCAATGGATGATCCTAGATGTTCATGTGTTTCTACTCTTTTAATTCCTCCTGCTGCAGCTATAACATTGCAGGCAGATGTACTTGGTTCACAGTTACAAGATACGACGAAAATAGTAGGTACTTTGTATCAATCAGAATATCCTGTATATTTTCAGTATTCAATGTTAACCTCAGAATTGAATGATCCGAAGTATAAATTGGATGAGTTTCAATTGAAACTGTATTCAAAGAAAAAAGGGAAAGACGTTATACTTGACAAACGGCAATATAGCATTAGTGGTGATACGGTGATGATTAAAGGAATAGATTATCAACGTGATGATGAAATATCATTGAAAATGCATGTTAAAATGGGGGATTTGGCGGATGATGTTGTTTCGCTAGCTTATAAAGTGAACCGATGGGTGTTTGATAATGAAACAAAAAATCGGATTCTTTCTTCTAATGGTAATTTATACTTTAATTTAACGAATGGAAGTCGCTCAACTAGTCCGATTAGTTCTCCACGTATTGAGTATATTGATAAAAATAAAATTCGTTTGGTTGGAAATGCGGATACACTTGTAACTGCGGTGAAGTATTCTAATGACGCTGCTTTTAAAGATAGGGATGTATATCAGGTTGTTAATAAATATAATCAAGGGACTCCGGTTAGTGATGGGATTTGCTCCTCTTTAGGATCTAAAAACGGGATTGCTGTACGATTAGATTATAAGGATAATAAAGGTCAAGATACTCATTCTTGGGCATTGATTTATGTTAATGCAATTGGTACGAGCGAAGATGCAAATGCATTAGATTTTAGTTATCAATATCGTCCCAGATCATATTGATAATTCTAAGAACGTAATAAGAGTAATATTCTACTTTAAACAGTACAGATGAAAAGTATATTTCAATATTGTTTTATCATTAGCTTATGCTTGAGTATTCAAGTTACTTATGCTTCTCGGGTTTTGCCGGGAAGCATAACCTCACACTCTGTGGGATTGTTTTGGGATAAACCTGAAGACTACAAGCAAATAAAAGAATATCAGGTTTATCAAGGGAAACGTCAGTTGTTATCAACTGTAAAGAATCATTGTACGATAAATGGTTTAAAACCTTCGACAAAATATGAAGTATGGCTAAAGTATATTTATAATGATGGGAAAGAAGTTAAAATGTCATCTCTTAGTTTTACAACGCGAGCTTTAGGAAAGAGATTCGATATAACTCGTTATGGGGCTAAAGCGGATGGAAAGACAATCAATACGACATTCATACAGGCTGCAATTGATGCTTGTACTCCTAATGGTGTAGTGTATATACCTAAAGGGGTGTTTATAACAGGCGCTCTCTTTGTAGAGAAAAATGATATTACAATTCATCTTGAAGAAGGAGCTGTCTTAAAAGCAAGTAATGACATAAATGATTTTCCTTTAGTTAAAACACGTTATGAAGGGCGTATTCGAGAGGCTTTTGCCAGTGTACTGAATATTGGGAAGTTAGATAATAAAGTTCGATATAAGAATATTACGATTTCAGGAAAAGGAACGATAGATGGGCAAGGGAATGTGTTAGCGGATAAACAAACAGTAGCGATTAATCGTTCTGCTAGAGCCCACGGACTACCTATTATAAATTGTGATGATGTTTATTTAACAGATTTTACAATCCAGAATCCTCCTACATGGTGTATACATCCTATTTTTTCACAAGGAGTTACTACAGATGGAGTAATAGTAGATTCGGATGGATATGGATTGACAAATGCAGATGGGTGGGATCCGGACTCATCAAGTGATTGTTATTTAATAAATTCAATATTGACCACTCATGATGATCATATTGCTATCAAATCGGGTATTGATGCTGAAGGTCGTGAAATAGGTATACCTTCTGAAAATATATATGTTAGTTATTGTCATTTTCGTCACGGAGGTGGTATTGCTGTTGGCAGTGAGATGTCAGGCGGAGTTAAAAATGTGTTTTTTGAAGATTGTACTTTTGAGAATGCAGATAGAGGATTCCATGTGAAAAGTCGTCCGGGTCGAGGTGGTAGAATTGAAAATATTCTTTTTAGGGATCTGAAAGCTGAGCGATTTGGGAGGTGGGGATTGTCTGTTGACATGTGGTATTATCAAACATCATATCATTCAGGAGAGAAATCTTTGGCAGAAATACCACAAATGAGTAATATTCGTTTTGAAAATATAGATATAGAAGAGGTCACTGGGCCAGCTATGCTTATTGTTGGCTTGCCTGAAAGTTGGGTGAGCAATGTAACAATCTCTAATTTCAGAATCGGTAAGCAACAAGGGCGTTCAATATTTCGTTATTGTGAAAATATTAAGATGCAAAACGTTTCAACTAATAGTGCTTTTTATGAGACGGATTATACAAAGAATTTAGGATTTTCTTCTCAATGTGATTTGAATAATAAATATGACTTTACGTATTCTTTGGTAGATCCTTATGCTACTTATACTACTAAAGCTTTGTTCTATAATTTGAAGAAAGTAGCTGATCAAAATTGTTTTTTATTTGGTCAACAGGATGCAACATCTGCAGGATATGGTTGGCGGGATGATTCGGGACGTTCGGATATAAAAGATCTTACAGGGATGTTACCTGCAATATATAGTTGGGATTATATGGATTTTATTCGGGCAGGAGCCAATGATGCCAAGTCGGAGAAAAAAATCTCACGACTCACTGCTGAAGCTTATTCAAGAGGTAGCGTTAATTCTTATTGTTGGCATTTTTTTAATCCACTTACTGAGGGTAGCTTTTATGATACGACTGTTGTTGTAAAACATATATTGCCAGGAGGCGAATTGCATGAGAAATATAAAAGTATATTGCAGCGGGTAGGTGAATATGCACGCAATTTGACTGGTGTGTATGGTGAAAATATACCAGTTATTTTTAGACCTTTCCATGAGTATGATGGTAGTTGGTTTTGGTGGGGAGCTAATCATTGTACGCCAGATGAATTTAAAGAACTATACCGGTTTACAGTAACATATTTAAGGGATACATTACAAGTGCATAATTTTATATATGCTTTTTCACCTGATTGCAAATTTAAAACGTTAGAAGAATTTTTAGTTCGATATCCTGGAGATGAATATGTTGATCTGATAGGAATGGATAATTATTGGGACCTTAGATATGAATCAGAAAAACCAGAGGTTGCCTATGAAAAACTAAAAATAATATCAGATTATGCACGTAAAAAAAACAAGTTATGTGCATTAACAGAAACTGGGCAGAAATTGGTTGAAAATCCGAGATGGTTTACTGAGACTTTGCTTAAAGTGATAAATGGTTATCCTCAGAGATTGTGGCTTTCTTATGTTGCAGTTTGGCGGAACAGTCTGAAAGGGTATTATACACCTTATAAAGGGCATCCGGCAGAAAAAGATTTTATTGATTTCTGTAATAGGAAAGAAGTTATTATGGAAAAAAAAGATAATAACCTTTATTATATAGAAGATTAGTTTTTTACTTGAGTCAATAATTCGTTTATAATAAATAAAAATGATGAGTACTTTTAAGAATAAATTGGAACAGCTCTTTGCGGAGCACGAAGTGTTGCTTTCCCGTAAAAATGAGCCGTTAATAAGCGGAAATGGAATAATTACCAGATATAAATATCCAGTTGTAACAGCAGAACACACTCCTGTTTTTTGGCGGTATGATCTTAATGAAAAGACAAATCCTTTTTTGGTGGAACGTATTGGCATTAATGCAACGATGAATTCCGGTGCTATTAAATTGGATGGGAAATATTTACTTGTAGTGCGTGTGGAGGGAGTTGATCGTAAATCCTTTTTTGCTGTGGCCGAAAGTTCTAATGGAATTGATAACTTTCGTTTTTGGGATTATCCAATAACAATGCCCGAGGATTTGATTCCTGCAACTAACATTTATGATATGCGTCTCACCGTTCATGAGGATGGATGGATTTATGGTGTATTTTGTGCAGAGCGTCATGATGGAACAAATGATCTTTCTTCTGCTACTGCGACAGCGGCTATAGCTCGTACCAAAGATTTAAAAAAATGGGAACGGCTACCAGATTTGCAAACTAAAGGTCAACAACGTAATGTGGTTTTGCATCCAGAATTTGTGGATGGTATGTATGCTTTATATACTCGTCCACAAGATGGATTTATTGATGCTGGTAGTGGTGGAGGCATCGGTTGGGCATTAGTGGAAGATATAACTCATGCAGAAATAAGAAACGAGAGAATTATCGACAAACGCTATTATCATACAATAAAGGAAGTTAAGAATGGTGAAGGTCCACATCCTCTTAAAACATCGGCAGGTTGGTTACATTTAGCTCACGGTGTGCGGGGGTGTGCATCTGGATTACGTTATGTATTATATATGTATATGACTTCTTTGGAAGATCCTGCGGAAATAATTGGGGCTCCTGCCGGATATATTATGGCTCCTATGGGAGATGAGCGTATCGGAGATGTTTCGAATGTACTTTTCAGCAACGGTTGGATTGCTGACGAAGATGGAACAGTCTTTATTTATTATGCGTCTTCGGATACACGTATGCATGTGGCAACATCCACTATTGATCGTTTAGTGGATTATTGCATGAATACTCCACAGGATGGGTTCAGTTCTTACGCGTCGGTGCTAACATTAAAAAAAATGATAGATAAAAATCTTTCTTTAATAAAATAAATCATCTTTGTAGAAAATAGATTATTGATTAAATCAAGAAGAGCGAATACTATGATTAAACTTAGAGAGAAGGTTGGATATGGTTTCGGAGATATGGCTTCATCTATGTTTTGGAAGCTATTCGGTTCCTATTTGATGATATTTTATACAGATGTGTTTGGGTTACCGGCAGCAGTAGTAGGCACTATGTTTTTGGTGACTCGAATCTGGGATTCAGCTTTCGACCCTATTGTAGGAGCAATTGCTGATCGCACACATTCAAGGTGGGGGAAGTTTCGTCCTTATTTGTTGTATCTGTCTGTTCCATTTGCTGTGATTGGAATTCTGACATTTATGACTCCTGATTTAAGCAATATGGGAAAAGTAGTTTATGCTTATATAACATATTCATTGATGATGATGGTTTACTCTGCGATCAATGTTCCTTATGCGTCTTTATTGGGGGTAATGAGTGCGGAACCGAAAGACCGTAATATACTTTCTACCTATCGTATGACATTTGCTTATATTGGTAGTTTTATTGCGTTATTGTTGTTTATGCCTATGGTGAATTATTTCAGTCAGGGATATGATGAGCAATATGGTTGGGTAATGAGTGTAGTAGTAATTGCTATAATGTGTGCGCTACTCTTTTATGGCTGCTTTGCCTGGACGAAGGAAAGGGTGAAGCCCATCAAACAACAGCAAAGTTCATTGAAAGATGATTTGACGGATTTGTTGAATAATCGTCCTTGGTGGATTTTGTTGGGAGCAGGTGTTGCAGCCTTAGTTTTTAATTCCATTCGTGATGGAGCTACAGTATACTATTTTAAATATTTTGTGATAGAGGAAGATTATGCTACAGCTTCTTTTTTAGGAATCTCCTTTGTTATGAGTGGATTGTATTTGGCTGTTGGGCAGGCCGCTAATATTATAGGTGTTATTCTTGCTGCTCCGGTAAGCAATCGAATTGGTAAAAAGGCAACTTATATGGGAGCGATGATTATTGCAACCGTGTTTTCTATTCTTTTTTATTGGTTGGAAAAAGATGATATAGCGATGATATTTGTTTTTCAGATATTGATAAGTGTTTGTGCTGGTAGTATTTTTCCATTGTTGTGGTCGATGTATGCGGATTGTGCAGATTATTCGGAACTTAAAACAGGGAATAGGGCTACAGGGCTGATCTTTTCTTCTTCATCTATGAGCCAAAAATTCGGCTGGGCTATTGGTAGTGCTATTACAGGCTGGTTGTTAGCCTATTTTGGTTTTCAGGCTAATGTGATCCAGAGTGAAGAAACGATTCGTGGTATCAGGTTGTTTTTGAGCTTTTTACCGGCGATAGGTACTGTGTTGAGTGTTATTTTTATTAGCATGTATCCGTTATCAGAGAAGAAGATGGAAGAAATAACGAAAAATTTGGAACAAAAACGTAATTGATAGTTGAAGTATGAAACAATCTATATTGGAATTGAAACAAGAAATGCAGAGTGTTTTGGCAGAGAATATCTTGCCTTATTGGATGAATAGGATGGTGGATGAAGAATATGGTGGTTTTTATGGGCAGATTACCGGGATGGAAGAGTTGATGTTGAAAGCGGCGAAAGGAGCTATTTTGAATGCTCGTATTTTATGGACATATTCTTCAGCATATCGTTTGTTGGGTAAGGAAGAATATCTGGTAATGGCTACTCGCGCAAAACGTACAATTATAGATTGTTTTTATGATCAGAAATTTGGCGGCATTTATTGGTCGCTTGATTACAAGAATCAACCATTGGATACTAAAAAACAGATTTATGCGATAGGTTTTGCTATTTATGGTTTGAGTGAATATCATCGTGTTACGGGGGATGAGGAAGCTTTGGCTTACGCTATTCGACTTTTTAATAGTATTGAAACATATAGTTTTGACTGTGTGAGAAACGGATATTGTGAGGCTTTAACTCGTGATTGGGGTGAAATAGATGATATGCGCTTGAGCGAAAAGGATGCGAATGAGAAGAAAACGATGAATACTCATTTACATATAATGGAGGCTTACACGAGTTTATATCGTGTCTGGAAAGATAATCGTTTGAAAGAGCAATTGAGTAATTTGATTTGGATCTTTGTAGAAAAAATTTTGGATTGTTCTTCTGGACATTTAAAATTATTCTTTGATGAAGATTGGAACTGTAAATCTTATATCATTTCTTATGGACATGATATAGAAGCCTCTTGGTTGATTCATGAAGCAGCTTTGGAGTTAGGCGATATGCAACTTTTGTCAAAAGTAGAGCCTGCTATTAAAAAGGTTGCCGATGCTGCTTCTGAAGGTTTTACTGTTCAAGGTATGATATATGAGAGAGACTTGAATTTGAAATTGGTAGATAAAGATCGTCATTGGTGGGTACAGGCCGAGACAGTGGTTGGTTATTTTAATATTTATCAACATTTTGGTGATGCAGCAGCTTTACAGAAAGTGTTTGATTGTTGGAATTTCATTAAGGCTTATTTAATTGATTGGGAGCATGGAGAATGGTATTGGAGTATTCATGATAATTGCTCGGTTAATAGAAAAGAGGATAAGGCAGGTTTTTGGAAATGTCCTTATCATAATGGACGTATGTGTTTGGAGATGATTGAAAGAATTACATGTTAATTAGGTGTTGCTGAATACCTAGCGATATAAAGCTGTTATAATTACCAGAATTGTTATATCAATGGATGATATTCGTGATGGTTCCCTGATAGTAAATATCATTAATATTAATGAAGAGCTATTTGAGTTTTATCTAATGAAAACTTATGTTGATTTGATAAAAAAGAGAAGTCTGTTAATTTAGGCTTCTCCTTTTCCCTTCCTGTTAATCATCCTGAATGATTATTTGAAAACAATCTCCATGGGTCTACCTATCCAAACTTGTGGTTGTTCTAAATGAAAGATGCGGGCGATGGTGGAAGCCACATCGTATTGCATCATGCTTACATCGTCAAACCGGAGTCCTTTCTTAATATTCTTGCCGGATATGATGAAAGCTGTTTCCATTTCTTGCATGGTTTTGCCGCCATGACCTTTATCGATACCTCCGTGGTCGGAAGTTAATATGAAAATGGTATCATCCAGCAATCCTGCGTCTTTTACCGCCTGAACGATTTGGCCGACATACATATCCAGTTCTTTAAGTTTCTCATAATATTCCGGTGTGTCGTGTCCGGCAGTGTGTCCGGTGTGGTCGGGGCCGTCATAGCAGATGGCAACAAGAGCGGGGTGTTTCTCCTTTATATAAGAAGAAGCCATATTGCCCAGTTCTTTCGGAGTCTTGTTGCAGTCGGCAACATGATAGTGATAACTTAAAGACAGCGTATCTACTAAATATTTAATTCCTTCCCATTCATACAGGCAGCCGATTTCCGCTTCCGGGCGGGCATCGCGCAGTAATTGAAAAACAGTAGGGAAGATACCATTCTTATTTAATACGCGTGAGGGAAGTTCCGGTGTTTTAGATCCCCATTCGGTGTATCCGTGAAGTTCCGGTCCGGCTCCCATAAACATGGATGCCCAGTTGATGGCGCTGGAAGAGGGGAGGGCAGAACGCTTTTTCAGTGTGTAAGCTCCGTCCTCCATCAGTTTCTTTACGTTCGGCATATCTGCTTTGGGAAGGCTGTAGGCTCCCCAACCGTCCAAACCGATGAAAACAACATGTTTAGCTTTATCTTTTCCTTTGGCATGGCAGGAGAAAGTGAAACTGAAGAGGAGTGCGAATGTAGCAAGTAGTGTTAAAAAGGTTTGTTTATTCATGATATTGTTATTTATAGGGTTAATGTTTTATTCGTTATCTAATCAAAGGCCATAACTAATGATGAGCAAAGGTAGAATTATTTTAAGGGGGAGACAAATATAATATTAGCAGATACTAATACTTTTATGGTATTTCTTTTGAATTTCTGTCTTTTGCCTGGCATTGATTCTTTGGCTGTCAAATTCTATCCTTGACTATTTGTATATAATATTGATCGTTTTAATAACTGTTCTGTTCAACTATGAATATCCTTTCAGCTTGGCTGCAATAATATCCTTACAGTTTTATAATAAACCGTTTGAGCGTTTTTAATAAATAGTTGAGAGGTTTATTATAAACGGTATCCAAGTTTATTAAAAACTATTTTTGGGAAATTTCTGAGTAACCTTGGAATTATATAAACAAAAAGGGAGAAAATCAGTGCTGATTTTCTCCCTTTCCAATTCCTTTATAGTTGGAAACAGATGCCTTATTGGATGCTATTATGTCTTATCTTTTATACGTTTCATATTGTTTTTCTTCTTTTTACTACCTTCAAAGATACAAAATAAAAAAGGAAAAGTCAAGAGCTGGCTGTGATAAAACAGTTCCCGGTGTGAATGGACAATAGTTTCCAGTCGCACTGGAAACTATTATAAGACGCTGATTTTTACTTATTCTTTATAATAAGAATGATCTTTCGGAAACTCTTCTCCTTCCCATGCTTTTTTCGAAGTCCAGGATTGTGAAGCATCCGTCCAGAAGGGATCATCGGCGGACAGACCTAACGGGAGGAAAGCAAGTGATGCCATATACAAGCTGCCGTTATTAGTGTAATAATCGGAAATACCGGGCTGGGAACCGTTGAATCCTAGTGTCAAAAAACCTGCCGCATTGAAGTTGCGACCGTCTCCGAACATACGTCGGATGACAGCCGTCATGGCTGCACGTACCTGTCCGTTTGATAGTTCTTCGGGAAGCCAGTTGCGCCACGCAAGCAGGGCTAATGTCTGCAAGGAGCCGGTACGGTAAGTGATAGAACGTCCGAAAACAGGCAGCGTACCTTCCGGAGAGATGAGGCGTTCGAGGATTACTCCGAATCGTTGGCACGTCTGATCGCTTCATGGAAGTTGCAGCCGGGCATATTTCCTATCTTCTCACGTTTGCCGGCTTCGGTGATTACTTCCAGTGCTTCTATATACATAGGATGGATGACGAAACTATTGTAATAGTCGAATGCGAAATGGGGACCGTCCGAATACCAGCCGTCACCTACGTACCATTCTTCTATCTTACGCAGAGAGGAACTGATGCGGTAAGTATCACTGGGCGCTCCAGCTTTCCGAAGGAAGGATTCGACAGTAGCACTGAACAACAGCCAGTTGCTATAGGAAGGATCGACCCGTCTGAGATCAGTGAATTCGGTGATATACCGCTGCTTGGTGATACTGTCCAATGGCATCCATAAGGCATCATAACTTCTCAGGAAACTTTCTGCCAGGAAGGCGGCATCCACCAAGGTCTGATTCTCCTGACGCCATAACAGATAATCGGGGGAAGCGGGATCTACTGCATGAACGTAGCTTTTCAATGCCCATTCCCGCAGTTGTTTGCGTTGGAGTCCTTCCGGGGTATCATCATCGGGCAATGACAGCCACGGTGCCAGTCCCGCCATCAGACGCCCGAAGCATTCCATATAAGTGACGTTCTGATTGCGCCCGTCCCATGTCGGACTTAATTCTACGAGCATATTCTGTTTCAGCAGGCCTTCGCTCATGTTGCTTAATACAGGAGCAGCCATCCGGTACATTACGTCGCACCAGATTTCTCTGTCACTTTTTTCTGTTTTCTTTTTGGCACTGATACTTTCTGTCGGGATCAGCAGAATCATTAATAGTAAGATCCAATGAAGTCTTTTCATGTATTGCCTTATTTTTAAGATTAAATCTTCAGCTACGGAGGCATAGTTGAAGCGTATGGCAAAGGTAGAATTATTCCGGTAGCAGGGCAAATACAATCTTAGCATTAACTAATACTTTTGCGTTATTTGTCCGATTAGGGCAACCGAGAACCAGTTACATTGGCATTTGGATGTTACTTTTAAGCAAAATGCGTGCAGAGCAAAGCAAAGAAAGGGTTCGCATCACAAAACCTCTCTGTTTTGAGGAAGGTAGCATTGTATATTGTTTCGGAACAGAAAGACAAATAATGGTATGGGCGGCATGGATTATTGCAAGGTTAGGAACATGGAGTGCATAAAATCTATCCAGTCCATTCCAGGATATATAACCTTTAAGAATGGACTGGATAGATTTTATACACAGTTTGAACTGTATGAGCCAATCAGGTAAGGCTTGTGTATAAAGGGTAGCTTCCTGAAGGAGGAGAATTTAGTTACTACCGACTTTTGACACCCTCTTTTGGGAAAGCTGTGGCTTTGTAAAAAGAGACAGTCACTCCCTGTCGGAGACTCTTCGTGGCTGCTTTAGTTTCCCTTTTGGCCATCGCGGATGGGACGGACGGTGAAACCGTATGCGTTGTTGGTTCCGTCAATAGGCTCGGTACAATTTGGAAAAGCAATAGTAGGCCTTTTATCAATACTAAGTATCATGCAACTGGAGGCCGTATCATTCTCTCTAAACCCAGATGTTGCTATGTATGTTATTGCAGAGAAGCTGGGGAATGTGCCGTAACCTACCTCTTTGGCCTTTATTCCCATATCACGCACTCCGGTAGCAGGAAAATAATATGTTTGTCCGTTTAAGTCAACCGTCCATCCTGTGAACGCAGTGGCTTCCGTTGCATTTGCCTTACCTACAGTTTTTTTAGCATTGGGGTTTGTGTCAGTTGGAGCATCCACTTGTGTCAACGTTACATCATCAAAAAAATCAGCAAAAGCCTTTACTGGCGAAATTTTAAATCCTGCCGGTGAGGGGTCATATATTGTTTTGACAACATATTCATCATTAGGTGTTGTCTTGTAATTGGGATTGTCCTTTAGGCTATAGTCAAAGTTTGCCCTCGCAGCTGTAGTCAATTGAATATTCCAATAGTTCATGATGCTTTTTAATTTATAGGGTGCATCCAATCCTTTGTGCCAGTGGCGTCGTAGAAAATTGTCTTCTGAATTCTTGTCTTCCGATATGCGCTTGTGCATAAAGAACTTATAGGGCATTTCTATACTTTCACCGATAGTTTTGCCACTTTCTTCGGAAGTGAAACGATATTTGTCAGTAGAATAGAACATTTTATTCACCATGGTAAGTTCAGCTTTAAGAAGGGCATCTGTTAAACCATTCTCAATACTTACTTCATTCTGAATCCCTGGCAGCATAGCATCCTTACGTCCCCACTGATAATAAGTGTTGTCACCTGCTGTTGATTTGGCAATCTTGGGTTGGGTAAACGTAACAGCGGGCTGTCCATTTATCGATAACCCGTCCCTTTTGACGGTAATCTTTTCTATCACTCCATCATCACCAATTCCATCACATCCCGCTAGTTCGAGGGCTACAAAACGCATATATACCGTTCCTCCGTCACTTCCGTTATGTGGTTCGCAATAACCAAGGTTACAAGGAGCTATGTAAAACGGCTGACCGAATTTATTCGTATTTGTATCTGATGTTTTTACACAGTTATCGTGACCCCACTTGCGGTGGGTGACCCATATATGCCAGCTCCATAAAATTTTTTCGTCTTTGCGCACAGCAATCACGGCATTGCCCTGGCTGATGGTCTCTTTTGGTACACGGAAAGATACCTTGTTATTACTGTATTTCACATCCGTGACAAGGTCTGGACTGTCTTGCCATAGTAGTATGGCATCAGTTACACCAGCAATGGGGGCTGATGAGATCTTTTCGTTGTTATAGCCTACAAATTCTGTAAGTACATATTTCTTAGTAGCATCAGGAACAGTGCCTTCAAACTTGTAAGATGAAGTATTGTCCGGATTAGTCTTGCTATAAGTGTTTCCATAGTATGCCGGGAATGTATAATAGCCGTGATCATTCACAATATAGCAGTTAGCACTTTCCTTTGCCAAGTCATTATTGTCGACCAAGTCATATGGGAATTCTTCCGTCCCTTGTCCCGCATGGGTAGCTGTTTCTGCGCTATAATTGTCTACTACAGACGTTTGTGTCCCATACAAGAAATTCTGCATGTATTCAAATTGCTTTTGGGCAGGCAGAAGTATACTTCCGCTTACGGGAGATGTCCAGTCGGTATTGTCTGCAACGGTTTGAGAGGTAGCAACAGGACGCCATCCCATTGGGTTACCATGGGAGTCTTGTCCCCCTGACATCCAATCCGTGCCGTTAAGAGACCACTCAATCTTAAAATCAAGTTTCCGAAACTGTTCTTTCGTCTCATCTGCTGCACCGGCCTGCACCACATGGGTATATGCGGTAATGCTTACGTCATTCAGAAAGCCGCTGACCGGAAGATATGCCAGTTTTTCCGCATCAGACATTGGCGTGTACAGATTGTCTTCTTTAAGGGTTATAGCGTCTACCCCTTTATAACCGCCGTTAGGATACAACGTTTTATTGATGGTCATCTCAATAAACGGCTTTATCACGATGCCGGTGGAATTGACAGAGTAAGTATATCTTTTTCCTGCCGCCCATGTCTTGTCTCTCGTAAAATCTTTCAGTTTGGCAGTAAGAGTACGATTCATTTCCGTAATACTGTCTGTAAAGGATATTGTCAGAATAGCTTTATCCGTGAGTGTTTGAGGAATCATCATGAACGTGTATCCTTCTTCGTCCTTATTCAGCACAATGTCGGGGTTGGTCATCAGGTCATCTCCGTTCCAACCCAGTTCTACGTCTTCATCATAGTCTATGCTGAAACTGCTATTGGGGTCGTCGCCATCGGGAATCCAGTTTCCCGTTCCTATCTGACAAGTTGCTTTTCCATGCACTCCGGAAATCGTTATGCCGGTGACTTTTCCGGCAAGCATGTTTTTACCCGTTTGTATGGTAACAGCGGTCAGCGCATGCTTGAACTGTAGATGTACCGCACCTTTCTGGATATCTCCTGTGCCGTCTCCTCCACAATCTGCGACGGCATACAGAAGGTCCTTCTGCTTGGTCACGTCCTCAGGAACGGTGTAGGTCAGCGTGGGAACACCGGTAGCATCCGGTTTGGAATGTATGATGGTATCGCTGTTTGCGTTGTCAGAAGACCCTGAAGCGGCAGAGTAAGGGGAGTAGGCAAAGAACTTGATACGTCCCGAGCCGGTCCAGTGCAGAGGTTCCTTCAAATTCCACGCATTTTGGGCATAGTTCACCTCTATGTTATGGGCAAAGTTGGTGGTCCACTTGTTTTCCTCGTCCTCTCCGGGCCAATCGCCGGTATAGCAGATGGCGGAAAGTCCGAAGCTATACTTTTCAATGGTTTCTCCGGTTATCGTCGTGCCACGGGTCATTACACGGTGAGCTGCCGTATCCACAGCTGCTTCTGCTATTTCGGTAACCAAATAAAGGGGGGCATCTCCTCCGGACTGTGTTATTTTCCGGATGCTTATGTCTTTGCTGGCAGGGTTTGCCGCCGCTGAGCCATTGGTCCAACTGCCCGGTGCCACCACATCGAACGCAAGCATGCCTGAAGCTCCCTGCTGTCCGTACTTATCGAAAGTGTCATCTGTGCAGGACGATACAGTACAAGCCGCAACGCCCACAAACAGACAAACCATATGTTCAAAGGATGAACGAAATATACGAGAATGTCGCATAATCACGATTTTTTAGGTATAAAACCGGAAGAAACGGCAATAAGCTCATCAACTTGTTACCTGTCTTCCGGTTTATTATATTATTTCCTTTTTCTGCCGGAGAAACGGCAGCAACACTTAAATAGGCGTGTTACGATTATTTCATTTCGATGTCTTGACCATCGTGATTTTTATCATCTTCTTTGGACCAAACATCGTCCCACTCTGTCACATCTACCGTGAAGCGAATAGGCAGGTCAAGCACAGGATCGCCAACGGTTTTCGTTTTACCATCAGCACCAGGAATGGTAGAAATGGCAGTTATATAATTCGGTTTTTCACCCAATGCCTTCCAAATATTGTCAACATCATCTTGAGGAGGATATACGCCAGCACCACTCTTAGGACCACAGAATTCAAGCGTATAGATGTAGAGTTTTCCGGGTTTCCAATTAGAATTAATAGGAATACAGGAGAAACCATACTCAGTTTCATCATAGTTGCCCGTAAAAGGGAATAACTGGTGTGTATGATTACCTTCTCCTTCCTGCACACCTCCGGTACCATTTGTGCCCGTGTGTGTACTTCCCTTATGCTCTGTAGTTACGCGGCAGAGGAATAAAATATAGGCACCTTTCTTAGCGTTAACAGTCTTATCGGTCGAGCTGTTCAAATCCCATTTATCAAGTTGCTGCGGCACTAGCATCAAATTATTGCCATTGGCAGGCTTACCGTCAGTTTCCGTTGAGTTTATCGCTAATACAGGTTTAGCATCATGACCCGTCAAATTCACAACACTCTCGAATTCACCTCCATAGTGAGTTTTGTCACCGAACACTTCCCAACTCATATAATGCATGCTCTCATCCGCATCTTTGCTGAAAGCGAGTGTTCCGGTGGGCTGTACATTGACAATCCACGCACCTTTTATATCGACTTTCTTAGTTTCGTCCAATCCATCGTCACCTTTATGCACCTCACCTCTCTTGGCCTTAACGACAATCTGTGAAAGGGCATGATTGAACTTTAAACTGACACTGGTACCATTCGAACGAAAAGCTTCCTCATAGGCCACAATCAAGTCTTTCTGATCTTGAGGCTTTGCGGCAGGAGTGAAATTCTCTATGGTTGGATTTTGCTTGTCTACAGCAATGCTCATTGTTGCAGGAGAAATTGCCCAGAAATTAATCTGTGCGACATCAGACGGCCAAAATACGGGGTCGCCAATCTCAAAATAATTCTTATCGGTGACTTTTTTGGCTACCTGCCCATCAATAATCTTAGTATCTGTATAACCATCAGCCTGTGCCCATACCTTGAATTCACTAAGAGTACTAGAAGTTTCCACCGCAGCACGAGTCACAGCAGTGTTAAAGGTAATTTCCGGCCCTCGATTAACTTGTTCTATCTCATCGTTTGAACAAGAAGCGGCAAGAAGGACTGAGCCAAATCCCAATGCCAATGTTTTGTAGTAAACGTTCATCTTTGATAGATTTAAATTAATATTTTATTTTTAAATGATTCTTTTTTTTAGGTTATTTTTTAGAAATCCTTCCCGCTCATTCCGTATCAACCCATGTCCAAGTCATTATTAACCACATCGTCCCAATCTGGTACGGACGGCGTCATGCCTGTTCCATCGGGAGCAGGCAACTCTATACCCTCAATGATAATGGTAATATAGTGCGGATCGGGAGCCTCGTGCAGCTGGTCTGTCACATCGTATTCGTAATACTTCATCTTTGAGGTATATACCGTCAGGATGTGCCGCCGTTCCGACTTCATCACCGGGCAATGACCGAAAACCGTCACCTCCCCTTTTAGCGTGGTATCGTCGATTACGGAAAGTCCTATCGGCACAGTGACATCACGCCCCACAGCCACGTCTGCCGACGGCGAATAGCTTTCGGCTATAGCGGTAAGGGCTACGCTCACGCCAATGCCCGTATTGGCGTTCTTGGCATCCTTTAAGATGATAGTGTACGTTACCGTAGCTTCTTTGGGCGTAAACCTCAAAGGCTGGGGCGTTTCGAGTGGAACTATCGATATGTTTTCGACACTTCCACTCCATACTTTATCGGGAGTCTGCTTCACCGGATCGTTTTCAGTACCGTCAGGACGTGGTGGCGGCACATTGGTAATGTTACGCTCCATCGGAGCAAGCAACGACTCGTTGGCGGTGGTCACCACGAAGTTGGCATAAGTGGTTCCCTGTTCCTTAAGAGTCTCAGTATCGCCGTTGAAGGTGACGGCGTCAAACTCGCCTGACGGCACACGTACCTTCGTCCCATTCTTCACATCGGTAATTTCATAACGCTGCGGCAGACCGCCATCGCGGGGAAAGAGATAAACCACCATTGTACGCGGAGTGGCGTCGGGCGCCTCGCTCCAGTCAAACTCCACTTTGAGATCGGTCCAATGAGAATGGTCGTAACACAAATCGCGATGTTCGCAAGCGGCCGACAAGAAGATGGTAGCCGCCATCAGCATACCGACTATCAGGTGTGAAAGCGATTTCATTTCCGTCCTCCTTTCCTTGCGTTGTGATTGTCTTTGCCAAGGAGCCACTGCAATCCTATTTCCAGACGTGTGGGTCCGAAACGTTTCAATCTGTGGGTAGATATCCACACATCATGTCCGTCCATGGGATGATGTTTTTTATATTTTCCCCACGCATAGCCCACACCTGCCGTAAAGTCTAGATTAAGCCGGTGCGTAATGGGGAGCGAATAGCCGTAGCTGATGCCTGCGGCGTAGTTATATTTATCGCCGATTACTCCGGTGCGATTGCCAAACTGCAAATCGTAAGTCACCATTGAGGCGTATACTCCCAGATGATGCCCGGCAAAAGGAGACACGGAAGCATGGGGAACACGTCCCAGACGAGTACGCAATTCCACATCGCCGCCGTAAACACGCCAATAACGATGCTTCGCGTCATTGCTCCACCACGCATACATCCAATTGGCTCCAACCGACCATCGCTGACCGATGGCGACTTCTATCCCAATGTTAGGAATGGCAGCGATATCATAAAGCATGTTGGTTTTCAGCAAGGCTTTCATTCGTCGGTGTTCTTTCTCCGTCGGTGGTATTGTCGTAGTAGAAATTACCTCGGAAGAGGACACCGGAACATGAACATCTGCGGTATCAGGAACTTGAGTAATCAAATCTTGGTTCGAAATAATTGAATCTTGGTCCGAAGCAACCGGAGTTTGGTCCGGAGTTTCTACCACTAACATCTCCCGCTCACATATGATGCGGAACCGGGCGTTTCGCATGTCCGGGAAGAACTTCTCTTTCATATAATTCCATGCGCGTCCTCCACGTAGCATGCATAAACGGTTCTTGCGGCCATCGATGATGCGGTTGTCTTTGTCAAAAATCCAAATTGGAGTGTTGGCTATGATTTCAATCGCTTCGTCGCGCCACGGCTGGTCGGTAGTAGCAATCATTTTGCTCAGCAACTCCCAATCCACATCAGAAGGAGCCACTTTAACGATAGAGTCTGTCAAGTGAGTTTTATTAAGAATGTAAGTACGCACATTTTGAGCACGTTTTTCTGAGAGTTTACGGTTCATCGGAGTATATCCTTCGGGCGAAGCACAGCCTTTTATAGTGATAGACTTTATAATAGCCGATGAATCGGAGGCAGCATTGTTCAATAACGAAACCAGATGCTCTAAATGTATCTTATTGTCACCAAACAAGGTGTCAACAGAGGAATATCCCAGTTGAAACCTTACTTGCACATACAAAGTGTCCTTCAAAGTATCTTCTGACACTTTCATGGCTTGTATTGGTAGAATAAATAGAAAAAGTAGTAATAAATGACATGTAATTCTTGCC
>ENA-UOOC01001696-UOOC01001696.1-human-gut-metagenome-genome-assembly--contig:-C48old-NODE-1696-length-18157-cov-9.464479_pt1 | contig 18157 bp, 13 predicted proteins | sample MGYA00242469_ERZ724016 | MGnify/ENA metagenome assembly ERZ724016 | reverse complement strand
CCCTTCTTCATCTCGCCGCCGTACCAGGTGTTGATGATGACCTGCTCCTTGCTGGTGATGTTGAAGGCAACGCAGGTCTCGCTGTTCAGGCCCAGCTCCTTGTAGTTCTCGACCTTAGCCTTGGAGGCGTTGTAAACAACGAAGTCAGGCTCGAAGTTGGCCAGCTCCTCGGCGGTGGGCTTGATGAACATATTGGTGACAAAGTGTGCCTGCCAGGCCACTTCCACGATGAAGCGGATCGCCATGCGGGTATCCTTGTTTGCGCCGCAGAAAGCATCCACGACGAACAGGCGCTTGTTGCACAGCTCCTTCTTGGCAATGTCCTTAACGGCAGACCAAGTGGCCTCGGTCATGGGATGGTTGTCGTTCTTGTACTCGTCGCTGGTCCACCAAACGGTGTTCTTGGAGTTCTCGTCAACAACGATGTACTTGTCCTTGGGGGAACGGCCGGTGTAAACGCCGGTCATAACGTTGACAGCGCCCAGCTCGGTGACCTGGCCCTTCTCGTAGCCGGTCAGCTCGGGTTTGGTCTCTTCCTCGAACAGCATCTCGTAAGAGGGGTTATGCACGATCTCGGTCGTGCCGGTAATGCCATACTTAGTCAAATCCAGATTTGCCATGTTTACATATACCTCTTTCTCTATACTTTTGGCTGAATGGGGCAACAGGGGTCTAAGTCAGCCTCCTAGTGCCCCATCCTGGCATTTATTATACAAAGATTTTGCCGCAAAAGCAAGGCCAAATTCTTTCAAAGATTGTGACATTATTGTAAAATAGTTTGAATTTTAAAAAATACACGTTGTAGGGCGGCGTCCCCGAAGCCCCGCGGCCCACATCCCAATACAGGGCGGTTTATGATTTTTGATTGATTTCCGCCTACCTATGTGTTATACTAAATAAAAAAGGGAGTGCAACCCTATGTATATTATTGATGACATCGCCTATGCAGAAGATTCTCGTCCGGCGCTCCGTGTGTGCGGTGTGCGCCCGCTGCCCAATCACCGCCTTTGGGTTCGCTTTAATGACGGCAATGCAAAAGAGGTGGACTTTACCCCGATTTTGAACGATCCGGCTTTCATCCCGCTTCAGGACGAAAAGGTGTTCAGCCGCGCCTATCTCGATTTTAATACCGTCGTATGGGACGATGGAAAAATCGATATCAGCCCCGATTGGCTTTACAAGAATGGCGTCACAGTTGATTCGGTAATGCCTGCCTGACCTATAAGTAAACATAAATTCCTCTTGCATCCCGGGCTTATTGCCTAGGATGCTTTTTATTTTGGGCATTTTTCAAAATTTTCTGCTGTATGGACTGTCAAGGGCGGCGTCCCCGACGCCCCGCGGACTGTGCCGGGCGAGCGGAGCGAAGGCGGAGGGGCTTTTGCATCCCCTTTACCGCCGCTTTCCCCAAAAATTCCCCTTTTTGTAAAAAATCCACAAGAATATTTATGTATATTCTGTGAAATTGCGAATAGCCTTACCCCCCCCCCGGGTGGTAAAATATGGGTATTCGTTGAAACTGCATTTGACAGTTTTGAAAAAATTAGGAGGAATTTGTAATGAAAGACAACCGAACATCGGTCAAGCGCAGCCTGCTTGTCAGCGCCATTGCCCTGACGCTGACCGCTGCGCTGCTGATTGGGTCAACCTTTGCGTGGTTTACGAGCACGGCGCAGACGAGTGTGAGCGACATTCAAGCGGGTAAACTAGAAGTTCAAATTGTTGATGCAAATAATGCGGATACAAAACTTGACACATTGTCGTGGCAAAAAAGCGCTGGTGCGGCCCCAAATGAAGCAGTGTTGTGGGAGCCGAATGTAACCTATAAAACCCAACCGTTCAAAGTCAAGAGTGCTGGCAACTTAGCTTTGAAGTACAAACTTGCATTGAGCTCACCGACTGGCGATTCAGTTTTGCTGAATAATATTGAGTTCTCAATTGTTGATGAAAATAATACTGCGGTTCCCATTGACACCTTTGAAGGACACCTTACGAACACCGAGAACCTCTCTGGTACCTTTGTGTTGCAAGGGCATATGAAGAAAGAGGCCACGAACGATTGCCAGGGCAAGACACTTAATAATATCAACATTACCGTTACCGCAACGCAGGATACTGTTGAGAACGACAGCATTGACAACACCTATGATAAAGATGCTGAATATCCTATTTCAGTTACAACGGGAGACGAACTGCAGGCCGTTGTGAACAAGGCAACAGCTCCTGTCAATATCGTGCTGGCGAACGACATTACGACCAACAACTTCGTCATCCCTGAGGATAAGGATGTAACCCTGGATTTGAATGGTCGCGCTGTAACGAATGATGAATCGCATACCATTCTGAATAAAGGCCATCTTACTCTGACAGATTCAAGCGCAAATAAAAACGGTCGAATCGTCTCCCTCAAGGGCAACACTGCAGCACTTCGCAACGGAGATAATGCAGTCTGTGTAGTCGAGGGCGGAACAATTTCTCGTGACGGGGCCAATGGAAATACATGGCATGTGGTTGAAAACTTTGGCAAGATGACCTTCAATGGTGGTAAGGTCGTCCTAAACAACGGAAATGGCTTTGCTATCACCAATGGCTGGAATTATTTTGATCCTGGTGCTTCTACTACGCATGCAGTGATGGAAATCAACGCTTTGGAACTTGATACCGATTCCAGTGGAATTAAGAATTGCAGATATGGCGATCTAACTGTAAATGATGTGACCGTGACCTCCACCGGATATTGGGCCCTTTCCAACGACTATCTTGGAACAGCCGTAATCAACGGTGGAAACTTAACTTCAACTTCTTTCAAAGCAGTTTCCAACGGTGCTGCAATGACGGTGAATGGCGGAACCTTTGACGGAACAGAAGGACTTTTCCTTCAGAGCTATGCCACATCCACAGTTCTCAACGGCGGAACCTTTACAAACATGAACGTTGACGCACTCTCTGGCTATGTCGGTACGGGACACACCGCACAGCAAAGCGGCACATCCGTGATTATTAAGTAAAACCCTATTTCCACCCCCTCCGCCCTCGGGCGGAGGGGCAATCAAAGGGCATAGGCGAGGGCATATGTCTTTAGATTGCTATGATGCAAACGCGGAAAGTCTGCGTTTGCATTTACATCCTGATTTGCTTTTCTCATCTTATCCTTTCTAAATTTGCCGTCCCCTCCCCGGAGGGGCAGCAAGCAAAGGACGCAAACTGTATCGTTTACGCCCTTTGCTTGCTGTAAATTACAACCTTAAAAGGATGCTTTTTATGTCAAATCCCAATCGCAAGACCCTATTGCGGGCGCTCTGCCTGATGGCGGCGGGTTCGGCGCTGTTTGCATCGCTGTATGTGGGCAGTACGTCGGCCTATTTCACCAGCACCGCCACCGTGCAGGTCGCCGATATCCGGGCCACGGACACTTGGCCCAATAACCCCGGGCAATCTGGCGACCCCGAGGCGGACGCCCCCGTATTCCTCGACGAGGAAACCATAGCCCCCGACACCGTGCTTGCCGCCGCGCCGACCCCCGCCGCACTGACCGCAGAGGAACCTGCGGCCACGCCGTCCCCCACGGCAGAACCGACTGCCACGCCGGAACCTACGCCCACGGCTACGCCGGAACCTACCGCCGAGCCGACACCCACCCCGGCGGCCACCGCCAAACCGACACCGGAACCGACGGCTGAACCTACCCCGGAACCCACCGTGACCCCCGAGGCCACCGCCGCGCCCGAAACCAAATCCGCACAAAGTGGAGAAACCACCCAGGCTGGTCCGGTTGCCTTTGCCGCACCCGCCCGCACAGCCCACCGCGCCCCGCAAAAGCAGGCCACGCTGGAGCTGTACCGCGGCAATGCCAGCGCGGCACAGGCCTTCGCCCTGCCCAATATGCTGCCCGGCGACACTGCCGAGAAAGAGTTCACCGTCAACGTCTCCCACCGGGGCAAGGTGACGCTCTACTTCTCCGCCGGGCCGGACGATGCCGCCGCGCCCCTTGCGGGCGGCTTGCAGCTGACCGTGACCTGCAACAACACCCAGCTGTACAGCGGCACCTTTGCCGATGTGCCCGCCGTTTTGCCGGTGGATGTGCCCGGCACAGCCGCCGATACCACCGATGCCATGACCTACCGCGTCACCGTCGCCCTGCCGACCAGCGCGGGCAACGAGTACCAGGACCTGACCATGACCGCCGATTTGAATTGGTGGGTGGACGAGCTTGCGCCTGCGCCGGGCACGGATACGGCAGCGTCTGACAGTACCGCCACGTCGGGCGGCGCCACCGGGCAGCTGACCGGCAAACCCGGTTTTGTAAAAGCGCTGACCGCAATGCCCCAGACCTCCGACAGCTTCCCGCTGGCGGTCGTGGTGGTCATTATGGCCGTTTCTGCCATTGCACTGGCCGCACTGGTCATTGCCAAGCGAAAGGGGGATGACCATGAACGCAAGTGATCCCCGCGCTTACCGCCGCGCCGCGCTGCTGACGCTGCTGCTGGCCGCCGTGCTGGCGGTCGTGACCTGCGCTGTGGGCCTGACCCGGGTGCAGGTGCCCCAAAACCGCTTTACCACCGGCACCGTCGCCATTGACCTGAACGGCGGCAAGCCGATTTTGACCGAGGATGAATATTTGTTTGAGCCGGGCATGACGGTCAACAAGGATTTCACCCTGTCCAACACCGGCACGGCGGATGTGTACTATAAGCTCTATTTCCGCGACGTGAGCGGCGAGTTGGCCGATGTGCTGGAAGTGACGCTGACCGACGGCAGCGACGTTTTGTACACCGGCACGCTGTCCGGGCTGACCCGCAGCACCGCCGCCACGGCCCCCGCTGTGCTGGCCGTGGGCCAGGCCAGGACCCTGCAAGCGTCGTTCCACTGCCCGGAAAACACCGGCAACGCCGCCCAGCAGACCCGCATGAGCTTTGTGCTGTGCGCCGACGCTGTGCAGACCAAGAACAACCCGACCGGACTTTTTGATTGATAACACGAGGAATCTTTATGAAAAAAGCGGCGGACAAATTTGTCCGTATCTTTGCAGCAGTGCTGGCGGTTTTATCCGTCAGCATTTTGCTGTTTACTTTGGTATCCACCCTGTTTTTGAACCGCACGGATAAAGAGTGGTTCGGCTACAAGGCGTTCATCGTCCTGTCCGATTCGATGTCGGCAACGGATTTCAGCGCGGGCGATTTGGTTTTTGTGCGCCATGTGGACCCCAGCACCCTGCAGCCGGGGGATATCATTGCTTTTACCAGCCGCAACGACAGCAACTACGGCGATACCGTCACCCACAAGGTACGCGCCCTGACCACTACTGCCGACGGCGCGCCGGGGTTTACCACCTACGGCACGACCACCGACACTGACGATGAAGCCGTTGTGCCGTACAGCGATGTAATTGGCCGGTATGCCGGACATCTGCCGAAGGTGGGGCTGTTCTTTAACTTTTTGAAAACGACGCCCGGGTATCTGCTGTGTATCTTTTTGCCCTTTGCCCTGCTGATCCTCTCGCAGGCGGTGCAGACGGTACGGCTGTTCAGGGCCTACCGCCGCGAACAGGCCGGGGCCGGGGACAGCGATGCCTTTGCCCTGCCGGAGCCGCAGAGCGGGGCCGAGATCGCCGCACGGCTGGCGGCGGGGGAGGATGTCACCCTGCAGGCCGACACCGCCTTTACCGACGCCGACGGCCATTGCATAGACTGTGTGATCGCCCCCGGCAAGGCCGCCGCCCTGCACCTGAACGGCCACCGCCTGAAAGGCACGATACAGCTGGCCGACGGTGCGGCCCTGACAGTACATGGCAAAGGCATGATACAGGCTACCGCCCGCAGCCACAGCCGCGCAGGCTGCCCCATTTACGCCCGCGGGCAGGGCTGCCGCGTGGACCTGTACGGCGGCCGCTATCTGGGCGGTGCCGGATCCTGTGCCGTCTGTGCGGCGGCGGGGCAGGTGGTTTTGCACGGCGGCCTGTACGCCGTAAAGGGCGACAGCGCCGACCACCTGCTGTACAGCGTAGGGGATGGGGCCATCACCGTAGAGGGCGGGCGGTTTGTCGGGTTTGATCCTGCGGCCTGCCTTGCGCCCGGCAGAACCACGGCGGCGCAGGAAACGGACAAGGGCATTTTGTACGTAGTGAAAGAACTATAAAAAGCGAGGGACGCACCGCAATAGGTGCGTCCCTCGCTTTCGTATGAATTATGTAGGAATTATTTACGCATCCGAACGCGAATAGGCGTTCTTCATGCCGCTGCTCAGCTCAAACAGCACCTTGTTCAGCGCGTCGGTCGTCTCGGCCTTGGCCATGGCGGCAATCTCCTCGTTGGCCTTTTCGCGCAGGGCGGCGCGGGCGGCGGGGTCAGCCTCGGCGCGCTGGGCGTCGTCGTACCGGTTGATGAAGCCGTTGGACTTTGCGCCGACGCTCAGGGTGTAGCGCTCGATGTGGAACACCGACTTTGCGTAGGACGCATCGGCCATGGCGGCCAGCAGGCGGCTGGCCCAGTAGAAGTTGTCTGTGGAGACATCGCCGGTCGTGTTGGACAGGTACTCCGGCGTCGTGTCCACGTTGGCGTAGAAGGGCAGCATCGTGTTGAAGGCGTTGGACGCAAAGGCCAGCCACTCCACGGCGCGGAAATCCTCCGGCACGTCGGGGCGCATCTGCAAAAGCGCCATAAAGTCGTTGCGGTTCACGCCGATGGGGCGGTAGATGCCCTTCTCGGCGGCTGCGGCCGCGTACGGGTCATAGGGCGTGCCCTGATAATGGGACGACAGCACGTACTTTACATCCTCGGGCGTGACCTTCTTCTCGGGCACCATGCACCAGGGCAGATCGTCGGAGCGCGGCGTAAAGTCGGCGTCGGGGCCGTCCCATACGAAGGTGTTGGGATTGAAATACCGCAGCATATACCACGCGCGGGGCGTGTTGTAGACGTGGTCGGCATCGTCGTGGCTGCCGAAGGTATCCCGCGGGTTCAGCGCACCGTCCTGGGACAGGTCGAGGTGATACTTTTTGATAAAGTCACGCAGATCAGCCGAGCACATGAAGTCCTTCTGCTCGCCCAAAGCGTCGTCCAGGTCCAGCGTGTCCAGGCCCAGCTGGTTCGGCATGACGACATAGACATCGTCGGGTACGCGGCGGGCCATCCAATGGTGGCCGCCGATGGTCTCCAGCCACCAAATCTCGTCCACATCCTGGAAGGCAATGCCGTTCATCTCATAGGTGCCGTACTGCTCCAGCAGGCTGCCCAGGCGGCGGGCACCCTCGCGGGCGGTGCGCACGTAGGGCAGCACAAGGTAGACGATATCTTCCTCGCCAATGCCGCCCTTGACCAGCGGGTCAGCGCCCAGCACGCGCGGGTTGGAGGTGATGGTCTCGGTCGCGGTCATGCCGACGTTGGCGGCGTTCACACCGCTGGCCGCCCACAGGCCCTTGCCCTCCACGGCGTTGGGCACGGCGGTCATCCGCAGGCCGTCGCTGGGCAGGGGGATCTCGACGCCCGAAATCACGGATTTGTAGACAGCCGGGTAGTCCTGCGGCTGGAACACGGTAAATTTTTTCGCGGTAAAATGGCCAGAGCCGGAATCGTCGTTGCGGGCGATCATCGTGGAGCCGTCATACGACGCATTTTTGCCGACCAGAATGGTAGTGCAAGCCATGTTTGAACATCTCCTTATGTATTATATAACCCTATTATAAACCTGTTTTCCCAAATTTCAATCACAATTCCTGTGCCACGCCCTGGGGGATAACGCCGGTCTGGTAGGCCTCCACCAAGGCGGTCAAATCGCGGATGAGCGCCTGCTTGCGGCCGCCCTCGTCAGTGTCGCGCACCAGGATACGCTGCGGTGCGGTGTAGATGTACTCGCTCTTGGACGTGATATCCTCGTCCTCGTGGATGGCCTTGTCAGTGTTTTCAAACGGCTGGTGGGTGCGAAGAATCAACCCGCGGGAATTGTAGACCAGTGTGTAGCCCGCAATGCCGGTGCGCTGGTGGTAGGCGCGGCAGAAGCCGCCGTCGATGATGATGAGCCGCCCGCCGCCCTTGATGGGGCTTTCGCCTTCAATAGCGCGGACCGGCACATGGCCGTTGACGATATGGCTGCCCTCGCCTTCCAGGCCAAATTCGCGCAAAATATGTTCGGCGGTGCGCGGGTCGGCAATGTGCTTGTAGTAGGGGTCCTTTACCTCAACGTGGGCGGCGGGGTCGGCAATGTACAGCCGTTCAAACGTCGTCATGGCGCTGCGGCCAAACAGCGGCGATTTTGCCCCGCACCACAGATACCACAAAAAGTCCTGCCCAGCCAGCCGCGCAGGGCTGCCCTGCGGCGCACTGTAACCCTGGCGGGCGCGGCGGTCGCAGTAGTCGAACAGCGCCTTGCCGCTGCGGGCAACGCCCTCAAAGGTGATAGCCGCAAACGCGCCGTTTTCGGTCATGGGCACAGCGCCATGGTAGAGCAGATTGCCGTTGCACATTTTATAAAATGCGCCGTGAGCGTACAAAAATTGCACATGGCGCTGCAGACGCTCGCTCTCGGCAAAGCTGCGCACCAGCCCGGCAATGACCTTGCCCTCGTCGGCGGTCAGCACGGTGGGGTGCGCCGGATCCACGGTGGGAAAGTCGCAGTCCAGCAGGGGATAGGTCGTGCCAAAATAATCCACTGTGCCTGCGTCAAAGTCGATGTGATTTAAGAAGTCGCGGCCCTGCAAATCAAAATCCGGGTTGCGGGCAATGACCTGAGCTTCGAGCTTGAGCATCATGGCGGTCACGGCTTTGTGCATCCGCGCGGCGGCGGTCAAATCGCCCGCAGCGGTGCGCGGGTCTGCGTGGGGCAGCCAGCGCGACACATCGGAATCAGCGTAGGTATGCTGGGCAAAACGCTCGAGCTGCCGCAGGCTGATACCGTAGCCGCCCTCAAGGGTGTCGAGATTGTTGTAAGCCAGTGTCGTTTTCAGCACCGTCATGATGCAGAGCGGACTGCCCGCCGCCGCGCCCATCCAGACGACATCGTGGTTGCCCCACTGGATATCCACCTGGTGGTGGGCCATCAGGCTGTCCAGAATGCGGTCAGGGCGCGGGCCGCGGTCGAACAGGTCACCCACGATGTGCAGGCGGTCAACGGCCAGCCGCTTGATGACCTCGCAGAAACGAACAATGTAGGCGTCGGCGCGGCCGTAGCGGATGATGCTCTCGATGATTTCGCCGTAATACTGGTCCTTGTCGTGGTCCTCAAAGTGGGCGTGAAGCAGTTCGTCGAGGATGTAGCCGCAATTCTGGGGCAGGCAGCGGCGCACATGGTCGCGGGTGTGCTTGCTGGACACGAACCGGCACAGATCGATGAGCCGCAGCAGTGTCAGTCGATACCAGGCGTGCAGGTCTTTTTGGCGGGCTTTCAGCTCGGGTAATTTTTGATTGGGATAATAGACTAGTGTTGCCAGATCGGCGCGTTCGTCGGCGGGGACGCCGGGGCCTAACACTGTGTCGATTTTTTCCCGGATGACGCCCGACGCGCTGTTTAAAATATGTACAAACGCTTCATGCTCGCCGTGCAGGTCGCTCATAAAATGCTCGGTGCCCTTGGGCAGACGCAGCAGTGCCTCAATGCGGATGATCTCGCTGGCCGCGGCGGCCACGGTCTTGTATTTCTGGGAAAGCAGGCGCAGATAGCGCAGATGCTCGTCGGAATATGGCACGGGCAGGACCTCCCTGTACTTTTATTTCATCTATATGGAATTATAGCACACTTTTGGGCAAAACAAAAGGGCCGCAGCCCTAAGAATTTAGGGTTGCGGCCCGGAAGAGTATGCCTTGTAGGGGTCGATGCTCACATCCGCCGCTACGGCGTCCCGGAAGATGAGCGATTACTCGATCTCAATTAACGTCTGCTTCGGCTCCAATTTCTTGGCGTCGGCCTTGGGCAGGTGCAGGCTCAGGATGCCGTTCTCAAATTTGGCGCTGATATCCTTGGGTTCTAGCTCCTTGCCAACGTAGAAGCTGCGGGCACAACTGCCGGTGGCACGCTCCTGGCGAATGTAGCGGCCCTCGTTGTCCTTCTCGTCCAGTTCCTCATTGCGCTGGGCGCTGATGGTCAGATAGCCGTTGTCAAGGTCGAGCTTGACATCCTCCTTCTTGAAGCCGGGCAGGTCGACAAACACATCGTAACTGTCCTTGTTCTCGCGGACGTCGGTCTTCATCACATTGGCGGCACGTTTGCCAAACATACTGCGGGGTTCGGCAGCGCGCATTGCACGGTCAAAGTCATGCGCCCAGGCATCGCTGAACAAATCATCCATCAAACCATCATTGAACATATACGGAACCATCATCATAAGTCATTCCTCCAATTTTCATCGGCTGAACGTAGACTGTGCGTACAGTTGACTTTTGAATTAAGCTTTGTTGTTCCTTTGGGGTTCTGGTTCTTTCGTCCCTGTTCCCCTTGGAACGCCTTTATAATAGCACAGCAAATTAGCACTGTCAATAGTAGAGTGCTAATGTTTACAAGTTGTGTAATGATTGTTCATAAAATATGCAATAAGTTTTGAAATGCAGCGATAATACGTGATTTTGCGTAGTGATCAATATGCACAGCCCCTGCACAAGTGTGTACATACCATATAAAACAAGAACATGCCCGCCACCCTTGCCAAATTTTCGTCTGTTTTTTTGTGCGGTTTGCGGATTGACACTTTTTGAATGCAACGGTATCCTTGAACTGTGCGCAACTATCATGCGCAACATTTTCAGCAAGGGAGGGAACGTGCGCACCATGGCGAATAACACTACACCCATGAAAATTGCAGAGATCGCAGACGCGCTCGGAATCTCGAAAACCACGGTATCACGTGCGCTTTCCGGCAAAGGACGCGTGGGGGAGGAGACCCGCGCCCGGGTGTTTGCCTACGCCGGGCTGACCGGGCGCGAGGTCGCGCCGCCCCATCCGGTGACACAGGGCGCAACACATAATCTGTCACTCATCATCCCGAAACACTTCATCCGCCTGGATTTGCCCTTCCTGCGCAAATGTATGGGCGGCATCTGCGCCATGGCTGCGCAGCGCGGGTATGACCTGCTGCTCTGCTATGTCAGTGAGACCGACACCGACCAACTGGAACGCCAGCTGGCAAGCCATAAAGTTGATGGTGTCATCCTTTCCCGCACCATGTCGGATGACCCCTGCATCGACTTGTTGAATCAGTACGGTGTGCCTTTTGTGGCCATCGGCCGCATCGACGACCCGGAGATTCCCCAGGCCGACAACGACCAGCTCGGTGCGGCGTGTGAAATGACCCGCTTGCTGCTGCAGTTGGGCACCCGGCGCATCGCCTACCTGGGCGGCAGCGGCACTTATACCGTCAACGCCGACCGGCTGCGTGGCTATCTGCGAGGTCTGGCCGAGTTCGGTGTGCAGGCCGACCAAACGCTGATCCACACGGGATTGGAGAGCGACGAACAGCGCACCGACGCACTGGAAGCTACGCTGGAGCGCCGCCCCGACTGCCTGCTCTGCTGTGACGACCGGTTGGCCTTTGACGTTGTGCGGGAGCTGCGGGCACGGCATATCCATGTACCCCAGGACATCCGCGTGGCAAGCCTGTATGACAGCGAATTGCTCGTAGACATAACACCTTCTATCTCGGCAGTGCAGTTTGACGCCGAGTGCATCGGCTCCACTGCCTGCCGGATGCTGCTGGACATTCTGGCAGGGAAGGACGTGCCGAAGCGCCAGCTGCAAGGGTATCAGGTCATTTTACGGGATTCGACAAAGTAAATAGCGTTTATCATGCCGCCCCGGAGGAATGCCTTCCGGGGCGGTTTTGCTATTCTGGAGGTGTCATGGTTTCCGGCTCTGCGCAACTTCCTATTTTATGACATCATCGAATCAAATTACAAAATAGTTACGGCAACGTCAGATTGCTGTACAAAACAAGGAAAATGTGTCTAAAAACAACCGTGCGCAATCCAGAAGTTGCGCAAGTTGCGCGCATTTTTCGTCGAATGAGCCGTTTTCAGCGGCAAAACAGCCAAAAACGCACTGCGAAACACGTATAATCTGTACATTGACACCAAGCGAAAAATCCTGTATCCTAAAAAACGTAAGGTGAGTGCGCAAAAAAGTTGCGCAGCACCGCTCAAGGTGTTCACAAGAGAACATTTTTAAAAGAAGGAGAGTACATTATGAAAAAGCAAATCAGCCTGGCTCTGGCCGGTGTAATGGCTTTGTCCCTCGCCGCTTGCGGCGGCTCTGCCAGCACCGCCACCTCCACTTCCGAAGCGGCTTCCACTGCTGAGTCCACCGAGGCTTCCAGCGCAGCTTCCACCGAGGCCGCTGCTGCCGGCGATGTCCTTGATCAGGCTGCTGCCGCTGCCTTCGCTCAGGACGTTACCTTGACCATGTGGGGCGCTGAAGAGGATCAGGATCTGCTGCGTGAGATCAGCGACAAGTTCATCGAGAAGTACGGCAACTACGGCGGCAAGATCACCATCAACCTGGGCGCTCAGTCCGAAAAGGAGGCTAAGGATACCGTCCTGACCGACCCCACCGCCGCTGCTGACGTTTACGCATTTGCTGATGACCAGCTGAACGAGCTGGTTCAGGCAGGCGCCCTGCAGGAAGTTCAGCTGAACGCTGACGACATCAAGAGCCGCAACACTGCAGCTTCTGTTGACGCTGCAACCCTGAACGGCAAGCTGTATGCTTACCCCCTGACCGCTGATAACGGCTACTTCATGTTCTATGATAAGTCCTTCTTCACCGAGGATGACGTCAAGAGCCTTGACACGATGATGGAGAAGGCAGCCGCCGCAGGCAAGAAAGTCTCGATGGACGTTGCTAACGGCTGGTACCTGTACAGCTTCTATGCTGGCGCTGGCCTGAACCTGAGCCTGGCTGATGACGGCGTGAACACCGTCTGCAACTGGAACGAAGCTCCGGGCGCTGACGTTACCCAGGCTGTCATCGATATCTGCAAGAACCCCGGCTTCCTCGCCCTGAAGGATGAAGAGTTCACCGGCAAGCTGAAGGACGGAACCCTGGTTGCTGGCGTCAACGGCACCTGGCGTGCAAACGACGCTGCTGAAGTTTGGGGCGATAATTACGCTGCCTGCAAGCTGCCTACCTACACCCTGAACGGTGAGCAGGTCCAGATGGCTTCCTTCTCCGGCTTCAAATTGATCGGTGTCAACCCCCACAGCGCTAACGTCGGTGCTGCTATGCTGCTGGCCGACTTCGTTACCAACGAAGAGAACGAGGAATTGCGCTTCAAGGAGCGCGCACAGGGCCCCTCCAACACCAACGCTCTGGCAGCCGCTTCTTCTCCGGCTCTGACCGCTGTTGTTGACCAGTCCGAGTACGCTAACCTGCAGCGCGTTGGCGGCAACTTCTGGGCTTCCGCTGAGACCCTCGGCTCCATCTGCGTCAACGGCAACCCCGATGGCAAGGACACCCAGACTTTGGTCGATGACGCTGTCGCCGGTATCACCGCTCCTGTTACCCAGTAATCTCTGTTCCTATCTATAATAATTAATAAAGAAATGATCTGATAAGACAGCCCGCTTGTGGTAGAAAACGACCGATGCAAGCGGGCTGTTTTATCCATATGATTTATGAAGATCGTGTGAACGAAAGGGGACTTCGCTGTGGCGAAAACTGCAACGCGAGCCATGCCGGGCGAGAAGAACTTCTTCCAGACTTTTGGGGAAGCCTTTGTAAAAGGCGATATCTTTACCAAAGTTTCGCTCCTGGTATGGGGCCTTGGCTATATCGGTCACGGCCAGCTGATGAAAGCGCTCCTTGTCACCCTCGTGGAGGGTCTGGGACTTTACTTCCTGGCATTTTACGGTGCGCCAAACCTTGCTAAATTCGGCACGCTGGGCACTGTCAAAATGGAGATGGTGTTCGACGTTACGACGATGAAAAACGTCGTGAACAATTACGATAACTCCTTCGAGATCCTGCTGATGAGCATGATTTCCTTCGTGGTCATTGCCGCGCTGATCGCGGCCGCCATGATGGTGGTCACCTCCAACTACCAGCTGCAAAAAATCCGCGCAGCGGGCAAAAAGACGAACAGCTTCTTACAGGACATCAACGTCTACCTGAATGAAAAGTTCTATGTCACGCTGCTGACCCTGCCTGTGCTGGGCGTTGTGGTATTTACCATCGTGCCGCTGTTCATCTTGATTGCGGTCGCGTTCACGAACTATGACCAGCAGCATATGCCCCCGAACGCCCTGTTCACCTGGGTGGGCCTGACCAACTTCTTCACGCTGTTTGGCGGCGGCGGTATGACCTCGACCTTCGGCTACTCCTTTGCCAAGGTGTTGACCTGGACGCTGGTCTGGGCGTTCTTTGCCACCTTTACCACCTTCTTCGGCGGCATCCTGCTGGCCATGTTCATCAATGACAACAAGACCAAATGCCCGAAGTTCTGGCGTACCCTGTTCATGGTGACCATCGCCGTGCCTCAGTTCGTTACGCTGCTTCTGGTACGCAACTTCTTCTCCAACAACGGCATCTTCAACACAATGATGGCCAACGCCGGAGTTACGGATTTCCTGCATAACATCGGCCTGTTGGACAAGGGCCTTAGTTACATTCCGTTCCTGACCCAGCCGGGCTGGGCCATGTTCACCATCATCATGATCAATATCTGGATCGGCGTGCCGTACCAGATGCTGATTGCTACCGGCGTGCTGATGAACATTCCCGCTGACATGATCGAGGCCGCCCGCATTGACGGCGCCAACCCGGTGCAGATGTTCTTCCGCATCAAGCTGCCCTACCTGCTCAGCGTGCAGGGTCCCTCTCTGGTAACGGATTTCGTCAAGAACGTCAACAACTTCAACGTCATTTACCTGCTCACGCAGGATGTGTTTGTAACCCAGAACCAGGCCCTTGCACAGTCCAACGCAAAGGAAATTGACCTGCTGGTTACCTGGCTGTTCCGCTTGACGCAGGATTACTACAACTACAAGATGGCTGCCGTGCTGGGCATTATGGTGTTCATTGTGTGCGCCGTGTTTACGGTTGTATGCTTCCACTTTATCAATAAGAAGGAGGCGACGTTCTCTTGAGTACCACTGCTGTACCCTCTGCCGCTGTGCAAAAGCAGCTCAAGCAGGGCAAAGTGAAAAAAGGCATCTTCTCCGTCATCCGCCATCTGGTGCTGGCGCTGCTGGCTTTTATCTGGCTGGTACCCATCGCCTGGCTGCTGCTGACCTCGTTCTCCACCGATAAGGGCATCAACTTTACCCGCTTTGTGCCGGAAAGCTTTACCATGTGGAACTACGTCAGCATTATGACACAGCCGGACTCTGTTGCACAGTTCCCGCGCTGGTTCATGAACACCCTGGTTGTGGCATGCTTTAACTGTGTGATCTCCACCTGCTTTGTGTTGATGGTGGCTTACGCCATAAGCTGCTGCCGCTTCAAGGGCCGCAAGCTGCTGCAGAACTTGTCCGTTACCGTCAACCTGTTCCCCGGCGTTCTGGCCATGATCGCTGTGTACTTTGTTTTGAAGTACATGAACCTGACCAACTCTTACGCCGGTCTGATCATGGTATACGCGGGCTCTTCCGGCCTGGGCTACCTGATCTGTAAGGGCTTTTTTGATACGGTGCCTGTGGCACTGCGTGAGGCCGCCAAGCTGGACGGCGCTTCGGAAGCGCGCATCTTCTTCCAGATCGTTATCCCGATGTCCCGCCCGATTTTGGTGTACACCATTATCAACTCCTTCCTGATACCCTGGACCGACTTTGTTATGGCAAAGATGATCCTGAACTCCGGTATCAGCACGGACTGGACGGTTGCCATCGGCCTGTACAATATGCTGCAAAAGGCTCTGATCAACAGCTACTTCTCCCGTTTCTGCGCGGGCGGTGTGCTGGTCGCCATCCCCATTTCCATCCTCTTTGTCATCATGCAGAAATTCTACGTCGAGGGTATCACCTCCGGCGCGGCAAAGGGCTGATAGTTTATCACAACAACGCTGCCTCGCAAGGGGCAGCGCTTTTGTGGGTGAAGGGCAGATTTAACGCAGTGGCCGGATATGCCCGGCCACTACAAGGCACCTTATTTTAAAGTAAAGAGGTTCACCATGAAAACGATCACCAAAGCCCCCATCCTGTTCCGCGGTGGGGACTATAACCCCGACCAGTGGCTTGACCGGCCCGACATCCTGGAAAAGGACGTCGAACTGATGAAAAAGGCCGGCATGAACACCGCCACCCTCGGCGTGTTCGCCTGGGCCAAGTACGAGCCGCAGGAGGGTGAGTACGACTTTGCCTGGCTGCGCGAGATGATGGACCGCCTGTACGCGGCGGGCATCTACACCGAGCTTGCCACCCCCTGCGGCGCTAAGCCCAACTGGATGGCGAAAAAATATCCCGAGATCCTGCGCATGCAGGCCAACGGCGTGACCGACCACCAGGGTATGCGCCACAATGCCTGCCCCAGCAGCCTCATCTACCGCGAGAAGGTCCACAACATCATTGAAAAGCTCGTCGAGGCCGTCGGTGACCACCCCGGGCTGATTCTGTGGCACATCTCCAATGAGCTGGGCGGCGACTGCTACTGCCCCCGCTGCCAGGCCCGCTTCCGCGATTGGCTGCGCGACAAGTACAAGACCATCGACGCGCTGAACCACGCCTGGTGGACCGGCTTCTGGAGCCACCACTACAACGATTTTGACGAGATCGAGCCGCCGTTTGAGAACGGCGAACAGAGCCTGCTGGGCCTGAAACTGGATTGGCGGCGCTTCACCACCTGGAACATGACCGACTATGTCCACAGCGAGACCGAGCTGCTGCACAAGCTGACCCCGAACGTGCCCATCACCACCAACCTGATGGAGTATTTCCCCGGGTTGGACTACCACTATTTGCAGAAAGAACTGGATTTCGTCTGCTGGGACAGCTACCCCCACTGGGGCCGCCCCGACCGCAGCATCACGACGACCTTTGCCATGACCGCGTTTGACCACGCGCTGATTCGCGGCTGCAAGCGGGACGTACCTTTCTTCACGATGGAGAGCACGCCCAGCCTCGTCAACTGGCACGAGTATAACAAGCTCAAGCGCCCCGGCGTCAACCGACTGCAGGGCTTGCAGACGGTCGCCTGCGGCGGCGACGGCGTACAGTACTTCCAGTGGCGCAAGGGCCGCGGCGGCACCGAGCAGTGGCACGGCGCGGTAGTGGACCACGATGGCCGCGACGATACCCGGGTGTTCAAGGATGTGACCGAGACGAACGCCGCGCTGAACGCGCTGACGCCGGTTATCGGCAGCCTGCCCCGCGCCGAGGCCGCGCTGATTTTTGACTGGGACAGCCGCTGGGCGCTGGAAGATGCCTGGGGTATGCAGATCCAGCAGAAGAACCTGCGCGAGACCGTCTGCGCCCTGCATGAACAGCTGGGCCGCTGCGGCGTCGATGCCGATGTCATCGGCGTCGAGGAATCTCTCGACCGCTACAAAGTCGTCGTGCTGCCGATGCTCTACATGGTCAAGCCCGGCTTCGGTGAGAAGATTCGTCAGTTTGTGGCAAACGGCGGCACGGTTATCGGCACCTACCTGTTGGGCTATGTCAATGATTCTACGCTGGCCTGGCTGGGCGGCTTCCCCGGCGATGGCCTGCGGGAGGTGTTCGGCGTGACCGCCACCGAGCTGGACACCCTCTACCCCGGCGAGCGCAACACCGTCGTCTTCCCGGACGGCAGCAAGGCCGCCATCCAGGACTATTGCGAGCTGCTGGAAACGGCGGACAACACCGATGTGCTGGCAACCTACGGCGAGGACTTCTACAAGGGTTACGCCGTGGCGACCCACCACGCCTTCGGCAAGGGCCACGCCTACTACGTTGCGGCCCGCATGGATGCCGACGGCAACGCGAAGGTGTTCCGCGCTGCCATGGCGCAGGCAGGCTGCACGATGCAGACCCTGCCCGAGGGCGTTGAGTACCACTGCCGCGAGGACGAGCGCACGGTGTATCACTTCTACCTGAACACGACCGAAACGGACAAGACCGTGGCTGTGCCCACCGGGGCCGACCTGCTGACCAGCAAAACCGTCAGCGGGGAAGTAACCCTGGGCCGCTATGGTGCCTGCGCGGTGGAAGTTGTAAAGTAAAGGCAATACCGCATAATTCTAAGTGCCGATACGGCGAGCGAGGTGCGGCAG
>ENA-UOOC01001692-UOOC01001692.1-human-gut-metagenome-genome-assembly--contig:-C48old-NODE-1692-length-18225-cov-4.378096_pt1 | contig 18225 bp, 28 predicted proteins | sample MGYA00242469_ERZ724016 | MGnify/ENA metagenome assembly ERZ724016 | reverse complement strand
ATGTTAAGGCAACCACTGAGGTTTGGAAGCTGAATGGAGCTCGGGAATCAGTCAAGTATTTAAGAATCTATGAAACGAAAGGCATTTATCACATTCGATACGGAACAAAATATGATTTTGAACATAGAACTGCCGTAGCTCACGCGTATACGGTTCAAGAGGTTCTGTTCTTAGCGACCCAACTGCCCGAGGAAGTTGATGAATCCGAGGTTTCCGAAATCGATATAAGACAATTTTTAATATCATAAAGAAAGGAACGAGAAAAAATGGCTGAAATTATGCAGTATTTTGCGATGCTCGCCATGGGCATAATAGGGATTTATGCCTTCCGCAAAGGGATGCTGATTCGTCAGCGCCGAAAGGATGCCGAAGCCCTTGCAAAGGCTTCTAAATCAGACCTTGATTTTTAGAAAGGATATTCCGCCATGAAAGTAATAGCGATTTTGTATCTCGCACTCACCATTGTCGGCTGCGGAGCAGCATTTTATGGCGCGGTCTGCTTCCTGAGCCTTCTTATTATTGGTGAGGTTTTTGCCGCATTCAAGGTTCTCGCAATCGTTGGCATGGATGTGCTGATCTCTTGCATATCCGCAAGGAATTACGTCTCACGTAAGGAGGTCTCAAGTGAAGTATCATAAAATAAGAGGAATTCCACTGAGCGTCTGTACTGCCGAGCAGAGAGCCGCTTATAATATGGCATACAGAATTTACATTGTTTATAATAAAAGTTACAGCTTACTTCAGACTCAACCGCAGAAGTCAGAATTCCTATCTAAGGTAATTCACGATTTAATTGAGTATATACAGGACTATGGTTACACAGGGAGGTACGATTTGGACGCGGTTTTTTGTGCCCTTAATGCAGGCCTCGAAAATTATATGAATTCAGAGGTTCGCGTTCTAAATGATTATAAGGATATTGGCGAGATGTTCCCGGCTCTTTATTTGTCATCAACATAAAAAACGCTGATTCTACGCAAGAAAGGAGTATCTGATTATGCTTGATTTTTCGTTTTTGAATGATGGAGATATCATAGCGATAAACAACAGTTCCGAGCTGAAAACATTATTAGCTCTGTTTGATGCCGCTGATATCCGCTGGATGGGCGGAGATAAAAGAGCTACCGAGCTTGATTTATCCCACCTCAGGTACCCCATAACCTATATCCAGATTTTCAAAACGCAGGATAAAGCAAGAATTGCCTATGAAAACCATCATTGGATTGTAGAAAGCACATCGCCCATACACACGGTTTCTGAGGCGCTATCATTAGCTCAAGGAGGCACAGCATGGAAGTAACATTCAAAATCAGAGAAACCGGTGAGGTAATCACCAAGCCGTTCGCATCATACTACCTCGGCGAAAAATTCATTAATAAATTGAGGTATTCCAAAAAACTTCAGCTCATATCTTACAGGAAATTGTAGTATGAGGAGGCTCATTAAAAACATCAGGTTTTTCCTGAAAAGGCGTCAGCAAAGACGTCATATCGAAGAATTGTACTCCTTCTACTGCGATTTTTAATCTCCGAGCCGGTCATCCGGCTCCATACTGGGATGTAGCCAAGTGATAAGGCACGGGATTTTGGCTCCCGCATTCCGCTGGTTTGAATCCAGCCATCCCAACCAAGCAAGCCATACGCTAATTTCCGTTTTCGGTGATCTGATTGATTTCACAGACACTTCGTTTTCATCGGCTTATTATCTGCATATCTCGCAAGTGTAAGATATTTAGCGATTGATTTATGATTACGGACAGTGTTTATACTCACTGTATAATGCGTGCTATTGTTTCCCGCAATGGCATCGGCTTGCACTGAAAGTAGAGGTGCGGTCGCCCACCTCGCGCTTGTAGCCGGGCATTTCCGATTTGGTACGCAGTCGGTGTTGTGAAAAGTGTGCGCCGGTATTTTTGATGCGCTGAAGCCCCTTTTTTGTTCACCTTTTTCCGGGCAGGCGACCTCCTTTCTGACACTAACACGGAGGTGATTTTTATGAGAGATGAGGACATCCACGTCGGAGACGTTCTGAGAATCCGCGATTGGGATGATATGGCTTCCGAGTATTCGGTAAATATGATTTCGGGAATTCGTCTACCCGGTGGTATATGGTTTGCCAACAAAATGAGGTATCTTTGCGGAGAGGTTTTTACCGTGGCGAGCGTGGAAGACCGCCTTGCAATACCCGACTATCGTTCCTATGAAAATGTTGAGTACGACAAAGCATGGGGAGTTTGGACAATAACCTCCGATATGCTTGAGCCATATCCCTCAGACACCTCCGAAGATGAAGATTTCACACCGTGTCCGGTCTCAGAGCTGATGGAATTTTTAAATAGTCAGGGGTGTAGCTATGAGAGATGAAGATATTAAAGTGGGAGATGTCCTGCGAATCCGTGATTGGGACGACATGGTTGCCGAGTTCGGCACAGAGCCTTTTTGTGACCTATTAACCGGAATCATGACGACCAGAATCAAGACGCCGGCATTCCGCTTCTGCAAAAACATGAAGTATATGTGTGGCTCAATATTTACTATCCGTGAAATAATTAGTATTAACAAAGATAGAGCTCTCTATCATTCCTCTGAAGAAATCGAGCGTGTTTATGCGACGCAAAACGATATTTCTGTATGGACAATAACCGCCGAAATGCTTGAGCCATATCCAAACGATGAAGATGAGGTTTTTGACCCATTACCAATCGAATCACTTGCGCAATTTTTAAAATATTAGGAGGTATTATCGTGACCAAAGAGGAATTAATCAACAAAATAAGCGAAGACACAGGGTATATGAAAATTACCGTATTCAGTGTATTGGAGCAGGCTCTTGAAAGCATCTCAGACGCACTCGCAAGAGGCGAGCGGGTGCAGTTCACGAACTTCGGCACATTCGATGTAAAGACAACCGCCGCAAAAGTCGGATACGACTTCGTATCGAAGTCAAGTATCAACATTCCCAAAAGAGTAGTTCCGGTATTCAAGCCGGGCAAGGCTTTAAAAGAGGCGGTCACAAAAGCTTCCAAGTCCAAAAGGAGATAACCGATGCGAGAGATTTTATATGAGCCCAATGAAGTGTGGGACGGAGTGAAAACAACGGCGGGGAATTACACTCTTATCGCTGAAGATGCAGATCAGGCAGTTGAGGTATGTGCAGAGCTTGACACAACATCAAAGTTTAAAACAATGTCGATTTACGTCATGTTCGATGGGGAAATCGAATATGAGAAAGAAGTATCGGACGCACTGGAATGTGAAGAGTGCGTGTCCGAAATTTATGCGCTTTACATTCCCGATATAACGTCAGAAATGGAAGACAACGCCGAAGCATACGCCGAAGAAACAATCGATGCCCGCGAAGAAGAACTCGACCAAGCGTGTATGGATTTTTTGTACACGGCTGTTGACGGTTTTTATGATTTCGATGCCGACCTGATCGGCGAGATTATCAGCGACGTCAAAGAGCACTTCCTTGAGTACATCGCACGCAAGCACAATCTTAACATCTATCGCCCCATGTTTTTAGAGGACGTTGAAACAGGCGAGGAGTACTACACGGAAACTCCATACGAAGACATGGTTTTTGAAGATAACCCCATCTATAAATAAACCTTCCTTTAGCTCGTCCCGGACGAGCTTGCACGCATGACCCAGCCTCCACGCGGCGCGTGTGGATAACACTGATTTTCGTCAGGGAAACTAATGGGTACATATTTATAAAAAAGGAGTAAAAGCACTATGGCAAATGTAAAAGTAATCGGAGATGCAGTCGTCATCACATCCACACTCAAGTTCGAGGATATCCTCGCTGTTCAGAAGCATCGTCCTTCTGCGTTGATTCTTAAGGGCGGTGAGGATGGTAAGCAGCCCATCTTTAAGGTTGAAGCGCGTGCAGGCGCTACGGGATCCATCAGCGAATACGGTGCAACTTTCGGCTCCGCCACTCACACCGATGAGGGACTTGCCGCCATCACACTCTGCCTCAATGTACCCGCCGGAGCTGATGTCAAGGGTATCATCGCAGATAGGTACGGAGTTGCCCTCGCTAACCTCAAGCAGCTTGAGGAAACTCTCCCCGAGGTACTCGCCGCTGTTATGACCGAGAGAACTGCTCTTATGGACACCATCACCATAGAGTAATATCTGACCGGTCACCGTTCGCAGCCGCCGCTTAATAACGGCGGCTTTATTCTTATCAAAAATTTATTTTACATAAAGGAGATAACAACATGATTAAGGTAAACTACGGCAACAACATGAGAAAAGACTCGACTATCGTCAACGAGAACACCACCATCCGCAACTTCTTAAAGGATGTAAACATCGACTACGCCAAAGGTGTAACCAACCTTGATGGTGCGCCACTTCAGCCCGGCGATTTCGACAAGACCTTCGCCGACTTCGGAGTAACCAGCGAGTGCTTCCTTTACAGCGTCGTAAAGGTAGACAACGCCTGAGGTTTTATTCCTCCAAAAGCCCGCACTCAGCGGGCTTCACATGGGGGATTGGTGAAATTGGCAGACACGAGAGACTTAAAATCTCTGATTTTTCATGTCGGTTCGAGTCCGACATCCCCTACCAAATAGATAAATGAAGGAGGAATATTCTTGTTCAAAGAAATAATAGCAAGCTCTCCGTTTACTACAGATGTGGCAAATAGGTGCTTTGCGAACATAAGAGGCGCCTCGCTTGGCGGAGATGTGTCATTTCTCGCGACCTTAAGGGCTTTATTAGCTCCGAGGCTTTCCGAAAGTGATGAGTTAGAACTATATATCACTCGAACGTCTTTTGCGCCAAGTCAAACAGACAGCTGGACTGACTTACAAATTGCTGAGAAGGTAATTGATCGCGCCGATCCGGTACCATCAAACTCACTGCATATTCATTTGTGCAGCAGTCCGGTTTCTGATGTAAACGAGAAGTGCGTTGCCACTGTATATGATAACGCAAAGAACATACTTGGTGATAATTGGATCAGGGTGGATAAGGTTACTGCAATGTTTAAGCAGCGCAAGTTTATGGTTGCCTGCTTTGTAAACCCAACATCACGCCGTACCATAGTTTTTGTATCAGGCGGCGATTTGCGTCGTTATCACATGATACAGGCAAGCATTTCAGTGTTCCTCCCTTGGTACTTTGAGTCTGGTGGCAAGGTTTTAACCGATGAGGAGTTTAAGTTATTAAGCACACTGTATAACTCCAAAGAGTCAAATGACTATATCGAATGTATCTCTGCTTTGGCGGAGAAATACGACTTTAAGGGTATGAGAATCCGTCAAATGCTCTCAGGGTTTGAAAGCAGAATCGACGAACGCAGAAGGTTAGACGTCAAAAGACAGATAGGGAACCTCAACAGCGATATAGTGCGCCTTAATGATACTATCGGTCAAAAAATTAGATTGAAGAACGAATACAACCTCGCTCTTCTGGGGCTTGAAACAAAAATCGCCCAAGGCAAGGAGAATTCTGAAATCATGAATTACTTCCTGCGCAACTCAAGATTGGTACTCGAGTCAGTGGACGACAACTCCATCACTTTCGCAGTGAAGGATTATACGCTGTACTTCGATGAAGCGAATGCGCAGAGGGTAATAGATAATAAGAACAGCTATATATATACAAACTCGCGAAATGGAATCAGCGGTGACGACATGGCGATGCTTATGAAGAGCATCTTTGTCGAACAAATTCTCAAACTGCGAACTTGTGCGGCGTACAGGCTTACAATCGGCAGCAACGTTGAGCCAATGGAGCACTATGATTTTGATTCCAGTGAATATGATGAGTATATGCCGAATACCCACGTACAAGATTTTGGCTGTCTTGGCACTTATCGTGAGCCTCTCAACACGCTCATGTCAAATAACGACTATATCGGTGCAATTGAACAGTGTATGGCATCCGCTCGTAGCTTAAACTTCGTAGACAGCACCGTTATGTCTCAGTTTGTTCGCTATCTTTACATGGACGAGTATTGTTGCATAGAGCTCCCGGATGGTAAGGTCGTCGTTCCATCTGAAGCAATAGCTTGGCTGAAGAAGGAGGATGTAAATGAGTAAGATAATAAAGCTTATGCCTGATATTTTTGATAGCATAGTTGCGGATTTCAGAGAAAAACTCGCAACCGCAAAGCTATCAGACGGAAAAATTAATTACACTCGCTCATTCGACAAGATTGAGCGTAAGGCAGAGCTTAAGTTCACCGAGCTCGCTTGGCTCAAAATGCAGACTCTCGTAAGAGAGTACGATAAAGAGATAGCTTGGCACGGAATCGCCATGCGCGGTGATGACAAGATTAAGGATGAGTACATAATTACGGATATAATAGTCTATCCGCAGGAAGTCACCGGTGCTACGGTCACGACAGACCAGACCGAGTATCAGACGTGGCTCTACCACCTCGATGATGAGGTTTTCAATAACGTCAGAATGCAGGGGCATTCCCATGTCAATATGGGTGTAACTCCTTCGGCGGTGGATACAAATCTTTATGAATCTTTGCTGGCACAGCTCGATGACACAATGTTTTACATCTTCATAATCTGGAACAAGCGCAACGAGAAGACAATCAAAATCTATGATTTAGCGAAGAATGTCTTGTTTGAAACGCAGGATGTATCAGTATCGGTTATGGATGACGATATAGGCATTGAAGCTCTGCTAAGAGATGCTAAAAGCAAGGTCAAGGACAAAGGCTACAATGCCAATTCATATAGCGGCTCAAACTACTCAGGCGGATATTCCGACGTCTATGGCGGATATGGCGGTTATAGCGGCGAGTATGGTAAGTGGTCAAACACGACTGCATCTTCCCAGACCAGCCAGACCAAGCCCGCCGAGCCAATAACCGTAACACCGTCAGAATCCAGTCAGAAACCTGAAAAGACTGCCGAGATTGTTGATATATCCGGTGGGGTTTTTGATAATAAGTCCAAAAAGCGCAAGGGCAGAAGAAAGAAGGACAAGCAGAAAAACTCAAATTCCAAGTATCCTGCATCTTGGGGGATTTACGATTAAGGAGGCACATGATGACACGTGCAGAATTTTTAGATTCCTTAAATAACTGGTATGATCTCATCGATTTTTGCGATGAAATTGACTGTGACGCTTGCCAAGACATTTATGATGAGGAAGATTATAATAACTATGTTGATGACATAGCGGTAGATTACCTAAAGGATCATTCATGGCATGAGTTGAGAGATAAACTCAGCGACCTACCAACAGACTGCGAACACTACTATCAATTTGGCGATTTCGATTGGGAAGACGCAGACTACGGCAGTAGATTCGACGATATCAAAAGCGAGGTTCTCGACTTCTGTGATGATAATGGTATCTGGGACGAAGTTGAGGACGAAGAAGATACGGAATACGAAGAAAACGGCGAAGAAGACTTCGACGAAGATGATGATTGCGAAGAAGACTTCGGTGAAGAAGAACCGGCAATAGCCCTTAAGGAATTTCTTACTTCATCAATAATAACATTGAGCTGAGGTGATTATTTGTGACTGAAGAAAGAGAACGCCTTAGAACAATATGCTTCGTAGCTCTTGGTATTGCACTCTATGTAGCTCTGAGCATGACTGCAAAGATTCCGGTCATTGGTCACGCAAGTCTTGATTTGGGCTACATAGTTTTTGCAGTTTACTGCTATTACTATGGCTCTATTGCCGGAATAGCAGTGGGAAGTATCGGTTGCCTGTTTGTCAGCCTTTTGACCTCTGGATGGATTCCTCTTGGCTGGATTGCCGGAAATATGATTATCGGATTGATTGTTGGAAAGGTTGGGAAAAGTAGTGGAGTATCAACGATAAATAGGATTATCGTGGTATACTTTGCTGTTTTTCTTGGGATTTTCTGCGTAAAAACTATAGTTGAATGTGCCTTGTACTCTATCCCGCTTGCAGTAAAAGCTCCTAAAAGCGCACTGGTTTTCGTTATGGACGCTGTTGTTATGAGCATAGGCACATGGCTTGCGCCTAAAATTCCTGTACGATTAAGAAAGTAAACATTCAATAAGGAGGACTACCATGGATTTAAGCAAGTCATACGAATATTTTCAGCCCGAGAAAGACAATGCCCGAATACATATCATCGGATGCGGTTCCGTCGGATCAACGGTGGCTGAGAACTTGGTAAGATGTGGAGTAACCAATCTCACCTTGTGGGATTTTGACTTCGTAGAAGCACATAACATCGTCAATCAGATGTTCAGGCAGAAGGACGTTGGCAAACCGAAAGTTGAAGCCTTAGCCGAGCTCCTTCAGGAAATAAACCCCGATATCGTGGACAGTCTTGAAATCCAGCCAAAAGGATGGCAGGGTAAGCTCTTATCGGGGTATATCTTCCTTTGCGTAGATAATATAGAACTGCGCAGAAAGATTGTAGAACAGCACTTTGACAGCCCTTACGTCAAAGCAATGTTTGATTTTCGAACAGGGTTAGAGTTCGCCCAACATTATGCTGCTGACTGGAGCGACAGAAAAATGAAGCAGGATTTTCTGAATTCCATGCAGTTCTCTCACGAGGAAGCATCTGCCGAAGCACCTGTATCGGCTTGCGGTGTCACCCTCGGAGTTGCGCCCACCGTGAGAGTAATAAGCTCACTCGGCGTGTGCAATTATATAAACTTTGTCAGAGGAAAGGGAATTAAGAAGCTTGTTGTTTGCGATGTATTCCACTATTCCCTTGACGCTTTTCCGGTACAAAATTAAAATATACCATCTGTAATATTTTGAACAGAGCCCGGCACGCCTCTTAATAATGCGCAACCCGCCGGGACTTTTTTTATTTGAGCTGTAATGATATTTATCCAATTGGATAGCTTTTGCTGTTAGCAAAAGTAACTTCTTGATAAGATGGGAGAAAGCACCCAGCGAAGGCGGCATAGCGAAATATCCGGATCCGAAGTCCTCGTCGAGCGAACCGTCACAATACCAAGCAGGATGAACTCCTGAAAATCAGGCACTTATCAAATCAAAGAAAGAATATTAAAAGTTAAATTATCGACGGAAAACAATTATTAAGTCGCAATAATATGTATGAGATTACAGCAAACTAAAGGAAGGTGAATATATGATATACATAACTACCAAGCAATCACCAATGTACCATCAGATGTCCTTCGAGGAATATCTGTTCTGTGAGGTTTCCGAGAATTATCTGATAAGCGATAACACCGCCAACACAAAAACTATAGTTGCGAACGAAGTCCCCGAAAAATATCTGAGGAAGATAGGCTTAACATCGATGTTTCGTAAGCTTGATGAGTTTAACAAAGCAACCGAAGCAGTCCGCAGTATGGACAGGCTTTCACTGTACAAAACATTTTATACGCCCAAGCACGGCAAGGGCATGGAAGCTCTGTTCAAAGGTACATTCAGCTCACAGGGCAGGTATGTGCAGTGTGAAGCGGCAAAGGTGTGCGGCAGTATAGCACGTACACTTATGCCTCTTTTGTCAGAGCACGAAGCTACTGAACACCAGAAGATTTTTAACGCAGTGGAAAAGAAATATCTGTCCATACTCAAAGATGCCGGGTTTGATATTGATAAGGTTGAGTTCAACACCATCCTCAAATCATCCTATAGGCAGATAAATGCTCCCAAGCCAATTCTCAAAGATGCGCTCACCGCATTAAAGGGTATTCTTGAGGATGATTTTGGACTTTTGTATCACACATCGGCTTTTGCCTACGTCAAGCAGCGCTGCACCGTAGACGCTTTACGCCGTCATCAATCCAATGAGAGCAAGTGGTACGCAAAGTTCGACCTGTCGGACTTTTTCGGCAGCACAACTCTTGATTTCTGTATGAAAATGTGTGCCATGATTTTCCCGCTGTCGGAGATCATGAAAACTTCAAGCGGAAAAGAAGCAATGCGCAAAGCGTTAGAACTTGGTTTTTTGAACGGCGGTCTTCCGCAGGGAACTCCGCTGTCTCCGACGCTCACCAATATAATTATGATACCTGTTGATTATCAGCTTACCAAAGCCTTCAGGGATTTTGAAGGTCAGAGCTATACATATACGAGATATGCAGATGATTTTACAGTATCGTCTAAGTACACATTCAACTTCAAGAAAATAGAACAGCTTATTGTTGATACATTGGCTGGGTTTGAAGCTCCGTTCACGCTTAACTATTCCAAAACAAGATACGGTTCTTCAGCCGGTTCTAACTGGAATTTAGGTCTCATGCTTAATAAGGATAATAAGATTACGGTAGGGCACGAAAATAAACGTAAGTTTCAGGCAGCACTCACAAGTTACATTTTGGACGCAAAGAATGGAAATCATTGGGACAAGTCTGATATCCAGTCCTTGGACGGCAATAGATGCTATTACAGCATGGTAGAACGTGAGAGCATCGATAGAATCGTTAAACATATAAATCAAAAGTTCGGAGTCGATGTAGTTAAAATGATAAAGGCAGATTTGCGCTCAATGTGAGGTTTTTGAAATCCAAAGCAATGAAATGTTATGGTATTCTTTGAATACGCTTCTGCTGTTAGCGGAAGTAACTTCTTGATAAGATGGGAAACGAGTGAAGGCACGCGAATTCCTGAAGGGAATACGCCCGTCATCCTACTCACCTATCAGTATAAGAGTTTTATGAAGTCTGATAATCAGGACTTTCCAGATACACCACGAACTGATCGTCTCCTCAAGATTTCAGCTCCAGTACCCCCTTCTAATATATTTCAATTTCTTTGCTTTGTACGTTACCCAATAAAACGTTAAAGGAGGCGGGTTTAATGGCAAATGTTATAGATATATCTACGTTAAGAACCGGCAGTCGTAAGCTTGCCGACGGGCTGATTTCTCCCGCAACCGAGGAAGTGACCTGCGAGCTTGCTTCCGAGCACGCAGCAGAGCCGATAAAGCGAATGGAGGATATCGAGAGAATATCTCGATTTTGCATAGCCAACGGCAGGTTCCGTGATAATATGCTCTTCATAGTCGGAATTAACTTTGGGTTGCGCGTAAGCGATTTGCGTATGCTGAGGTTTTCTAACCTCATTAATCCTAACAGCACTTTCAAAGACAGCTTCCCGGTTTTTGAAAAGAAGACCCGCAACACCCGAAAGAAAAAGAAGAATCGTTACATAACAATCAACACCGCCGTTGTCGAGGCGGTTACTTTATATCTTGAAAACACTCCAAATGTATCACTGAGCGACTATATGTTCCGAAGCCGTTCAAATCGCGGCGGCAACGAAAACAAACCGCTCAGAGCGCAGTCGATTGACAAAATCCTAAAGGGTTTTGCGCAAGACCTCAATATAAATGTGCATATGTCAACCCACACCCTAAGAAAGACGTTTTGCTACCATCAAATGCTGATGTCTCATAACGACCCGAGAAAATTGTTGCTTTTGCAGAAAATGCTGGGTCATTCATCACCCGCACAAACCCTTGACTATATAGGAATCACCGAGGAGGAAATCGAGGCGGCTTATCGCAACCTCAACCTCGGAAGCATAAGTCATAATTATCTCAATAGCAGTATTGAAGAAAAGGAGATGATGCTGAATGAGGCTTGAGGATATCCATGTAGGCGATATTTTGCGAATAAGAGATTGGGACGACATGGAAGCAGAGTTTGGATTGGACGTGTATGGAGACATCAAATGCCCTTTTTTGCATTTCGATGTTGATATGAAATACTTATGTGGCAAGTTCATCACTGTTGCTGACGTAACTTGCGATGGCTACTTGTATTCAAAGGAAAAATATGAACTCCCCGATTATTGGGAAAACAGCGCGGATTATTCATGGCGTCTCTTATCTGATATGGTGGAACCAATAGAATATGATACGCCTGATGAATCATATGAACCGATAAGCATAAATGAATTGAAGGGATTTTTAATTCCTAATGCAGATGAGGTGAATAATGGATTATAAAGATATACATATCGGCGACAGAGTGCGAATCAGAAGCTGGGAAGACATGGCTCAGGAATTCGAAACTAAAACGACGTACTGGGGTGAATATATACCAACAGGCTTCCCGTTTACACAGGGTATGAGGCGTTTATGCGGGCAAGAATTTACAGTAAGTGATATCCGAAAGAATACCAATGACATTTTTATCGTTCATTTCTATGAGGAACATCAAGGTGGTATAATCACTCAGGATATGTTAGAACCGGCAGAGCCAATAGAAGTCTCTACAGATGAACCTCCTTACGAATACGTTGATATTTCCTCATTCCTCGGGAGGTGATTCTTTGGACATACATGCTGGGGACATACTGACATTTCGCCAGTGGGATGATATGAAGTCGGAATTTGGTGTTAACGCAAACGGAGATATCAATACCAGCCCATTTATTTTTACACGATCAATGAGGCAGTTTTGCGGAACAAAGATACATGTAAAGAATATCTTTTCGGACGGTTTAATAATCAGCCGTGAAGAAGTTGAGGGCGGTTGGGTTGATCTTGGGGCGGGCAAATTTTTTGTTTGTAACTGGAAATTCTGCCCCAACATGTTCGAGGACGAATCATCCTACGACCCGATAAGCACAGAAGAACTGGCAAGGTTTTTGAATTCATAATTTAATTATCCACAATGTAGATTGGTTGCGAATATTAATACATACAACCGCTCCTGCTGTCAGCGAGAGTATTGCCTCGAAAAGAAAACAGAATTGTGTCTAAGATCGCTTCGTAATCTTATATTTGCGGTCAAAGACCCAAGGGGTCTTGACCAGCAAAGAGAAGATTACTTCGCTTCACTTAGAGATTGTGGATTGATTTTTAAATGAAAGGATGGTAAAACCGTGGGGTATAAGACAGTTTTAGAACTACAAACGCTCAATGGAGCAACAGAAAAACAGCTTTTTATAAAGAATCATGCAGACGATAAGTATTTTGTGAGGTTTTTGTACTTCGCTCTGAATCCGCTGATTTCCTACAACCTCTCTGAGAAAGCGCTAAGAGAGGAAATCGATATCAGCCCAAATGAGACCCGAATTTCCCGTTATAGAGACATCTTTCACTGTTGCGAGCAACTTTCCTTATTGCGCGGAATGGATAAATACACACTCCGTCAGGTTCGTGTAATGCTTACAAGTTATACGGACGAGGAGAGAGAGCTATACATAAAGCTTCTGTCTAAAACGCTCCGCCTCGGAGTTACGGCTAAGACAGTAAACAAGGTCATACCTAACCTGATTCCCGAGTGGGAAGTTCAGCAGGCTTATCCTTTGGATAAATATCCGCTTAAAGACGGCGAGCATTTTTGGCTTACACAGAAGCTCAACGGCGTCCGTGCTACATATTATAACGGACAACTCATAGCAAGAAGCGGTTTTCCGTACACAGGCGTTGAGCATATCATATCGGCACTTCGCTGGGCTGATGAGAAAGACATTGTTTTAGACGGCGAGCTTACACTAAAAGATAAAGGTAGCATGAGCGACAACGAAGCGTTCAGAACAGCAACGGGTATTCTCAATTCCGACAGTGTGAATAAAACGTCGATTTGCTACACGATTTTTGACGCAATTCCGCGTAAAGACTTTGAAAGCCCGACCCCAAGAACACCGTATTCGGTACGCAGAACAATCTTATCGGATTTTATAACAGAAGCACCGGAGTACATCTCGGTGCTCCCTGTTCTTTATGAAGGAGAAGATCAATCCAGAATTTCCGAGCTTTTAGAGCAGATGGTTCGCGAAGACAAGGAAGGTCTTATGGTAAATACCGACGTTCCTTACCGCCGTACCCGCCATAGGGGTATTTTAAAAGTAAAACGCTTCTATACTATGGACTTGCCTATAGTCAGATGTGAGGAGGGAACAGGCAGACTTGCAGGCACTCTCGGTGCGTTCGTGCTTCGTTATAAAGACAATGAAGTCAACGTGGGCTCGGGCTTTACCGATGAACAGCGAGCAGATTTCTGGCTTCACCGTAATGACTTGGTTGACACTCTGTGCGAGGTAAAGTACAAAGAGGTTTCATACGACAAGAATACAGGTCTTGAAAGCCTGCAATTTCCTATATTTGTAGGACTAAGAACGGACAAGTCTGAGGTAAGCTATGGATAAAGACAGGACGATGCTTGCAAAATAGCATCAGAAGTTTAAAGAGGTGAGGTTCCGTGAGGTACAAAGTATACAATACAACAACAGGGACATATATTGACGATCCATACAACATTATTCTCAAACCCAGTGGGAGACTCGCTGTCAACGAATATGGAGATGAGATTGGAATACCATACTGCATTGCTCTATTTTATCCAACCGAGTCTGACACTTATTATATTGACAACATTGGCGGTCAACACAATTCTGGACGTGGTTGGAATCCAGACGGTAAATTCTGCGGAGAATGCTCCAATATCAGCTGTGGACTTTGTAGGATGTGGGGTGAGAGTAATTCATGACAGATATAGTTGACATCAACACATATCTCAGAAGTATGTCCACCACACTTTTTGACAAGGTTTGGTGGATTGATAAAATTCCAGATGATATCAATACAATAGTTGACTTCGGATGTGCAAAAGCCGATCTTGCGGTTTTAATCAACAGAATTATGCCGAATAAATTTCACTACGTCGGAATAGAAGAATCCCGTATAATGGCTCATTTAGCGAGAGATAATCTGGATTCTTACGCTTCCGATACATGCTCATGGCAAGTACTTCCGAGCTTATCAGCGGCGTCAAAATCTAATAATTTCAGAAATTCCGTTCTGGTGCTGAATTCAGTTTTGCACGAGGTTTTTACTTACAAATCAGAATCGGAGATTCAGAGCTTAATGTCGCAGATTCGTAACTTAGGCTTTCGCTGTATCGCTATCAGAGATATGTGTCCATCAAGGTTTAATGTACATGACCACATTGAGGCAAAATGTGCAATCTTAAGTTCTTCGCGTGGTGATTTATGGCGCGAGTACGACAAATTCAGAAGGGAAACTAAAATTGCAGGAGTGGAATATGATGAGGATACATGGCTCCAGGAGTTTCTGTTAAAGTATCGATATGAAGCAAACTGGGAAAGAGAAAAGCAAGAAAAGTATTTGTGGAACATTCCGGCAAAATTAGCTCAATATGGGCTGCTTGATAAGTACGAAATAGGGTTTGAAAACAAATTCTATATCCCGTTCATCCGGGATAAGATAAAAGAAGATTTTGGAATCGACTGGGATTATCCAACTCATATCAAATTACTGCTTAACTACCAAAGAACGAGGTGAACACTCATGTCTCCTGAAGAATTTTGCAAACTTCTATCATACATAAAAGAGAATAATTCGTGGGGCGAAAAGTTTTATGAGACTGTTGTAATACGTAAGCGAAGGGCTGTTAAATATGTTAATGCGGTTTTTGACAGCAGAGACGGACGGATATTTAATATCAGTCTTAGGCAAGGCGGTGGAAGCAGTACGTCTTTTCGCATCGACTCCCAGGAAGACTTGAAGAAAATTTATTCGTGGCTTGATGAGCCCATAAATGAGGGTTTTATATTGTAGATTGATTTTTAAGCAAATAATTGAGTAGTGAGTATAAAGCCACATCAAATATGCCACATGTACAACCCATTACATGAGCGTCCGTACAACGCTGTGATGGCGTGGTAGAGATTAGGAATTCTGGTGTAGATGGCAGCATACTGGCGCGTTGTGCGCCGGTGGGTTTGGGTTCGAGCCCCAAAGAATCCGTCTAAAGCGAAAATCTCTTAAAAGTATAAGATGCGAAAAAGCAATGTAACAATATAGAGATTGGTCAACAAATTAAAAATGAGAAAAGACCGTTGGTACGGAATGCGCATCCTAATCCAACCATTGCTCCTATAGGTGAAAGTCCTATGGCTCAATTAAGAACGTGAAAGTTTAGCAAAAGAATCCGGAGGTACAAAATGAATGACGTAGACAAATTTTTAGAACGATTTCACGATTCGGATAGCGTAGACGCCACCTTTACTCAGGGCTGTTGCTATTGGTTCGCCTTCGTACTCTATGCGAGGTTTTTAACAAAAGGTGCAACCCTAATGTACGATGAAGTAGCGAACCATTTTGCCACCAAGATAGACGGCATAGTCTACGATATAACCGGAGACGTCACAAACAAGTACTCGTGGAAGGATTGGCATAGTATAACGGACGAAGCGTTACTGTCCAGAATAAGACGAGACTGTATTATGTTTTAGTAATTTTTAGCCTGTAATGATATTGCTATTTTACATAGCGCTCTTTGCTGTTAGCGGGAGTAAATTCTTGAGAGGCAGGAAAAAATCAATAGTGCCGGCTGACGCCGTAGCAGTCCCAGCCTCACGGGACAAAGTAGCCACAGAATCTTGGATTCCCAACAGAAACGGGAAATCCTGGCGGAAACAGAGACTCTTCCAAACAAAACACAGCCCAACTACCCACAAATCACACAATTGGACGCCAAAAGTAGACAGCTGTCGGTCGCGAGCAATCAATCATCGCTTCACCACTCGAGTCCTGTATGGAGCCACATCGGCCGGACTTTCCTAATTAGATTACAGGTGTATATAACAAAAAAAGAAATAAAGGAGAATTTTAGCATGACATTTATAATCGTCGTGGCAATACTCATAGTTATTGGAGTAATAGCCACAATCTCGGTATTGGTAGAATCAGAGAACAAAGCTGCGGGCGTAGTAACTATGGGTATTTCATTTTTGGTTGTCATCGCCGCCACTTTGATTGCGTCTACCGCGTCTGTTCCCACAGGATATACTGGCATTGTAACCACCTTCGGACGAGTTGAGGATAGAACTCTCGACGCGGGCTTTAACATGAAAGCACCGTGGCAAAAGGTTGTCAAGATGGACAATAGGATTCAGAAGGTCAACGTGACGCTTTCTGCTTTTTCCTCAGACCTTCAGCAGGTAGATGTTTCGTATACAATCAATTACCAGATAGACAAGCAGAATGCTATGAATATCTACCGTTCCGTGGGTAGACAGTACTATGATGTCGTAATCCAGCCCAATATTTTAGAATCCTTCAAGGTAGCTGCGGCAAAGTATACAGCCGAGGAACTGATAGCAAACAGAAACGAGCTTGCCACAAATGTTGAGGAATTATTGAGCGAAAACCTCAGCAAGTATAATATCAACGTGGCTTCAACAGCTATTGAAGATATGGATTTTTCGGATAAGTTCACTAATGCCGTTGAGGATAAGCAAGTCGCTGCCCAGAACGCACTGAAAGCTCAGATTGAGCAGGAACAGATGACTATGGAAAAGGAAGCAGAAGCCGCCCGTTCGGTAATTGAAGCTAACACGGCTGCTGAAGTAGCCAAGATTCAGGCACAGGCAGACTTGGAGGTAACAAAGATTCAGGCTGACGCTGCAGAATACGCAGGTCAGAAAGAGGCTGCCAAGAACAAGGCAATAGCCGAGTCGCTCACACCCGAGCTGATTGATTATTACTACATAGATTCATGGAACGGCACTCTGCCCAGCACATACGTCGGCTCCGAAAATCCGTCAACCATAGTTACCGTCAAGTAAGGGTATCAGCAGGTAATACCTGCGATTTTTAAAAATACACCTGTAATTTACCAAAAAAGGAGCTTATATATGAAGATACGGGGTGATTCTATAATGGACGATAAGATTAGGCGGTATAGAGCAAAGCATCGTAGGTGCCGTAACTGCAAGCACGCTATCGATACAACAAGATACTATATAGAGTCATGGAGGTGCAGTGTCACAGGCATGTATTATCACAATCATATCTTGGATGAGTGTCGTTTTAAAGGCATGTTGTGCAAGTATTACGAACCGCGTGAGGATCAGGAGGTTTAATATGAATAGAAAACAACGAAGAGACTTTGTAAAGAAAGCAAAAGCAAAAGGACTTGATAAGGGTACCGCCGAAGCATACGCCGAGATAATTGACAAGGGTTCCGGAAATAACACTCCGCCTCAGAAGTTTGAGGACGGCGACTTAGTGCAGCTCAATGTTGAAGCAATCAAAAGACGTCAGAACTATCCGAGGATGTCCGAATCATACAAGCAGTTCGTAGATGCCAACGTTGGCACGGTTTTCACCGTTCATGTAGAGCGTCCGAATCTCATCAGTTTAAAAGAAGAACCCAAATGGCTGTTCTGGAGCGGTGATTTGATTAAGCAGGAGGACTCAGATGAAAAGAGCTGAGAAAATAAAAGAAGCCGTAGCCCGTATGAAAAAGCTCGGCATTATCGAGGACGCTATAAAGCAGTTTGAAGAC
>ENA-UOOC01001690-UOOC01001690.1-human-gut-metagenome-genome-assembly--contig:-C48old-NODE-1690-length-18230-cov-5.160770_pt1 | contig 18230 bp, 14 predicted proteins | sample MGYA00242469_ERZ724016 | MGnify/ENA metagenome assembly ERZ724016 | reverse complement strand
ATATTCACACAAAACCGGAGCCGACCCAATAAACCGCGGGGTTTTTGCGTTTGATGATAAAAACATTAATTTTGCAAATTCTAAATCCGATAACGGTATGGTCAAAATACTCTGGGTCGACGACGAAGTCGAACTGCTGAAACCCCACGTGCTGTTCCTCCAGCAGAAGGGCTATGAAGTGGACACCTGCAACAACGGATACGACGCGATCGACATGGCTTCCGAAGGAGCCTACGACCTGATCATCCTCGACGAAATGATGCCCGGCATGACGGGACTCGAAACCCTTCCCAAGATCAAGGAGGTGCGCCCCACGACGCCCGTGATCATGGTCACCAAGAGCGAGGAGGAGAACATCATGGACAAGGCCGTGGGGTCGAAGATCGCCGACTACCTCATCAAACCCGTCAACCCCAACCAGGTGCTGCTTTCGATCAAGAAGAACGTGCACCAGCAACAGCTGGTGACCGAGCAGACCACCGCCGACTACCGTTCGGAGTTCGGCCGCATCTCGTCCTCGCTCCAGATGGCCGACACGTTCCAGGACTGGTGCGCGCTCTACCGCAAGCTCACCGCATGGGAGGTCGAACTGTCGGAATCCACCGACCAGAGCATCAAGGAGGTGCTGACCTACCAGAAAAGCGAGGCCAACCAGGAGTTCTGCAAGTTCGTGCGCCGCAACTACTACAACTGGATCAACAAGCGCTCGGACGACACCCCCGTGATGTCGCACACGCTCATGCGCACCAACGTCTTCCCCGTCGTCGACGAGAACCCCAAGACCACGCTGCTGCTGATCGACAACTTCCGCTACGACCAGTGGCGGTCGATTTCGTCGTTGCTGCGGGGCTGGTACGACGTGGCGCAGGACGACTTTTACTGCGCCATCCTCCCCACCGCCACGCAGTACGCCCGCAACGCCGTCTTCGCGGGGCTGATGCCGCTGGCCATCGACCGTCTGATGCCCAACAAGTGGCTCAACGACAACGAGGAGGGCGGCAAGAACCAGTACGAGGAGGAGTTTCTGAAGCGGCTGATGAGCCAGAACGGCAAGAACTGGAAGTTCTCGTTCGACAAGCTGGTGCGCCCGGAGCAGGGGCGCAAGCTGGTGGACAACATCCAGAAGGTCTACGACGCCGATTTCTCGGTCATCGTCTACAACTTCCTCGACATCCTTTCGCACGCACGTACCGAGACCGACATCATCCGCGAACTCACGGAGGACGACGCGGCGTTCCGCTCGCTGACGCGCTCGTGGTTCGAGCACTCGGACCTTTACACCATCCTCAAGCTCCTCTCCGAGCGGGGACACACCGTCGTCATCACCTCGGACCACGGCACGATCCGCGTGGACAACCCGGTGAAGGTGACCGGCGACCGCGAGACCTCGGCCAACCTGCGCTACAAGACGGGCCGCAACCTCGCGTACAACTCCCGCGAAGTCTACGAAATCCTGAAACCCGAGGACGTGCAGCTGCCGTCGAGCAACCTCACGTCGAGCTACATCTTCGCCTACAACACCGATTTCCTCGTCTACAACAACGACGCGAACCGCCACATCCGCTACTACCGCAACACGTTCCAGCACGGCGGAATTTCGATGGAGGAGATGATCGTACCGTATATCGTTCTAAAGCCAAAACAATAGATGAAAACCATTCACATCACCTCGCAGGACGAGCTTCCGCAGGTCGCCGGGGCGATCATCGGCTCGCTGGGCCGCCGCACGGTGGTCGCCTTCCGCGGCGAGATGGGCGCGGGCAAAACCACGCTCATCCGTGAAATCGCCGCAGAACTCGGGGCCGCCGACACCGTGACCAGCCCCACGTTCGCCATCGTCAACCAATACAAGGGCGAGGGCAACCGACGCATCCACCACTTCGATTTCTACCGCATCAACGACCTGCGGGAAGCCTTCGACTTCGGTTACGAGGAGTATTTCTACTCGGGAGACCTGTGTCTGGTGGAGTGGCCCGAGAAGATCGAACAGCTGCTGCCCGACAACACGATGACGGTGCTCATCACCGTAGACAGCGACACGGCACGCACCTTCGAGATCGACTGACCGCCGGCTTGAAAAGCCGGATTCAGAGCCGGCCGGATTCAAAGACCGCCAGCCCGGATCACGCCGTCGGGGGCTGTCCGCGCGCAGCCCCCATATCGCCGGCCCGTTTTTCCAAGGCCCCGCCCCCGTTTCCGCAAGGCCCCTGCCGCTTCGCAACCGCATCCCGGGACGAACCCCGCAAAGGTTCGTCCCGTTCGTTTGCCGCCACCGGAAAAATCCCTATCTTTGCAGCGGACATAATCGCCGCCCATGAAAAAACTCTTCAAAATCGCAGGTATCACTCTGCTTTCGCTCATCGGCCTGCTGCTGGCAATCTTTCTGCTGGCCCGTTTCGTCTTCCGCGAACAGGCCATTGACTATCTGACCGGTCTCGAAAAACAGCAGCGCGTGGAGCTGCTCCGCGCCGCAGGCCCTTACGCCGCCGACACCGTGCAGTATCGCTTCACCTATAAACAGGACACCGCCCGCGCCCGTGAAATCCGCGAATACTTCCGGCTCGACACCCTCGTGAATCCCGCCGCGACGACCTGGGACAACGCCCGCGCGCTGGCGCAGTTCGTCGCCCGGAACATTCCCCACGCCAATCAGAAAGTCCACCCCGAAACGCGCAACGCAATCGGACTGTGGGAGTATACCCGTACCGTAGAACCGGCTTTCAACTGCCGCCTGCACTCGATCCTGCTCCACGAGCTGCTGCTCTCGCAAGGGATCGTCAACCGCTTCGTGACGTGCCTTCCGGCCGACTCGCTCGATCGGGACTGCCACGTGGTCAACCTCGTTTGGCTGCCCGAATGCGAGAAATGGGCGATGATAGACTCGGACATGCAATCCTACGTCGCCTCGCCCGAAGGCGAAGCGCTCTCACTCGAAGAGATACGGCAGCGCACCGTCGCCGGAGAGCCGATGGCCGTACACCGGCTTCTCGGAACACGCGACCCGGAGAATTACCTCTCCTACTGGGCCAAGAACCTCTACTGGTTCATTTGTTGGGAGCAGACCGGATACGACAAGGAGGTCGGATACGAAGGCCGCGCCATCGCCCTGCTGCCCCCGGGGTTCGAGGGATTCTCGCTGGATGAATCCACCGTCCGGACCTCCGACGCCGACCGTTTCTGGGCCGCCCCGCAGCCGGCGGAATGATCCGGACCCGCAACTTTCAACTTATAATTTTCAACGCGCAATATGCAGGAATACATTTCGAAACAACACCGGATTTTACGTCCCGCCGAACAGATTTACGCCGTCATCAGCCGCTTCGACAACCTCACCCCGGCCGTCGCCGACCGCGTCGAGGAGTGGCAGGCCACCGAGGAGACCTGTTCGTTCAAGGCCAAAGGCTTCACCGTCCGTCTCCGCATGGAGGAGCGCATCGAACCGCGCCACGTCAAGATCGTGGGCGACGACGGGGGAATCCCGATGGATTTCGCCTTCTGGATTCAGCTCCACAAAGTCTCCGACACCGACACCCGCATGCGGCTGGTGCTGCATATCGAGCTGAACATGATGATGAAGATGATGATCGGCGGCAAGCTCCAGGGCGCCATCGACCAGATCGCCGAAGGCATCGCCCGCGCGATGCAGGCGCAGGCGTAGGACGCCTGCTTCAGGGGCGACCCCAGGCCGACAGGCCTCCGATCCCGACCATTGCACTCGCAGCGCAAGACGCCTGTTAAAAAAAGCAATCGCAGGACGACATGGCCTCCGACCCCGACCGCCATTTCCGCAGCGTAAAAATTTTCAGAAGACAACCGCAGACATGAGACCGACCGACTACATCGCTTCGCTGTTCAAGCCTTCCGGAGGTCCCGGAGGGGAGTCTGCGGCATATGACTTCGATCCGATCGGCAGTTATTTCTACAACTGCCCGGCCGAAGAGGGAGTCTTTCAGATCGTCGACGCCGAGACGACGGCCGACCTCGACCTGAACGCCGTGTTCGAAAAGATCGACCGCACGACCTCACGTGTCGGCCAGCAATACCTCTACGCCCGGCTGCGGACGCTGCGGGGCGAGGAGGACGCCGCGGATTTCGACCGCCGGGTCGGGGCTTTCGAAAACGACGACGAACTGACGCAACGGTGCGCCGGACACCTTGCACGCCTCGCGGGCGACGACGCCTACGACCTCTGCCGGCTGATCTTCGACACCCCGGTCCGGGTCCGCCGCATCGGACTGATCTACGCGCTGACCGCTGCGGCCGCGGCCGCGCTGCTTCTCGCGCCGTTTTATCCGGCGCTGTTGCTGCTCTTCATGGCGATCTACGCGGTCAACATGTATATTCATTACAGCAACAAAATCAACATCTCCCTCTACACATCGGCCGTAAAGCAGCTTTCCACGGCCCTGAAAACCGCGCGGCACCTTGCGACAGAGGGGGTTCCCGGCTCGGACGAAGCCGCACGGCCGATCCGCCGGGTCGCCGAGGTCGAGCACCGCAGCCGCATCGTCGGCACGCAGGGCGACGGAGGCAACGAACTGGCGGCCGTCGGATGGCTGGCATTCGAGCTGGTGAAGATCGCGTTCAACATCGAGGTGATTCTTTTCCACCGCTTCACCGGCAGCATCGCGACTCACCGCGACGCCATCCACGACGTGTTCCGCTTCATCGGCCGGACCGACGCGGCCATCTCGGTCATGCGCCTGCGACGCGACGCGAAGACCTGCCGCCCGACGTTCACCGACGGCAAATACCTCGAAGCCGTGCAGGTCGTGCATCCTTTGATCGAGGGCTGCACAGCGAACACCCTGACGCTCGACGGCACGGGGCTGCTGCTCACCGGGTCGAACATGTCGGGCAAAACCACCTTCATCCGGACGGTGATGCTCAACGCCCTGTTGGGCGAGACCCTCTGCACCTGTTTTGCGGAGCGGTTCACGGCGCCCTACATGCGGCTCCACTCGTCGATCCGCATTTCGGACGACATCACCGAAGGGACGAGCTACTATTTGCAGGAGGTGCTCACCGTCAAGCGGCTGCTCGAAGACGCGGACCGGCCCGCGGCGTGCCTCTTCGTGCTCGACGAACTGTTCAAGGGCACGAACACCACCGAACGCATCGCGGCCGGGAAAGCCGTGCTGGCGCGCCTCAACCGCGGGCCGCACATCGTGCTGGCCGCCACGCACGACATCGAACTGGCCGAACTGCTGCGCGGCGACGGCTACGAACTGCACCACTTCCGCGAAGAGGTGGCCGACGGGCGGCTGGTATTCGACTACTGCCTGCACACCGGTCCCCTCACCACGCGCAACGCCATCCGCATTCTGGAGCTGTACGACTACCCGCCCGAACTGATCGCCGAGGCGTACGACACGCAGCAGAAACTGCTCGGCAAAAGTTAAATCGCGCCCGATTATAAAACGGGCGCGATCCGTTCAGAAACCGGAAAGGGCGCAGAACCGGACCGAAAGCCCGGCGGCCATCTTCCGCCCATACGCCCCGGTTCCTAACCGGGCTATATCCGCGGCTTCTGCAACATGCGGATCACCAGCGAGGCGGCATAGATCAGCAGGGCGTAAATCAGCGATATGAATGATACCTTCAAGCCGCCGGCAACCAGCGTCAAAGGAACGTCGCCTACCTGCTGCACGACTTCAGCGGCATTGAACATCCCTTTCAACTGCCCGATCAGGTCGGTCACCAACACCAGCAGGCCGATCTCCCTGACCCATGCCGGGGCTTTCCACGCGGCAAACAACAGACAAATCAATTCCACGGTCAGAATCGACATGATCCATGTCCCGCCCTGAAGAAACAAATCGAACATAACGCAAAAGTTTTAAGTCATCGCGGGACCATTCCCGTATGGCAAAGATAGGCTGCCGCAGGCCGAAACCACAAAAAAACCGCCCGTCGAATCCCGTTCTTACGCCGTCGAATCCCGCCGATCGGCCCCGGGAGCGTTTTTTGCGGGACCGGGCGGGGACACCGGAGACTGATTTTACCTATATTTGTAAAAACGGAAATTCCGCATGAAACAGTTTCTGCCCGTCGTCTGGTGGCTCACGGCCACGCTCGTCATCGCCTTTGTCCTCGTGGGTTTGGGGTATCTCTTCGCCGACGCCCTCCTGCTCGGAGTGCTGTTCCTGCCCGGAATGCTCACGGCGCGTTACTTCGTGCCGCAGCTGTCGTTCGAAAACCGGCGGCAGGGAATCCTCGACACCGTCTACCTTGCGCTGGCGATCCTCGGCATCGAATACCTCTCGCTGATGCTGGGCCATGCGGTGGTGCTCGGCGCCGACGAAGGCGGAATGCCGGGGCTGCTGCTCAACCCGCCCTTCATCCTGCTGGTCCTGACGGCCCTCATCGCTCCGGAAATAGCTCTCGAAAAACACCTCGAACGCCGCTGTCCCTACGCCCGTTCGATCAGTTTCGTCTCCGACCGCCGCAAAATCACGCTCGACCCCGCGGAAATCAGCTACGTCGAATCGAACGACAGCGAAGTGTGGATTCACACCGCCGGGGGCCTCGCCTACCGCACCAAAACCCGCATTTCGCAATGGGAGACACAGTTGGACAGCCGTTTCCTGCGCATCCACCGCTCGTTCATCGTCAACACGGCGCGCATCGACCGCTGCTGCCCGGCACACGTGGAGATCGGCGGAATGACCATCGAGATTTCGCGCAAATACCGGGAGGCCGCGCGCCGACGGCTCACAGAGCAGGCCGCAAACGCCTAATTTCGGCCCATAGCCGCCGCCACGCAGCGGACCGTCGGGAAAGCGTCGCGCAGATTGTCTGCCACCTCGCGGGGCGCACACCACACCGCGGAGTCGATCCCCTCCTCGATCTGGGGCGTCAGACCGGCGCACCCGGGCGCATGCAGTTCGTACCAATGGGTCCGTTTCAGTTCCCAGCGCGCAGTTTTCGGAAAATAGTAGGCGTGCAGCGTCTCGCACAGCGGCCGCACGACCCGAGCCGCCACGCCCGTCTCCTCTTCGACCTCACGCGCAGCGCACTCCTCGATGCGCTCCCCGCACTCCAGGTGCCCTTTGGGCAGGTCCCAGCGGCCGTTGCGGTGGATCATCAGCCACTCGCCGCAGTCGTTCACCACCACGCCGCCCGCCGCCTCGACCGGCGTGAACTCCGCAGCAAAGGCCGCGAAAGCCCTGTCGGGATCGTCCGAAACGACGGCCACGGAGTTGTGCGATTCGAGAAAATTCAGTATCTTGGCCCGTGATATGCCGCCGCAGGCTTCGGCCGCAACGGCATACCACGCCCCGCCGGGAGCTTCGGCCGTGAACGCCACGGCCCTGTCGGCGAAATAAACGGTACGGTTCATCTTTTCATCGGAAATTTGTGAACAAATATACGTAAGAAACCTCAAAAAATGAAAAAAATTCTCCTGATGACGGCTATTGCAGCTATGGGCCTCGGCGGATGCGACAAGCGTCCCGAGCCTCTGAAGATCGACAATGCGCTGACGGCCGAAGAGATCGCCGCCGGACGCCTCACCCCCGAGGTGATGTGGAAGATGAGCCGCGCGGGCGGCTCGTCGCTCTCACCCGACGGCCGGACGCTCCTCTACCAGCAGACCGACTACAACATGGCCGAGAACCGCGGCGTGACGACGATCCGGGTCGAGGACATGGACTCGAAGACCGTGACATGCCTGACGGACTTCACGTCGAACAGCCTCTCGCCGAAGTGGAGCGCCGACGGACGGCACATCTATTTCCTCTCGGACCGCGGCGGTTCGATGCAGGTGTGGCGGATGAACGCCTCGGGCGGCGACGCGACGCAGATCACGGGCAGCGGCGACGGCGAGGGCGTTCCCGACGTGGAGGGCTTCGGCGTAAGCCCCGACGGAAAGCACATCTGGTGGGTGCAGACCGTGCGGACGGCCGACCGCCGTTCGTCGGACATCTACAAGGACATGGACAAGTCGAAAGCCCGCATCTACGACGACCTGATGGCCCGCCACTGGGACTACTGGGACGAGGGCGAATACCGCCACATCTTCGTCGGCGAGCTGGGCAAGGGAGTCGTGACGGGCGGCAGGGACATCATGCCCGACGCGCAGTGGGACGCCCCGCTGGCGCCCTATTTCGACATGGCCGAGATCGCCTGGAACAACGCCGGGACGATGCTGGCCTACACCTGCAAACCGCTGACGGGCACCGCCTACGCCGTGTCGACCGATTCGGACATCTTCGTCTACGACCTCGAAAGCGGCGCGACGCAAAACATCTGCAAGCCCGCCAACTTCAATACCGGCAAACCCGTCAACGATCAGGCGGTCATGGTCGGCTACGACAAATATCCCGTCTGGTCGCCCGATGATTCGAAGATCGCCTTCCTCTCGCAGCGCCGCGCAGGCAACGAGTCGGACAAGGCCCGCCTGTTCGTCTACGACTGCCATACCGCCAAAATGCAGGACCTCACCGCCGACTTCGACTACAATGCCCAGAACGTCGTCTGGAGCGGCAACGACCTGATCTATTTCATCGCCCCGATCGAGGCGACGCACCAGATCTGCCGCGTCGCGCCGTCGGTCGGCGAGGTGGAGGTCATCACCCGCGGCGACCACGACATCAACGCCTTCACGATGGCCGGGGAGCGGATCGCCGCCGAGATGTGCACGATCTCGATGGCCACGGAGTTCTTCGAGATAAATCCGGAGGACGGCTCTTTGGCGCAAATCTCGGCCATCAACAAATCGGTCTACGACAATATCAGGATGGGCGAGGTGCAGAAACGCTGGGTCAAGACCACCGACGGCAAGCAGATGCTGACGTGGGTGATCCTGCCGCCCGATTTCGACCCGTCGCAAAAATATCCGGTGCTGCTCTACTGCCAGGGCGGCCCGCAGAGCGTCGTATCGCAGTTCTGGAGCTACCGCTGGAATTTTCAGCTGATGGCAGCGCAGGGATATATCGTCGTCGCGCCGAACCGCCGCGGCCTGCCCTCGTTCGGACAGGAGTGGCTCGACCAGATTTCGGGCGACTATTCGGGCCAGAACATCCGCGACTACCTCTCGGCCATCGACGACGTGGCGAAGGAACCTTGGGCCGACGAGAGCCGCATGGGATGCGTCGGCGCATCGTACGGCGGATATTCGGTCTATTTTCTCGCCGGATGCCACGAGAAACGGTTCAAAGCCTTCATCTCGCACTGCGGCATCTTCAACTTCGAGTCGATGTACGGCCAAACCGAGGAGCTGTTTTTCATCAACAACGATTACGGAGGTCCCTACTGGGATCGGTCGAATGAAGTCGCACAGCGCTCCTACGCCAATTCGCCGCACAAATTCGTCGAGAAATGGGACACGCCCATGCTGATCTTCACGGGCGAATACGACTTCCGCATCCCCTACACGCAGTCGCTCGAAGCGTTCACCGCCGCCCGCGTCCGCGGAATCCCGGCCCGTCTGGTGGAGTTCGAAAACGAAGCCCATCAGGTGTTCAAACCCCAGAACTCGCTCGTCTGGAACCGCGAGTTCTTCGGCTGGCTGAACAAATACGTAAAATAACCGTCCGAAAGGCTCGATATTGAAGGCCGTCCGAATCGTCGGACGGCCTTTATCGTTCGCCAAGCAAACCTTTTCGCTCTTTCTTAAACCATTTCAGCCCGTCCGCCGTCCGCCAAATCTACCGGTTCATTGGAAGAATCCGCCGGTTCGTTGAATTTATTTTCATCTTAGTCAGGACCTTCCTACATTTGCTTTCGACGCAATTAACAGATTTTGACTATGAAGAATGTAACCACCCACCGGGCGGGGAAGCTGTGCTATGTCACACCCCTGCTCGAACAGATCGACGTGCAGCCCGAAAAGGGATTTGCCAACTCCTTCCCCGGCGGCGGCGTAGAGCCGACCGGCGCAAGCTACGACGATTTCTATTTGGATAACGAATAAAAAACGGCGCAGCTATGAAAAACTTCCATAAAGCTCTGTCAATCCTCGCTGCGGCCGCACTGTTTGCGGGCTGCAGCAGTTACGACGAGACGAACGATCCGGCGCGCGCCGGCAATACGTCCGTAAAGCTCCTTGCCGATGTCGCCGACGACGCCGAAACCCGTGCCGGCATCTCCGTCGGGGAAAGCACATTTACCGGATATTGGGAAGAGAACGACGCTATGGGAATTCTTTTCACCGCCCCCGGCTCAACTCCCGAACTTCGGCCGTTCACCACCAACAACAACAACGACTTCGCATTCGAAGGAGAGCTGCCGGCGCAGAGCGGTGCGTGGCAATACATGGCTTTCTATCCCCATGCGACCGTAAACGGCACCAAAGCCAGCATTCCGTTCGGCAACCTGCGCACCCAAAGCGGCAACGCTTTCAACTGCGCCTCCGACGCGCTGGCGGCCCCCATCCTGAGTTTCGCCAATGCCGAACCGGGCAAAACCGACGAAGGCGATCCGGTCCGATTCACCCTCAACCGCCTGACCTCGATTCTCAATCTGGAGGTAAAAGGCGGAGACAATGCCGACAAGGTCCGCTACCTGCTGCTGACTTCGGAAAACGAAACCCAAACGCTCTCGGCCGCGAGCATCGACTTCGACATTTCAGACATGGGCTCCGGACTCGCATTCAGCCAAACCGCTCCGTCGAACCTCATCGCGCTGGGCTTCGAGCAGGGCACGGCTCCCGACGCCAACGACATCAACGCCTTCTTCAACATCATGCCGGGGAGCTACGACAAACTGACTGTAGACGTGATTACGGCACCCCGGATCGGTACGGTCGCCATCGAACGCGGGGCAGACAAACCGTTTGCCGCAGGCAAGCTCTACAAGCGCGCCGAAACGCCCGTCTTCGCTCCGCTCGAAGCTCCGTCGTTCGACTGGCCGGGACATGAGATCGACCAAGCGCACGAAATCACCGTGGACGACAACAACCAACTCACCTACTCCGCCGCCATCAACATCCATGTACCGGGAGGCATCGCCGGTCTGGAAGTCGATGTTTCGTCGCCCGTACTGAGCATGCTGGGCATTTCGAAACTCGACCTGTTCAACGATTCCGACGTCATCGAGGAAATCTCCTTCGCAGATCTCGGACTCAGCTGCCAGACCGAAATACAATATAAAAAAGAGTGCGTTTTCGACATCACGGCACTCGTGCCGATGATCCTCCTGCTGGGTCCCGACCCCGGCAGCGAACACGTCTTCGACGTCAAGGTGACCGATCTCGCGGGGCAGGTGACCGAGCAATCGCTGACCTTCACGGCCCCGGCGCTCGTGCGGGTAGATCAAACGGACCTTTGGAAAAACACCGTCTCGCTGACGATCAGCAATCAGTTCGCCGACGCCGGCAGCGTCGTGCCGGAATACCGCATAAAGGGCGAAAGCGCATGGAACGCCGCCAGCGTCTCCGGGCCGAACGACGACGGCAGCCGCACGGCCCTGATCAGCCCCGACTGGACCACCGGCACCAACGAAGCGAGGCTGACGATCCATAGCGTCGATCCCAAGACCGGCATCTTCGCCCGCAAGAGCTACGAATACCAACTGCTCGCCGACGGCGCAACGGTCGCTTCGGGCGAATTCACGCCGAAAAACAACAACGGCGACGTCATTCCCAATGCAGGCATGGAGAGCTGGAGTACGAAATCGATGAAAAAGATGTTCTCAGGCTCTGCCAACGTACCCTATCCGAATGCCGTCAAATACGAAGACGCAACAGGGACCGACAAATTCTGGGACAGCGGCAACAACGCCTATCTGACCAGTTCGGGAACCGACAAATTATGCACTCAGGCCACCTATTCCGGCAAGGTCGGCAACTACTGCGCGCAACTCGCCGCGAAGTATGCAGTCATCGCATTCGCTGCGGGCAACCTCTACACCGGAGATTTCGTGATGGACGGCACAGTCGGTTACGCACAATTCGGACAGCCGTACACCTATTCGGCACGTCCCGCCGCCCTCAAACTGAAATACGCCGCCGAGATAGGCGAAATCAACCGGGTCAAGAACGATCCGCCCGTAAGCACCGGCATCGACAAAGGACGCATCTTTGTCTGTATCGTCGAATGGAGCGACCGCCATGCGGTGCAATCGGGCACCACGGTGGACAAGACGACGTTCTGGGACCCCGAAACCGTATCGAGCCTGAACGAAGGCAAAATCATCGGCTACGGTCCCGCCTACATCACGGAGTCTCACACCGGCAGCATGAAGGATCTGGCGCTTCCGATCGTCTATTACGAAAAGACGGACACACCTCCGACGGGCAACTACACGCTGGTCATCTCGACCGCGACCAGCTATCTGGGCGACTACCTGACCGGATGCGACGCGAACAAACTCTGGGTAGACGATTTCGAGTGGGTATACTGATCTCCCGATAACAAACCCGAAGGCCCCGCGGCCTTCACCCCCGACCTCCCTGCGATTGCAGGGAGGTTCTTTTATTAGGCACCGCCCGCACCGCGAAAGAAGGGCGCGCAAGCCCTTTCCCGGCTGCGGAAAGACATCCGAAGAGAGGAGAATCCGGTCCGTCGGAGTGCGGCGCGTCGAGTGTTCGTGATGAAAAATGCGCTGTTCGTTGAATTTATTTTACAAATCCGCGGCACTTGACTATTTTTGCATATTGTCAACAAAAGACTGCATCCATGAGAACAAAAAGCCAAACATCCCGACCCAAACAGACGCTTCGGGACGTTTCGTATAAAGGCGCCCCGGCAGGTACAGTCAAAGCGGCAGATACGGCTGCCGAACCGGCAGCGCCGTCCGCAAACGGCACGACCGACAACACTCACCATTGAACGACCGGAATACCATGAAAAGACAACTCATATACTTAATGGCATCGGCGGCCCTGCTGGCGGCCGGATGCTCCACGGAAAACAAGGCTGAAGGCACGGAATACGGCACGCTGAAGGTCAGCTGCACCGCCGACGGTTCGATCGACGCCGCATCGGACGACACTTCCCGGATGCCGGCCGCGCCCTCCGTCCCCCAAGCCGGCGATTTCACGCTTACAGTCACCGGAGAATCGGGGACGCAAAAATGGGATACGCTCACGGAATTCGAGCAGAGCGACGCCGTGTTCCGAATGGGAACCTACACCGTCTCCGTCGCACACGGCGACCCCGATGCGGAGGGAATCGACAAACCCTATTATGCCGCGGAGAAGCGCGTCGAGGTGCTGCCCCGCCGCGCTGCAACGGTGGAGATGACCGCTACGATCGCCAACTCGCAGACGGTGGTCCGCGCCACGGAACAGTTCCTCAATTATTTCCACGACGCGCAGTTTACCGTAACGACGGCATCGGGCAACCAGTTCGACTTCACGCCCGGCAGCACGCCCGCCGACGAGCCGGTATTCGTCAAAAGCGCCACGACGCTCAAGGTAACCGGCACGGCACGCCGCCAGAGCCAGACCGGAACCGACGAGGGGCCTAAGGTCACCTTCTCCGAGCAAACGCTCGAAGCCACTTCGCCGCGCACCTGCCATATTTTCACCTTCGACGCAAAGGATGCGGGCAGCGTCACGCTGACCGTCACGCTCAGCGACGACTACACCGAAACCCGGCCGATCGACTGCGAGGTCAACGAGGGCGCTATCGACGATACCAAATAAGGAATAAAAACAGCAAAAGATATGAAGACATTTACCAGACTTTTTACGATGTTGGCGGCTGTAGCGTTCGTTGCGGCAGGCTGTGTGAACGAAGAACCTCCCTACAAGGAGGAACCCAAACCGACGCCGGGCGACGCGACGGGCTTCCTGTCGGTAAGCGGCCTTTCGATGCGGGTGGTCTATGACGAGACGGACGTTCGTCCTGACGACACTTCGGACCAAACGCAAAGCCCGCAGGCCGTATCCGGCACCCGCGCCGAACAACCCGACGTGGACGGTTTTATCGTAGAGATTCTCGACGCCGACAACGCGCAGGTATTCAAAAAAACCTATGCCGAACTCAAACAGCAGCTCGCCGAGCCGATGGAACTTCCGGTGGGCGCCTACCGCATGGAGGTGCGCTCGGAGGAGAGCACTCCGGACGTAGCGTGGGAGCACCCGGTCTACGGCGCGACGAGCAGCTTCACGATTTCAAAGGCGCAGACGACCCAGCTCGAAGAGGTGGTCTGCACATTGCAGAATATCAAGGTCACGGTGGATTATTCGTCCGAACTGGCCGGCATGCTGGCCGACACCAGCAAGGCGACCATATCGCTGGGCCAGACCAGTCAGGAGTTTCTCAAAACCGAAACGCGCGCGGCCTACTTCAAATCGCTGGACATCGAGAATACGCTGGATTTCAACTTCGACGGCGTTTTCGCCGACACCGACATCCCCGCGCAGTTCAGCAAGCAGATCACAGGAGTAAAGGCCGGCCAGTGGCGTAAGATTTCGGTCGTAATCAACTATGCCGACAAAGGAACGCTTCTGTTTCAGGTAACGGTGGACAACAACATCATTCAGGACAACTCTTTCGTCGTAGACGGCACCGACAACCTGCTGGAAGAGCTTCTCGAAGACCCCAGCGCACCGGCTCTCGCATGGCCCGGACATGACATGTCCAAGCCTTTTACGCTGACGGACGCCATATTCGACGACAACGGCAACTGCATCGAACCGTTCGTCTTCGACCTCGCATCGCCCAACGGCATCGAGTCGCTGCGCGTCAATATCGCTTCGACCAGCAGTCAGTTCATGGCTTCGATGGCGGCGATCCAGCTTCCCGAAACGTTCGACCTCTGCACGCTCGACGCGTCGTCGCCGGCAGGCATCATACTCAAAGGATTCGGCTACCCTGTAGGCGGCGAACTCAAGGGCCAGCAGGCCAAGAGCTTCAACATCGCAGGGCAGATCAAGGCGCTCTACGAATTCGACGGCACGCACACCTTCTCGTTCGACATGACCGACGCCAAAGGCGTCTCGACCGCAGCCGCGCTCACGCTCGTCGTGGACAAAAGCGCAGGTCAGGAGGGTCCTGCAATCGTCTGGAGGGGCTATGATATCGACCAGCAGTACGAAGTGCAGAAAGACATGATAATCGACATCGACGTGACTGCAACTGCAGGCATCAAGTCGTTCTGGGTTACGATCGACTCCGAGGAGCTGAAAGATCTGCTTCCGGTCAACATGCCGGAGAAGTTCGACATCTGCGACGTTCCGGCCGATCTGGCCGAAATTCTCCACGGCGAATTCGGATTCCCGATCAACGAGCAGGTGAAAAACCAGACCGCCGTAACGTTCTCGATCACCAAATTCGTCGAGATACTGCTGGAGATTCCGGGCGAGCATAATTTCGTCCTCGACGTGACGGACAACAACAACGTATTGACGCACAAGACCGTCAAACTCATCGTTAAAGCCGCCGAATAATGAAAAGATACATCACATATATCGCCATGCTGCTCACGGCACTTACCGGCGCGGCATGCTCGCAGGACGAAATTCCTGTCGGCGACGGGCGCACGGGCGTAATGGCGATGACGATTTCGACCTCGCGGGCGGAAACCAACGGCGAATACGATCCGCTGCAATACCAGAAAGTGTATATCTACAACAGCGAGGGCGGGCTGCTCCGCAAATACGCCGCGAAAGAAGACATTCCCGAACGGCTGGAACTGCTCTCCGGCACTTACCGCGTAGCGGTCGAGGCGGGCGAAGAGGTCCCCGCAGATTTCTCGAAACGCATCTACAAAGGCGAAGAGACATTCGTCGTCAAACCCGGTGAAACTACCAACATGGAGGTCGTCTGCCGAATAGCGAACACCGTCGTCGAAGTGAAATTCGACAATTCGGTCGTCGAAAATCTCGACCCGGGCTATTTCGTATGGATAGCCGGCACGGACAAATTCGACGAGGCGGAAGCCGAGTCGGGTGCGGTTCCGGCACTCAAATTCACGGACGAAGGCATGGGCTATTACACCCTGCCTGCAGGGACTTCTTCGCTGGCATGGATGTTCCGCGGCACGCATACGACGGGCAAAGCGGTAGAGATGGAAAATGTGCTGACCGAGGTCAAGGCCGGCGGCAAATACGTCTTCACCTTCCGCTACTCCCCCGACCTGCCGGGTTATATCGACGCCCTGCTGATCCGCGTCGATACCGAGACGGAAGACAAGGACGACGAGATTATTTTCAGTCCCGATCCGGCCCTTCTCACCGAGGGATTCGACAACGACGAGGTGCAGAAATACACGTCCGGCGAGAAGAAATACCGGATCATGGCCTTCGCAGAGCTGAAAAAATTCACGGTCTCGGTCGGCGACGACAGCTACGACCTGCTCACCGGCACGCACGAAGGCATTTCATTCTCGCCTACCGATAAATACAACACCGAACTGACGTTGTCCGACGCTTTCTTCGGAGGACTACCGGGCGGCGACCACGCCGTGACGATCCATGTGGAAGACGCCAACGGCGGCAGCAACGAGATTTCGACGACCTACCGTCTGCAGGGATTGGTTCCGGTTACGGAAAAAAGCTACGACCTCTGGGCCAATACCGTAACGCTGCAGGTCGTGGATTTCACCCGGTCGGCAAACGTAACGTTCGGTTTGTGCGGCAGCGACGGCCAATGGAAATACCAGACCGGCACGTCGCAGGGCGACGATTTCATCTCGGCGACGTTCGCACCGCAGTGGCAGGAATCGACCAATGCCAACGGCCATACGGTCTACACGCGAGAGGCGGGCACCGGAGTCGTCGCAACACACGGTTACGATTATAAAGTCACCATCGACGGAACCGAAAAAAGCGGTTCGTTCACGGCCGGAGCGGCGCAAACGATTCCCAATGCCGACATGTCGGGGTGGAGCATGACCAGCGGTTTCGCATTCCCCAATGCGGAGGGAGGGGCATTCTGGAGCAGCGGCAACAACACTATGACAAAAACGCTCTGCACCTCCACCGACGTAAAATTCGGCAAGGCGGCACCGGCAGCCAAACTCACCAGCACCAATATGCTCGTTCTGGCCGCCGGCAACCTTTTCACGGGAACATTCGCTTACAAAAGCTTCACCGGCACCGTGCAGTTCGGCCAGCCTTATGACTTCACGGTGCGCCCCTCGGCGTTAAAGGTTAAATACCACGCCAAGGTCGGCACGGTAGATAAAGTACGCACCTCCGGCGATATTTGTCCCTACATCAAGAAAGGCGATCCGGACATGGCGCGGATTTTCGTTGCCATCGTCGATTGGAACGCCCCGCATCAGGTAGTATCAGCCATGACCACTACCAAAGGCGCTTGGGACCCGGAGAAAGGCATCGACAACGTATCGGAAGGTAAAATTCTGGGATACGGTTCGCTCTGGATCACGCAGTCGACGGAGGGCGACGATATGCAGGACGCCGAATTGGACATCGTATGGTACGACCATGAGACGCGTCCCAGCGGGGGGGGGTACTCACTCGTGATCTCATGTGCCTGCAACGCCTACGGCGATTACTTTACGGGCTGTTCGACGAACGTCATGTACGTCGACGATTTTGAATGGGTATATTAACGACTAAACGCACGACAATGCGCAAAATAACCATCAGCACGCTCCTGACCCTGCTGTATCTCGCAGGTACGGCTCAGGCGCTGCGTGCGCAGCAGACAACGGAGGACGCGTCCCTCCCGGCCGACAGCGTCGGACAGGAACGCGCGCTCACAATCAATGAAATGCGCCAACAGCGCGGTCTGACCGATACGCACAACCTCTTCGTCCCGCGCGGACAGTGGATATTCGGAGGAACGGCTTCCTACTCGACCCATTCGAACGAAACCTACCGGTTTCTGGTCGTCGAAGGCATCGAATCGAAGGGCTACACCTTCAAGGTCAGCCCGATGATCGCCTACGCATTGCGCGACAACATGGCCATCGGAGGACGCTTCATCTACTCGCGCTCGCTGCTCAAGCTCGACAAGGCCGACCTCAACCTCGGCGGCGAGGATTCGGACCTCAATTTCGAGGTGAACGACTACTATTCGCTGCGCCACAGCTACTCGGTGGCGGTAATCTGGCGGCAGTACATTCCGCTGGGACGCAACAAACGCTTCGCGCTCTTCAACGAAATGCAGCTGTCCGGAGGCGGCACGCAGGCGCGCTTCGCCAAGGATTCCCCGGTGAAGGGCACCTACGAAACCGGCTACACCTTCTCGCTCGGCGTTTCGCCCGGCATCGTGGCCTTCGCGACGAACAACATGGCCGTCGAAGTAAACGTCGGCGTAATGGGTATCACCTATACGCACACCAAGCAGGTACACAATCAGGTTACGGTC
>ENA-UOOC01001686-UOOC01001686.1-human-gut-metagenome-genome-assembly--contig:-C48old-NODE-1686-length-18251-cov-3.792207_pt1 | contig 18251 bp, 10 predicted proteins | sample MGYA00242469_ERZ724016 | MGnify/ENA metagenome assembly ERZ724016 | reverse complement strand
CTCCGGCATGTTGTCCGGCATCATATTTAACCAACCGGCCTCTCTGCATAAATCCAAGATATTGCATCTGCTTACCTTTATATTTTGCATAGCGGGCTTCGGTCAGTCCGGCCATTTCTTTATCAAAATACCAAAATGCATCGTGCTTATCTCCTTTATAGTCCCGATAAGGAGCCGCCTTAGCCCTGTCCTTCTGCTCCGGACGCCAACGCTCGGCCAACCACCCTTCTTTCGGATTCAGTTTTTTCAAACGGACAGGCTCATTCAAAGAAGGATGTCCGGACAAACGGTATTCCAACGCTTTTCGCAGAAACAAAGCAATATAATCGGCAGTCTGCCCGGCCACATCAAAATGTCCACGTCCCGTATCACACAAAAATGAAATACAACTTTCGGGATACATCATCCGAAACGCCAAAGCAGGGTTCACCCGCGCCTCCCACCATTCATATTCTCCTTCAATCATCAATCCCGGAATACCATCTATATTACGTGTCCTACCCCACTCCAGATTCTCCCCGCCATAGCCACACAGGTTGGTACGGGGAGCATCTCCATGCAAAGAAATGACAGCCAATGTCCGTTCAGGATTCCAAGCGGCAAAATTCCACGGATAAGTGGCCATTGCCGAATGACCGACAGGAACTACAGGTATATGTTCCAACTCAGAATAGCCGCTGACTTCCGCCAGGTCATTCATCATCCGATTGAAAATCTCTTGCGTTCCTTTTGTCACATCCCATTGCTGGTCGATTCCGGGAGTGATCCATACCAGTCCGATTCCCATCCGGGACAATGCTTCCCGAAAACGCGGCATCTCGAACAGGGTTTCCTCACTCATATTGTGCTTTCCTACCATTACGGCACGCAACTGATGGCAATCGGAAGGTATCCACAGGAAGGCAGTCGGTTCTTTGCCGGTTTCGGAAGAGATGAATCCTTTCAGCTGTACGGACCATTGCCATTCTTGGGCAGTAGCAAACAAAGCACTGCACAATAACAATAAAGCAAATACTAATTTCCTCATCAAGCTATATGTTTAAATGAATATTTTCTTTTTAATACGCTCCACTCACGATATTCACTCAACACCTCATTCATTAAAATAAAAATCCACAGACACCTCATGAGGATACCTGTGGATTTATTTAACCAAACATGGGATTACAACTGACTAACCTCTTCGAATGTCAATCCTGTAATTTCCATAATATCTTCTGTAGAGAATCCTTTTTCTTTCATTCTCCGGGCATTTCGAAGAACACCTTCTTTAATGCCCTCTTCACGACCTTCTTCACGACCCTCCGCACGTCCTTCTAATCGTCCCTCTATCTTTCCCTCTATCTTTCCCTCCAACTTAGCAGAATCAAGAACATCATTCTGGATCATCAAAGCGCTAAGATGTTCATCATAGGCATGGCGTTCCTGAGGCGTCATTGAATAATATTTCAATTTTTCACGTGCCTCACCCAATCCGGGAGCAGTCGTGTCAGGACGGATAATACCCGTCTTCAAATATTCTATCCATTCCTCTAAAGGGGTCACCGCCACCTTGTTAAACTCATTCACACGGATCAGAAAATACTCCGGATAAATTTCGGAAGGCATACGGGGCACAATGGCATCCTTTTCCCGAGTACTCACTTGAAGGAAGTCTCCTGTATGCACTCCTTTAAATATATTCTGCCCATGATAAAGATAATCAGTTCCATGACCAATATCGAAATAAAGAATGCTGATAGAATATATCTTTTTAACTTTATAATAAGTCTCGCCCAATGAGATATGTTCTGTAATGGCTTTAGCCACTCCATACAGGATACGCTCCAAATAATACAGCTCACGCGTATTTTGAATCTCGATGATAACAATCTCATTTTTACTATTGAGAGCTTTGATATCAACCCGATTGAACTTATCATTCTCCGTTTGCTGGTTACCCTCGCTTTCCAAAATCTCCACTATATGAATTTCATCACCTATCAGTACCGTAAGGAATCCTTCGAGCACACCAAAATTAGCTTTATGACGCAGCAGACGCTTAACAGCCCAATCAAAACGGATATATTTATCTTGTAATTCCATAAGAATATAATTTATTCATTTTCAATGGACAAAGATAGCAAAAAGGATCATTCTTTAAAAATTATCCTACCTAAATAATTACCTTTTCTTTTTATTTCGCAAAGATGATTTCTTTTATATGCTCTCTCTAAAAAACACCGACCACAGAGTTTTAAATCTTCTTGAAGCTCTTGCTTGAGACTACCTTTTTTCATTTTACAAATACAATATCACCTACATGTTCCCCAACAAAGAAACGCGCCATGTCCGACGTTTTATACCATGCAGGCTTACCGGTCATATCATCCGATATAACTTTACCGTTTATCTTCAGATTCTCAAAACGAATATTCTTCACCATCCGTTCCTCGTCGTAGCCAACGATATGTGAGAGTTCGGCATGATCGCCATTATAGGTAATATCTTTAAAAAGCACATTCTCAATGCCCCTGCCCGGAGCCTTGCAATACTTCTTATTGTAAAATATACGCAGATTCACCAATTGTCCTTGCCGGAAATTCTCGATGCGGATATTCTCGAACCGTACATTCCGGACCAGATTATTATCACCTGCATTGATAGCCAGACAGCCTTGATAATCCACTTGCATTTCCCGATGATCCAAAATATCAATGTTCCGGTAAGTCAGATTCTCCATCACTTCATTCCTATCCACATCTCCGTGTAACCCGATAAAAATAGGGTGCGCCACATCTGCCCACAAGGTAGAATTCTGCATTGTCACATTACGGCATCCGCCATGAAACCCCATACGTGTAGCATACACGGTAGTGCAATCATCGGAGTTACGGCAAAATACTCCATCAAACAAGACGTTGTTGCTGGCAAACACATTCATACCGTCCCCCCACCCATATGAACTGATAGCCTTTACATTGCGGATTGTCACACTGTCCGAACCTCCAGTGGGACATTGGGTTGTGATGAGACCTTCCACATATATATTTCGTGAATTAATAATGCTGATGCCTGCCCCACGACCTTCGGGATGCACCTCACCCCGTCCCAGAATTTTCACATCACGGGCATTGACCGCACGGATACATCCACGCACAATGGCCCCACCTGCCACATAGACCGTCTTTCCCGAAGGAACATTAAGTGTATCGCCGGGTAACTGATGTATTCCCGGAGCGAAATAAATCAGATTCTTGTCTTTCAATTTCTTCGGACGGTTTTCATCTATCGGATTCGCAAAAAGATGAAGATTATGGAAGATGTCTCCATTTACTTCAATGGACAGATTACGCGGACGGTCTAGTGTAAAAGTCATCGTACTGCCGCTGATCCTCGGAGTGATACCATACGACAACGGACGCACCCTGCCACTCTTTACTTCTCCTTTATTATAGGTGACGGAAACTTCCACCTGCCCGGAAAAGTCAAAATATCCCATTGAGGCCAGTTCTACATGATGCTTCGTCTGGCGTACTTCATCTACTTTCATCGGATAAACGTCCACCCATTGCCACTCTTTTCCCACTTCGCGGACTTTAACTGTAAAATCCTTTTTTAAATCGACCTCATCAGGAGCCGGGTAAACAACCAGATGATTCTGTGCATGAAGAATAAAATGGAATCCAACTAATAAATGGACAACCAACAACAATTCTTTTAATTTCATTTATCATTCATTTTTATTGTATTGATCGATTTGGGTTTCAATGTCACCTCTATCTTCTTACCATCTATGACAAAAGTACGGAAACGCGTGTCTTCATCGGGATTATAAGTAACTATAGCCGTTCCATTATCGGCAGTACGAAAGGCAAGCACATTCTCATGGTCTGACACTTTCAACAAACGGCTGCCCGGTTGTACAAAATGAGACAGATGCTTCATCAGATAATATTCATCAGTATAACGTACCTGGCGTGTATTACGATCTACAATAACCATTGCATTTTGTGCCCAGTCCCACCAACTCTTACAAGTTTCATCGAGCACCATATTCCAATACATATAAGCCCCACACCATTATTGAAACAATGGACTACCGCATTCCAAGTACGCTCCAATGCCGACCAGTCATTCTCCGAATTACCACACATATTCTCTGTCTGCATATATCCATACGAAGGGTATTCCTTGTGAATGACAGGAAGCGCTTTCATACCTGTCCATTGCACTCCCACTCCTCTCACATAATCCGATACATTTTTCTGATTCAGAAAAGTGCGGATGTAATCGGGGTTCGGATAATTGACTGTTCCCATCCATATCTCCGTATCCAGCGAATCTTTTTTAAATTGAGGTCCCAGATATTGGGTCACGAAAATAGCCAAGTCCTCTGCTCTCCACGTACACGAAGGCCAGCAAGGTGTCCATGCTATTTCATTTTAAGGCATGAGCATCGAAATAGTAATCCCGTTTTTTTTATAAGCCTGCACATATTTGGAGAAATAAAGCGCGTATGCCTGCAAATATCCTTGCTGCATCTTGAATCCCGTAACATTTCCCAATACATTACGGGCAGGATCAAGACGGTTGTGCCCGATATCGGTGCCCTCAATGCCGGAACTTTTCTGTGAATAATGCTCGTTGACTTTCATCCATGCCGGCGGAGTCCAAGGAGAAGCCCACATCTTCAAATCGGGACGTAGCTTCAAAGCCTCCTTTATGTAAGGAATCAGTATAAAACGATCACGGTCAATACTGAAATTACGCATGGTATAATCATCTTTCACATCATTATAAGAATAATAACCAAATGAATAATCACTACAAGCAACAGGAGTACGTCCCAATGAAAAGCGTACTCCCTCTTCGACAAACAAGGAAGCCATCACTTTATCACGTTCTTCCTGAGAGACTTTGAAGCGCATTCCAGCCTATTTCATTAAACGTGCCGCCAAAGCCGGTAACATGCTGTAAAAGACTATCCATATAGACAGATACCTCCGGAGTCTGCGAGGCATGCTTCAAAACTGTTACTTTCTGAGAAGTCCAACGCTCGGATGCAGTGGTGGAATACATCGTTATTTTCTGTGCAGCAACGGTGTTCAACACCCCTGCCACAAATAATAATGAAATAATCTTTTTCATAAAATATCAAATTAATCGTTCGTTTTCTTATTGTTTTTCTGCTTTTACACGCAAAATCGTATATGAGAAGGGTGGAAATTCATAATCAAATTCAGGTCCGAATCCTTTGTATGCAATCTCCTTCGGATAAATCTTTCGGGGTTCTTCGAAGGAATTTTCCTCGCTGCCGTCGGCCGCAGTCAAAGAAATGACCCTTCCCTCCTCTGCTATGTTTTTCGATCCTTTTATCTGAATCGTGGTCAAATAAGCCGTATCAGCCCCATTAACAACTTTAATCACCAATTCTCCTTTTTCTTCATCATAACCGGAAGCAACAAACTGTAACGGCATGGCTTGGGGTACAGAGGACAAGACAAGTTCATTATCCAGATAACATTCATTTTTCATGGAGGATACTACCACTTTCACTTCATACCACCTGTCCTTTTCAATTTTTTTGCCGGAATGTTCCGACAGCACGCCTTTATCTTTCCCCTTCTCCAACCGGATAAGTTCCGCCCGGTCATTACTGCTCCACATACCTATATTATATCTATATCCGGTCTTACCATCCTCACTCATACCTAAAAAAATTTGAAATCCTTGTTCACCTTCTGTTTTCCTTACTTTAAACTCCAGCGTATAGTCCCCTTCATAGACTTTTTCCGGTAACATGCGGTTTTCTTTTGATAGAATCATATCGCCAAGCAGATCCGTCACTCCGTTTTGTATCACTTTTACATCCTTAAACTCTACAGATGCCAAAGAAGCCCCCAAACCCAGATGTCCCTTACCCACAGATTCGGGTTGGGCTTCATGCATCGTGATGTTGCTTTTTACATTGTAATCAGGTCGGTTCTCCGCCGCCATCTTTTGTACATAATATGAGCTACGTCCCATTACCCGGTCAGAATCAATCCAAATCAAGTTGGTAGCCCAGTTCCTATCATGCCGATTTTCAAATAAAGGTGCATACGAAGCCATTGTAACCAAATCGCCATTTCGTTCCATACCACCGATAAACGCAGCTTCAGACAAAGCTCCCAGCATATTTCCTCCACCAACTCCCCGGTTACAGGCATATTCCCCTACATAAACCGTATATTTTCCCCGTTCATAAGTATCGAACAAAGTTGTGTTACGAAAGAAAAAATACGGATCGACATACCAATGTGGATCAATCATATCCGTTTTAGCTATTGCAGGAGCCCCATCACGTTGTGGCATTTCATTATAAATCAATGTCAACTGCGGATACTTCTCCTTAATGGCCTTATAGAACAGATCAAAACGACGATCGTATTCCGGTCCCCAGTTTTCATTACCAATCTCCACATATTGCAACGGAAAAGGTTCGGCATGACCATCTGCCGCACGGCGTTTTCCCCATTCCGTAGTGACATCACCCAATGCGTATTCAATGGCATCCATACAATCGTCCAAATAATAGGATATTTTGTCGTCAGGACAAGCATCGCCCATACGGAACTGACACCCTAAACCTACATTACATACAAACATGGCTTTTGCGCCTATATCTTCACAAAACTGCAACATTTCATAATATCCGAAACCATACGAGCAACGGTATCCCCACGTACTATACTCTCCGGGGCGTGCAGCCGGATCTCCTAATGTTTTTTTCCATTCAAAGCGGTTATTCAAAGTAATTCCCTCTACCACACATCCTCCAGGCCAGCGGAAGAATGCAGGTTTCAATCCTACCAACATCTCGGCCACGTCTTTACGCAAGCCATTCGGGCGATTATTGAAAGTCTTTTCCGGAAAAAGAGAAACATAATCTATCCAAATCTTACCGGGAGCATCAAATTCCAAAGCTAGCTTTGCCTTGGCATCTTTTGCAGCAGACGACAATGTAGCTTTTATATCATTCCAAGTGTTGTCATTCTTCACTTTGAGAGAAGTTTCCGCCAGCACATCTCCTTTCGAAGAAAGTAATTTGGCTGCAACCGTTCCTTTATAATCGGACGAAGTGCGAATAATAACACGCAGATGATAGTTTTCACCGGCACCGATCCCCATTCCCCAGTATCCTTCATTCACCAATTGAATGGGATGTGAAGCATCCGTTAGTGTTATCTCCAAATTATTAGGAGCTGACTGAAATTTCGGACGCTCTTTAGTAAGCCTCATCCGGGCAGCCGCAGTATCCTTCACCAGCAAATTCCAAGCACGTACAGGTTCTGTATTCCACTTGAATGAACGATCGTGACGTACTTCTCCGGTCAAGTGATATTTCTCCGGACTGGGAATCAGTTTATCTCCTTCCACATGATACCCTGCCGGCATCTCATGTTCCTCGAAACTACGGTTCTGAACCAACTCGGCATATAATCCTCCATCACCGGCATGATTAATCTCTTCAAAAAAGACACCATACATTGAAGGAGCTATCTCGGCACCTTTCTCCTGAAGGTTAATAACAATCCCTTCCCGTTCTGTCGATGGGAAACTGCATGATGCAATCGCAGTTCCCAATATACAAGCTGATAAAAGTTGTTTTATATTCATCATAAAAGTCGATTTTTATTATAATACGTTTATGAGACATAAGACACTCAACAGCATAGAAGATAATAAAAAAAAATGAATGCATCAACATTCAATCTCAAAGGAAATAATCTTTGAATCTAAAATTTGACAACATTCATTGTACAATAAAAAGAGTCATATCATTACTTAAAAATAGAATTTGATACGACTCTTTTATGTTCATCTGTTACAATCCGTAACTTTTCCGATAGTTTGTTATTTATCCACTTCCTCCAAATAAAGCACTCTACTTGAGTATTCGTTCTTTTGCGGCTTGTCCACATTATGATTGTAAGGTATTTCCAAACCGTTCGCCATCAAATAAGCACCGCTGAACACTTGTCCTTCAAAACTAAGCGGATATTTATCTATACGGTTCAACTCACGGATACGATAACGGCTTTCAGAATTCAACCCCGCCATGACTACCCGTGGCAAGTGTTGGTTCATAAAGTGCTCCAGCTTCCACCAATAGAATACCGCCTTGTCTTTTTCCGGCGAAACGTACATCAAGGAAGCTGCTCCCAACTTGTCGTAAGGAGAAAGCAAGCGGTATATGTCCCCCATCTGAACCACCGGACGAATTTCCTTGTACTCGGCAATCGCTTTACGACACAGTTCTTTCTCATCATCCGTCATGTTCTTGGGTTGTATCTCCATGCCTAAACGTCCGCTCATCGCCACGTCAATACGATACTTCAACGGGATGGTACGGAAAGTCTGATGATTGGGTGCAGCACTGATATGTGACGCCATACCGATGGCTGGAAAGAAATAGGAAGTGCCCCACTGCATATAGATGCGTTGCAAAGCATCCGTATCGTCGCTTGTCCAAAACTCGTCAAAGTAAGGCAAAAGTCCATAATTGACACGTCCACCACCACTGGCACATGCCTGCATCGTCAGTTCGGGATATTTCATCCGGATTCGCTTGCAGACATTTTCCAGTCCACGATGATAAGCTATATATAAATGGCTCTGTTCATCCTTGCCCAGATAGTTGGAACCATGATTCAAGATAGACATATTGGCATCCCATTTGATGTAATCTATTTCGGGATAGTTAGTCATCAGTTCGTCCACTACGTTGAACACGAAATCCTGTACCTGCGGATTACCTAGGTCGAGTACCACCTGAGTACCTCCCCGTCCCAGTACCAAGTCGCGTTCCGGTGCTTTGATCACCCAATCCGGATGCTTTTCATACAATTCACTTTGAGTGTTCGCCATTTCCGGCTCTATCCAGATGCCAAACTTGATACCCTGCCGCTTAGCCACATCTATCAGCCCTCCAACACCCGAAGGCAGTTTCTCCTTATCCACCATCCAGTCACCCAGCGAAGTGCGGTCGGTCTTGCGAGGATATTTGTCACCAAACCAGCCGTCGTCCATCACAAAAAGTTCACCGCCCATAGAAGAAATATCCGCCATCATCTGCTTCATACCGCTTTCGTTGATTTTGAAATAGACACCTTCCCAACTGTTCAGCAGAATCTTTCGGAGCTTGTCGCCATTAGCTAGTTTATACGTTCTTGCCCAGCGATGAAAGTTACGACTACCACCACTCAATCCTTCGTCACTATAGGTCAATGCCAGTTCGGGAGTCTTGAATACCTCACCGCTTTTCAGATGATAAACGGAGTTGTCTTCGTTGATACCTGCATAAAAATGATGGTATTCGCTTTCATCTGTGTCAATGCGCAGTTTATAATTACCTCCGTAACAAAGGGCAGCACCAATCACACGTCCGCTATTCTCACGTGGCTGTCCGTCCAACGAGAACATCACTTCGGCGTGTGCCGTGTGCGAATTGCGCACTCCGTCCTTATTCTTTATCACTTTCATACCCGGTTCCAGCGGTTCCTGCACCAGACGCGCCTCGTTTGCCCAAGCACCGTAGAGACTGGATAGCCAGACATTGCCCTTACGAACGGGAAGATAGGCAGATGCAAACTGGTTCAGCTTCACGTTCTTTTTCTCCTTATGGCTGATTTCCGTCCACGCCTCAATGACGTCCACATCCTGATAGGCTTTATAGCAGAATTTTACATAAAAAGGATATACTTTGTCTTTTAGAGATATAACTGTTAAATTTGCTTTTTCCTGATGAGTAGTTTCCACGCCAATGACTTCCATTTGAAGCGTCATGTTTCCATCCTCATGCTGCACAGACAAAGCAGACTCAGAAGGACAATTCAGTCCGTAGACTGGATAAGCGGAAAAACTTCCAGACTCTGTACTAACAATAGCATGTACATCAGCATCAGTAAGTTTTCTACCATAGTACAAAAATTTCAATTCTCCTCCTTGCGAAGTGGAAAGCAATAAAGAGGTATGAGAAGTCGATATTAAAACTTCACTTTCTTGTGCAGACAACGGGAAAAACACTCCCAATAGAAAAAACAATAGCAAAAGTTTATTTTTCATGTTTATATTTATTTGAATTCACAATAGCCTAAAAAAACAGCAATGAAGAATACTTTTATTTTCATAGCTGTTTTGTATAAGATCTTATTTTACCGGAGTAAAAACTCCAACATAACCACCACCAGAAACCATCTTTATTGACAAAGACTTCCCGGCAACGAAACGCACCTTCTTTTTCAATACTTCTGTCGGCTTTTTATCAGCATTCTTTGCATCAGCCCAATACTCAAACTCATACTCGCCTGCTGGCAAAAAAGAGGTTTCGATTTCCACAACACGCTTCATGCAATTATTCATTGCACCTATAAACCACTGTTTGCCCGAACGCTTGGTCATCACAATATATTCTCCCGGATAGCCATCAAGGAAACGAGTGTCATCCCATACAGTTGGCACTATTTTCAGAAAATCAGCCCCCGGCTGACCTAAAACATATTTAGGATGTTCGCACATAACCGTTAACGGGCTATCATAAATCACAAACTTAGAAAGCTCGGCACATCGTGAATTAGGTACCGTAGTTGGATTCTTCGGTTTGAACCCTTCCATAGATACATTTAGAAAACCTCCGGGCGTATAATCCATCGGACCGGCCAACATACGTGTGAAAGCTAATGTAACATTGTGTTCCGGTGTCACTCTTTTAGAAAACTTAGAATATTCTCCTCCCATAACACCTTCACGGGTCAGCAGATTGGGATAAGTACGCCCAATGCCGTCTGGCTTGTATGCACCATGAAAATTCACCATGAGCTTATGCTTTGCCACTTCCTTTATGATACGATGATACCAATTTACCATTTCTTGGTCGTCACGATCCATAAAGTCTATCTTTATACCGGCTATTCCCCACTTTTCATACAAGGCAAATGCTTCTTTGTAACTATCATTTTTGTTCACGTCCGTACAATAGAGCCATAGCCAGCAACGCACGTTTTTAGAACGAGCATACTCCAATATCTCCGGCATATTCAACTGAGGTGCAGGTTTGGTGATGTCTGCATGAGCCTTGTTGTAAGGACCGTACCATTGCCAATCTATCAACATATACGGCCAACCCTGCTCCTCTGCAAAATCAATATATTCCTTTATTACATCCATTTCCATCTTTACTTCACCGCTCCACCAATGATCCCAAGCACACATACCCGGTTTTATCCAAGATGTATCTTCAATGGCGCAAGGAGGATTCAAACCATGAATAAGCTCTGTTTCGATGAACTATCCAGGATGATCTCCTACCAAAATAACACGCCAAGGCGTAGCCATTTTCTCAAAGAAGCGAGCTTTCACTCCATCTTCCTTCTCTCCGGGCAATGGAGAAAGTCTGGTAGCCAATACTTGATTTCCTTCCTGCGCACTGTTACCTTTTCCTATGTAAAATCCAGGATAATCATCAATGCAAGCTTCGGTGATAGCCACATAGTTTTGTTTGTCCACCTCCACCAAGAAAGGAAGACCTGCCACAGTGTCTGCAGGCAGATAGTTCAACGTAGTCTTCACGAACTCCGATTCCTGGCTGGAAGTATAATTTCGTTTGTACTTCGCTGCCCATCCAGTTGCATCCGCCGGTAATGAGAACCCTGTCAATTCTTTAGTTATCTGTCGGTTTCCAATTTTTCTTCCACCATACAGTTGATAACGGAAAGCCACCCCTTCATCATATACGCGAACCACAAAATCCATCCGACGACGATTTCCCTCCTTCTCTTCCAAGTTAAAAGTCATTTCATTCCAATGCAACTGAACTTCCTCATGTTTATTCTTCACTACCGGAATCCAAGATTCAGATCTAGCTTCAGCTTGAGGAACATTCAGTAATGCAAAATTGCCTTGCATCGGTTTTTCATCCTTGAACTCAAAGCCAAGTGGTGAATCAGCCACCAAGACTTTATTCTTGTAAACAACTGAATAACTCAATGTTTTCTCATTGCATACTTCCATTTGTATTCTACCGTCCGGTGAAGATATCTGAAAGTGCTGTGCCGACACCCCCGTTGCCAACAACAAACTGAAAAATAAAATAACTCTCCTCATATCAATCAACTTAAATTTTCTATAAAGATAAAACAATTAATCAAACGGAGCAAAAACGCCCATATATCCGCCACTTGTCGCTTTTTTTACAGTAAGAGGTTTACTAACTGTCATTTCAGAATGTTCATTTTTACAGTAAATAAAGCTAGCACCCTGTCACTAGAATATAATTGCCTACTGCTCATTTCAAAAGTAAAATATTACTATTGCAGCACAAAAGAAGAACATAGCCACTTCAACCATGTTCTTCCCTTACCAGCATTAATATCCAGGGTTCTGTAATAAAGCAGGATTCAATTGAATCTGCGCTAAAGGCAAAGGATAGAGATAATGCTTACGTTGCATATTAAATTGGGATTTACTATTAATGATCAATGCCTGAGACCCATCATCCAATGTTTCATAACCGTAAATAGCCACCCCATCCCATATTTTTTCCACTTTTCCTGCTACCTCATAACCAAAACCGGCAAACTCTGTATCATTTCCATCCGGATTCTTTACTACAATTCCTGACCGGTCAGCATTTAAAGCTTCTTCTGCAATACCCCAACGAAGCAAGTCTGTCGGGCGAAGATTCTCATTACGTAGTTCTACCGCCCTTTCATTACGAATCAAATCCAACATGGTCAGATTTCCAGACTTACCTGTATTTGCTTGGTAATTAGCATTCGCTTGTGCAACAGAAGCATTACTGATACGAGCCGAACCACCACGATCATGTAAAAGATTGATTGATTTATCTAAATCAGAATCAGAAATCCGCCCATCTCCCAATTCACATTTAGCTTCTGCATAAATCAAGTATACTTCTGCCAAACGGAGCACCGGATAATTATAACCTTCATCCGTATCTTTATAATCTTTTCGTTCCGAACACATTTTACGGTTTTGGAAACCAGTTTGTCCTGAATTTTGTACTAGAGGATAATATACCGAACAGCCTGAAGGAAAATCAAAAGTGGTCACATAGTTAGCCTTAAGATAAAGACTCTTATCAGCCCCATTCGCTCCCATCCAATAATAAGTAGTTCCCGGTATTTTAATACAAGAAGTAAAACGAGTATCCCGACAGGTATAAATATCAGTCATCTTGTTATATCCTTTATAATCCTTAGAATAGAAATAAGGCAAGCCATCTGTTACGCAAGGAAACATATTTACCATTTTAATCGTAACAGCTCCTGTATTATTATTGTCACCACCTGTAGCCTTGGTTATATTTTTACCAATGCGTTTACTTGTATGGTTATAAGCGATCTGAAGAATAAACTCATGATTTTTATCTTTAGTAAATCCCATAGGATTCGTGTTTTCATCTTCCAGATTAAACAAATAATTATAGGCTATACCCTCATATATAGTTCCTTCCGCATTCCACAATTGATATTTACCAGAAGACATTACAGCATCCGCTAATGAAGCCGCTTCTGTTAACATACTTTGTATATCAGGATATCCCACGGGCTTATCGCTACCTGCTCCTGAAGTAGTTCCATCACCATCCGTAGTAGTTCCCACATACTTCTCCCACGTAGCCTCAAACAACAGCGTACGTGCTTTGAACGCTTGCGCTCCTTGTTTGCTTATTTTTCCATCATAAGCCGATTCGTCCGGCAAATATTGAATAGCATAATCCAAATCATCAAAAATTTGTTTAGCTACTTCATAACGTGAATTACGTGGAGCATACAATTCTTCAGAAGTTGAAGTAAGCCCCTTTGTTATGACAGGTACACCTCCAAAACGCTGTAACAACCAAAAATATTGATATGCACGGAAGAAACGAGCTACAGCCAACGAAGCGTTGATGCTCCCTGTACCAGTATACTCCTCTCCTTTTTCTATAACCACATTACATTTCCGTATCTTCGCATAACACAGAGACCAATAAGTATCATTTGTGGAAGGTGCTAATATACCTTGGGCAACAGGATTTATTCCAGCTAAAATATCAGAGTTCACATCAAGCATATCATAATATGAACTGGTATACTTAGTACCATTGACCGTTTCAGACACATCACCAAAACCATAAAAACTATATGTACTATTGGCTGCCGCCTCAAATTCTTCAGGAGTTTTATAGAAATTGGCTTCGGTTTGCTGGTCTGTGGGATTCAAATCCAAAAAATAATCCGAACAAGAAGCCATTCCCATAGCTATAGCAATTGCACTTGCTGCAAATAAAATCTTTTTCATATTTTTCTTTTTTTTAATTCATTTATTAAAATGTCAAATCAACACCAATTGTCCAGCTACGGCTGAAAGGAAGACTAGTTCTAGTATTAGAAGCCGTATACCCTTTTTCCGGATCAAATCCATCAGATAATCCTGTTATCTCCGCTATATTATCACCTGAGAAATAAAATCTTAATTTCTCTATTTTCCATTTATCAGTGATAGTGGAGGGAATGGTATAACCAACAGTAACATTTTTCAGACGAGCATACCATGCGTTTTGAACAGAAGCGTCATTATTGTCCACATTCCATTTATTTTTTCCACCCTGTAAAGAAAGACGGGCATACTCAGCATTTTGATTATCCCAAGTCCATGTATCCAGTTGAGTTGTCAAAATATTGTTGTAGTTAGCGTAAAAAGCACAAGTGTTTAAACCACCTTCACGCAAGAAATAACGTTGACCTACTCCTTGTACAAATAAAGAAAAATCAATATTCTTCCACTTAGCACCGGCATTAAGCCCAAAGGTAAAATGAGGATCAATATCACCATAATGATACACATCACCAGCTCCAGTATTTCCTTTTCCACCAGTAGTATCATTAGCCGGATCAAGAAGAAGGATTTTTTTACGATCACCAGGGCGAAGATGTGTATTTGTACTAGTTTGTGCTACACCTGACAAGGCACTGTTCCCTTTATACTGTTCATAATATTTTTCAATTTCTTCATACGAAGCAAAAAAGCCTTCAGTTTTATATACGAACAATGAATTCAAAGGATAGCCTTCACGTACTTTCACCAAACCTGCTGTCCATCTGTCGGTTCCCGCATAGTCAAGCACCATAGAACGAGAATCTGCCAAAGAAGCATTTACCCAATAGTTTACATCACCTGCACGATCGTTCCAACCCAATGCTACCTCCCAACCTCTAACCCGAAGCTTAGCATCATTGGTTGCAGCCGGATTTGTTCCCAACACATCCGGATAATTTAAAGAAACTAACATATTATTGTTCTTCTTCTGATACCAATCAAAGCTACCGGTCAAACGATTGCCTAATAAAGCGAAATCAACACCGATATTAAGATTCTCTAATTTCTCCCATGTACGTGTATAATCTGTTAGTTTGGAAAGCCATGCACTTTGAACAAGTCCGGTATTGAAATAAGTAGTACCCAAAGCAATACTTGACAAATAGTCATAATTGCCTAATTCACTCACTGCACCACCGGTAATGCCAAAAGAAGCACGCAGTTTTAAATTATCCAGCCATTTCAAATTATCTTTTATAAAGCTTTCTTCCGAAATTCTCCAGCCGATACTGGCAGCACCAAAATTACACCAACGATAATCAGGATGAAATTTAGAAGTCCCGTCACGACGCCCCAATGCTTCAATCATATACTTTCCCGCATAATCATAATTCAAACGTGCCAAATACGAAACATATCCTTGCTCATTAGATCCTCCCTCTATAGTTTGATGAGAAGCTTCTGCCGACCCAGTGTTCAAATCATGTAAACCATCATACAATAATTCCGTACGTTTTGCCTTTACATTCTTATAAGTTCTTTTCTCCGCGTTCGCTCCTACCATGACAGCTACATTATGTACTTCTCCGAACGTATGATTATAATCCAACTGAATAGAATAATTCTCATAGAAAGTACGTTGACTACGTTCCTGTACATAGCTGGAGGTCCCTGGATTAACAGCATTCAGTTTTTCCTCTATATCATATCCGGTTTCTGCCGTACCTCCCACCACATAAGGAGCCCCTACATAATAGGTTGTCTTATATTCCGTCTGAATATTATTATTTTTAATAAAAGACATAGCCCCTGTAGCCTTTAAATCTTTAGTAAGTTGAGCTGTCAAAGTATTAGAATAACGAAATGTTTCAAACTCCTGTTGGTTTCGTCCACCAGCCTGCATTGCCGACAACGGAGAACGACCTATCATATATAAATCATAATAATTACCTGAAGGAGTATAAGGAGCTGCTATAGGAGCATCATACATACCAGAATTATTACCATCAAGTCCATCAATCGGCCCATCCGTATAGCGATTACTATATGACATATTAATATTAAATGTCAACCATTTAGTTAAATCATAATCAGCATTCAAACGAGCGTTATACTTCTTAGCTCCATCATCCGTAGCAGTAATCACAGAACGGTCATTAGCATAACCTAATGATGCCATCCACCGAGCTTTTTCACTAGATCCCTGAACATTGACATTATGTTGTGTACTCCAAGTTGTTCCATAAATTAAATCCAACCAGTTATTAGACTCATAATAATGCATCTGACTATTGGCATCTACATAAGTAAAGGGATCTCCAATCGCCATTTTATCTAAAACCAGCAAATTTGTATCATCAAAACTAACTCCTGCATGTGGTGTTTTTCCACCTGATACTAAGATATTATTCCACAGTTGCCCATTTGTATAACGCTGTGTGATTACCTCCCCTCCTTTACCATCGGATTCTACATAATCCTGATAAGAAGCTTCCGCCATAGCTGAAGCCCAATCTCTCATACCTGCCAAAGGTAACATATTAGCAGGTGTATTAGCTGTTACCATACCATTATAAGATACTTTCAGTTTATCACCTTTTTTGCCTTTTTTAGTCGTCACTAACACAACACCACCTGCTGCACGTGCTCCATAAATAGCTGCTGAAGCATCTTTCAAAACAGAAACACTTTCAATATCATTCGGATTCAATGAACTAAATTCAGTATTGCTAATAGCCGGAACTCCATCAATAATAATTAACGGTTCCACTTTATTGGTAGAAGAAGCACCACGAATCTGAATAGCCATATCCTCATTTCCTGGACGAGCAGAAGTTCGTGTAATAGTCAGACCCGGCACTTGTCCCTGTAAACCAATCGCTGTATTAGACACTGGGCGGCTTTCCAAAATGTCTCCACTTACCGAAGCTACCGCACCAGTAAGAGTAGCCTTTTTCTGTGTGCCATAACCTACCACAACCACTTCGTCCAATACTTCCGTATCTTCCTTTAAAATAATCTTCATAAGGTTCTTTTCATTTACTGGAACCTCCTGTGTTTTATAACCGATATAAGACACTACCAAAATACCTTTTGAAGCATTGTTCAATGTAAAGTTACCATCAAAATCAGTAATCGTACCATTGGTAGTACCTTTTACCAACACACTGGCACCAATAATGGGTTCCCCATTGGCATCCACCACTTGCCCTTTTACCGTTCCAGTCTGCATAACAGTCTGCACCCCATTCACCTCTGCAAATACAGTCTGCGGGCTACCTGCCAACAAGGCAGAAGCCATCACCGTAGAAAACAAGATTCTTCTCGATGAAAATTTAAAGAATTCGTTTTTCATAAACTTGAAATTTAATATTAACAGTTTTATTGTTGTTTTCTTATTATATACACTGTTTGATAAACTCGCGCACCTCATGCCGCCCTATCCTTAAATGGTTTTCAACGGTACGATGCGAAAGATTTAATTCCGCTGAAATATCTGAAATAGATTTGTCTTCAAAACGACTCATTGCATAAATAGTACGACGCTGTGGAGGAAGCAAAGACAATCTATATTTCTCACATGCTTCCAAGTCATCAGCCACCACACGAGCCTCAGTTTCATTTGTATAAGTTACCGCATGCTCATATAAATAAGAAGTCACTTCCTGCCTCTTATAATAACGACGTAAATAGTCAGTCACCAAATTACGGGCAATGGTAAAAATGAAATACTTAATAGTTTCTGCACAGAGCATCCGATCGTAATCCATCAGCCGTACATACACATCTTGTGCCAAGTCTTCTGCCTCTTCTTTATGACCTATCTTATAATAAAGATACAGATAGACCGAATGATGATAATTCGTATAAGAGTCTTTTATTAATTGAATAGATTTCATGGATAT